>JAEEGI010028829.1_pt1 | contig 10539 bp, 9 predicted proteins | sample 8958751 | NCBI WGS metagenome assembly JAEEGI01 (sample SAMN16246545, study PRJNA631951) | gut metagenome | biome: gut microbiome; feature: rumen; material: KS-attached | host: Bos | place: Iran: Karaj | collected 2018-10 | reverse complement strand
TTAACAAGGGGGTGATATACTCTATTGGGCGGGGGCTTTACCGATTTGGGAGAAAGCCTATATTCAAACCAAACATCTACACAAGGACAGAAGTAATAGCAGACATTATGCATCGCAGATTGCCATTCGCGAAATATTGTCAGTGGGATCTGCGTGTGGCAAATGCATTTTCAACATACCTGCTGAATACGCAGCTGTTTTTTGTTGATGTAGAACGCGATGTTGTCGATGCGGCGTACCACGAAATAGGCAAAACATATCGTCGCACGGTATTGTATCGTAATCTTAGTGAGGAATTGCCCTATTATGACGGATATATCGTGGTCCGCAACATGGCACTTGAAGCTCCAACCATTGAGGTTGAGGATATGCCCTTGGCGTCGTTGGAGAAAATTTTGGTGGATTTTGCACTTGACAGGATATTCCCTTTTTCGGATACTGAGATTGTTGACATCTATGCAAATGCAAATGCTGACTATTCCGTCAACACCAGCCGGATGCTCCGTTATGCTGGTCGCCGGGGCCGCCGTGACGTTATCGAAGAAATCTTGGACGAAATAAAATAGAAAAGAATCATATATCTTGTTGGATATTCTTTTTGAGCAGATTCCATACAATCGAATCATTGAGTTGCCTATCACCAACATTTTTCTTGCGACAGAGGGGGAAGACAGGACGGTTCGTGTTCCCGATGCCAACAATCTTCTTGCAGACAAGCTGACGGCTTTTGCTCCGAGAACGGTTGGCGTGCCCTATCGGAAAGGCAATTCTGAATGCGGAATGGAGATCATGAAGCAGTTGTATGACATAGGTGCTCTGTTCGACAACGCAGATAACATGGTGTCCATCTCTGCGGTGTACCGAACGATTGCCGAACAAGAAGCGAGTTACCGTGAAGAGCGCTTTTCTGTGGATGATATTCTTCACGACACGATGGATCATGCTCTCTCCATCTGTTTTCGGAAGAGCCAAAACAATGTCGAGTATCAAGTGTTGGAACGAGGCATCAAACAAGTATCCAGCCACATCTTCTCTGAACCATTCCATATTGAGGAAGCCATTCTGTCCGCAGCCAAGGTGTATTATCTTGTATCACAGATTGAAAAGGATGGCATCACAATCGAGAAATACAGCAGTCGGCAGCTGGAGCGCATGAGGAATTGGTTGTTCACAGACTACGAATACACAAAACTCAACAAGCTAAAGAAGTCTAATCCAGAGGCTTTCTTTTATTTGTATTTGGCATTACATAAATAATGGTTGTGATCGTGTTTTTCAAGCAAGCCTTTGATGATTTTTTGACGCCAATCTACGTCATTGCATGATATTCTTTAATCCAACAATGCCTCTATCGGCACCGTGCTGTCCATCAGCCCGATGCGGGTGTCGGTGGCGTGGCGGTTGACGCCGGTGTAGGATAGGGAGGCGTCTTCGTAGCGGCGGAACTTCAGGATGGCGTCGTTCATCTGGGCGCGGTTGAAGACGCCGACGCGCAACAGCAGGTCGAAGTCGTCGATGGTCAGGCCGGTAACGCGCTCAAACAAACTCGGTTCTAACTTGCGGATAACATCCTCAAGACTCTCTTCCCGATAATCGGTGAGATACATGAAGATAGGAATTCGCGTGGCGAACTTCATCAGCTTTTCTTGCACCTCGCGCCGTTTGGAGCGGTATTCCTTCTCCTCCTTCGTCAGTTCCTTTTTCTTTTTGCTGTCGCCGCCTTCCCCAGCCTCGCGTTTCAGCTTCTTGATTTTCTCGGCACGGTTGACGATGTTCTCGATGATGTCGCCGCCCAAGGCACGAAAACCCTCAATCTTCATGATGGCGGCCATAGCATCGGGATTGTTCAGCACCCGTTGCAAAGTAGCGTTATCCACATTCACTAACTGGGCGCTGTTCCACCGGCGGGCCAATAGCGTGCCGCTGGTGCCATTATCCACAAAGTCAAGGATTTCGGTGGCATCCACCCGCTTCATCGAACTGCCATCGAATTGCAGGATGGGCAGGAAGTTGATGAACTCATCCACCTTGTCGGTGATGCGGCGGTTGCTATCCACATCCAACTGGTTGGCGTAGGTCACCACTTCTCGCAAAGCACGGTTGGGCGCGAAATCGAAGACATAGCAGGTAGGCTTGAGAATGGTCCGTTTCGTGGGGTCTTCCTCGTCGGTGGCAGTCCACGGACTCTGCACTCGGAAAGCCGTCTGGAAGTAGGTCTCGGGGCTGGAGCAGTTGCGCAGCATCAGCAACCCGCCTAATGGTCGAAGGGTGACGCCCGTGGTCAATTTGCCGCAAGTCAGCGTGATGGTGCGGGTCTTCAGCGGGTTGTCGCCCATGGCCTCGCGCACCGGACCGAGGGCGTCCACGCCGATCCCGGCCTTCGTGCCACTGCAGTTGATGATGGTGTAGTTCTGGTAAAAGCCGTTGGTCGGGCGGTGCAGTAGTGCTTCCATCGCATCGCACGAGGCCACGTTGGGCAGGAACCACATTGTGTGGGCGCAAAGGTCGAGCAGACGGGTGTCCTCGAAAGGCAGTGCCGGACGCACATTGAGGGGCGAGCTGCCGTCACCGAAAATGGGTGCCTTGCCTCGGATGATGTCAAGCCATTTCTGCACGGCCTTCTCATGGACGAAATACGCATGGGATTCTCCCCTTTTAGGGGAAGTGCCACGAAGTGGGGAGGGGGTCGCCCGGAAGAACTCGTTGAGGTCGAAGCCGTCCATGTCCCACTGCTCAATCATCGCCCCGAGGTCTTGCGGCATCTGGTAGGTCATCATCACCATGGTGGGCATCTCCAAGTAGGGACCACCGACGGATTCTTTCCGTGCCTGCTCGTCCTGATATGTCCAGTTGAAGATCTGGCTTTCCATGAACTCGCCCGTGGCGAGGGCGCGAAAAGGGGTGCCGCTGAGGTAGAGGTAATGCTTGCCCGTGATGGGCACATCGCTGTCGTCCCAGGCGCGCCCGCTCTCCACATCGATGCCACTCTCACTCATTACCGCGTCCTCTTCCGCCTGCCGTTTCTTGGCATCGGCATCCCCGAGGTCGAGCAGACTCTTGGCGTTGTCGTTCCAAGCCCCGAAATGGTATTCGTCCAGCACAATCAAATCCCAGTGGATGCTGTGTACCCACTCGTTTTTCGTTTTGATGTTGCCGTAACGGTCCCTGCCGAGGTAGTCCTGGAACGAGCCGAATACCACTAGAGGCTTTGGCGATGATAGCGACGGGAAACGTTCTTCTATGCGACTGCTGTAGTACCGCCAGCCTTCAAAGTCGCGGTGCCGCAGCAGGTCATCGCGCCACGAGTCCTCCACGGCGGGCTTGAAGGTGAGCACCAGCACCCGTTTGGCCCCCATGCGTTTGGCGAGTTGGTAGGTGGCGAAGGTCTTGCCAAAGCGCATCTTGGCGTTCCACAGGTAATGGCTTGGGCGGTCAGGCTCCTCTTCGTCCATCTTGGCGAAGTAGTCGGCGGTCTGCTTCACCGCCTGCGCCTGCTCATCGCGCATCTCGTAGTCGAGGTCGCGCACCGTCTTGATGTCCGTATCGCGATGGCGCACAGCCACGTATGCCGCCTGCGCCTCGCGCAAGGAGCAGCGGCACCACTCGCCAATGAGTTCCTTGCCCATGCGGCGCAGGTAGTCGTGGAGGTCGTGGTCGCCGAAGCTCTCGCCGCTGCCATCGGCGTAGAAGGCGTTGTCGTGCCACAGCAGGTGGTATGTCTTGTACGGTTCGGTGATGGGATGCTGCTCGTCGATGCGCTCGTTCACATCGATGCGACCCGTCTGCCCGATCTTGATCCAGCCGGGGAAGGCAACGTCGTTGTACATATAGATTTGCGGGACGGCACGCCGCATTTCGGGAAGAATTTGCTCTGTAGTCTGCATAATATGAAAGTTTGTTCGTTTACGTATCTGTAGGCGAACGTCCTCATGCAGAAATATTTAGAAAAAAAACTAATAGTAAAGGAAACTATGGACGGCATCGTGAACGACGATTACCGTTTCACCATGAGCATCAACTGTAATCTCATACGCAAAATGGAAATCCTCGCAGATAAATTCCTGCCATCCCTTATTAATCCATTCTTTTTTTAGTCTGGCCTTGGGGAATATGGTCGCATAGTTGGCAAGTGATTCCAATCCGTCATAGAGACGGTTCTTCTTGTTTTCTACGGTATCAAAACTTAAAGTATGCCAATGTCTCAATATGGCAGCATCATAGAATGATTCTATGGCTTGATGTACACATTCTTCAATAAGAATCCTCATACTTCAGGATGATAGAACTTGTAAATCTTTTCAGTCATCCGACGACGGGACTCTTCGAGCGGAATACATCGTGCTATCTCCTCGTCGGAGATCATCCGATAAGTTGTTTTGGCAGGAACTCCATATTCTGCGACTGGTTCATTAACCATCGGATTTTCAGGTTCTTCTGTAGGATAATCTTTTGCCATATCAAAGTTTTTTTGCAAGGCAAAGATACATCTATTTTTAACACCTCGATAGTTTTTCTTCTAAAATTTCAAAGAACGTTCTGCTTTAACTATTCCATTGGCCGTATCATGCTCTCGATAAAGGCAATCTCGTCCTTGTCCAAATTGTATTTCTTGTATAGCATTTCGTCTGTCCACGGGTGGGAGAAATCTTGGAGAGGGACGAACTGATATACATCCCTAGCAGCATCTTGTGTCTTTTTCTTTACTGAAACCAAATATCTAAAGAAGCATGTGCGTATGTATGATATTATATTCAGACATTGTTCTTTACTAAAATTGTGTCGTTGCGGGTCGTACCCTATACAAAGATATGTGTATGAGCAGACACTATTAGGCTCGCCATAAAAAGGATTACCCAATATTATTGAATCAGTTCCCGACCCACCTGCTTTAGGGATAAATACTTTATGTAGCGGCAATGTCCCAATGTTCTTGGGCACATCACTTTCTTTTATCCATCCATATCCGCATTTTTCAAGTTTCCGATTCACATATAACTTTACTTTGTGACTTTTATCTTGCTCTACACTATATCCTTTCCAGTTCGAGCCCAACACATCATCCCTATCAAAGAAATGTTTTGGACTAACCACACTCGAAAAAGAATTGCTCAAAAAATACTTTCCTTCAATAGACACTACTTTTTGAAGAATGCTCATTGCCATTGAATCCCTAATTACCACGCCTGCACCAACCATATCTAAATAGTCGTTTCTTTCAACCACCATTTCATTTTGATGTAGAACATATTTGCATTTACCTTCATATTTTTCACTATACAAAAAGTAATTCACTCCTCCTTTGATTTCTACTCCAGCAAAACATTGTGTTGAATCGAGATAGTCATGTAATTCCACGATATGATTTCCTTTAATCATTTTATCAACCCATTCGTCAGAGATTCCCTGTCCAGTACGAGTCATCCATCGACTGGGAACAATCATTATCAGATATTGAGGATGTATTGCAATAGCTTGGTCAATAAACATTGGGTATATGGCAGAGGCAAAAGCACCATTATTAGTTGTTTTATCTGTTGCCTTGCTTAACTGGTACGGCGGATTTCCAATAATTACGTCGAATTGCATATCTTTCTTGAATATTTCTTTGATTGGTTTGTGAATAAACGGATAGGCGTAGGTTTCGCGGGAGTCGGCGCGGAGATACTCGCCTTGGCTTGCGCCGCAGTGTTCGCAGCGGCCTTGCGCATTCCACGTGTGGCGGCAGCGGTCGTAACGCAGATTACCCTGCACATCAAGGAAAGCCGTACTGACACTGTATTTGCCGTTGGCCAATTTGGTGCAGTAGAGCGTGCGGCGGCTCATCTCGGCGGTAAGGTCGGTGCAGGCGATGCCGAAGACCTGCTGGGTCATGATATGGTCAATGCGCTGCTGCAGGTCGGGGATCTGCTCTTCGAGACCCGCCAGCAGCCGTTTGGCAATCTCGCGCAGGAAGACTCCGCTCTTGCTGCAGGGATCGAGAAACCGCGTTTTGGAGCTGCGGAACAGCTCCTGCGGCAGCAGGTCAAGCATACGGTTGGCCAACTCGGGCGAGGTGAAGACCTCGTCGCTGGAAAGGTTGGCCAAGCAATTGAGGATGTCTGGACTATAGTGTGTCATATCGATAAAGTTGGGTGTAATGCAAAGGGGGATAAGTGTGTACGGGTTCGTCGAAGCTTTGCACTTCGCCTTGCTCGTCGAAGAGGCTGTACTGGTGGCTTTGGGTGACGAGGAAATCGAACTGGAAGTCGCGGCGGGAGAACTGCATACTGCCCGCGATGGGGGTCCACTCGCAGAAGACGATGGGCTTGTCCTCGGCGGTGCGGTAGGTGAGGGCGTCGCCGCAGACGATGTTCTTTTGGAGCATATAGCGGAGCGAGAGGAGGTAGGGACTGTCCACAGGTAGCCTCTCCGAGGCTGGGTGTTGGGAGAGGACGTACTCTTCCAGTCTGGTGCGGCAGGCCTCGGCGTTGTCGGGCAGGATGTCGATGCCGTAGCAGGAGCCGACGGCGATGAGGCTTTGGAACTCCCAGTCGGTTTGGGATTTGATATCTTGCAGAAGGGAGAGTTTGCGGCGGAGGATCTCGATGAGGAAGTTGCCGTCGCCGCAGGCGGGCTCGAGGAAGCGGCTGTCGAGCCGGAAAGACTCGTCGCGCACGAGGTCGAGCATAGCGTTCACCTCGCGCGGATTGGTGAACACCTCGCCATGGTCAGCCACTCGCTGGCGGCTTTTGATTTGGGATTGTTGTTGTTCTTGTTTTGGCATAAAAAAACCGCGAACTTTTTGTTGAGTTCGAGGTCCTAGGAAAACCTTTAGTGCAAACAAGAAAGCTCACGGTCATACCGCGAGCGTTTCTCCTTTCATGTGCACTAAAGTAACGAAATTTCCTAGGTTTCGAACTGCCGTGAAAAGCGAAAACGTCTTATACTATATGTTTATCTTTTTATTTTATTCTATTCTTTTACTGCTTTGATATTAATTTTGGGTTTTAGTTTCTGTTTTATTTTATGGGGGCAAAGATACAGATTTTTTGGAATATAAGGGAAAGAGAAGATTATTTCTAAATGCTTATAATATCAATTGGTATTCCTCTGTTTCTAATTATTTCTTCCGCACCTTTAGGCAAACGAGGCACAGATATACCCAGTCTGTTTTTTGCTCTACTACAAGCCACATAATAAACTCGTTGATATTCCGCTCTACTATCTTGAAGATTGGGATTTAATATAAAATCCATAGAACTATCATTGTCATCTAAAATTACAAGTACATTATCATACTCGTCACCTTTAGCTTTATGAACGGTTTTGTCCATTGTATGGGTGACATCGGGAGCACTAATACACATAGCAAGGCTTTGGTAAGGGGTTTTGTCATAGAATTCTTTCGCCTTACCACTTCTTAATTTTGACAATGGCAATTTCAAGGTGTCTATAAGATAATCAATAAACACAGTTGCTTCTTTATCATTATAATTAGCATAATCACTAACAAGCATCTTAAGTGACACAATGCTTTTCTTTTGGTTTTGATCAAACTGTTTACCAATGCTTTTCATTGCATCCTTCATTGCACCCGCCATAACAAGTTCAACGGCAGTTAAACAGTCTTTAACCGCTCTTGCCCTTTCTGTATTTGAATCTTCAATGTTTTTCAATAAATCAGATTCAACAGCAAATGTACCCATCTGTTTTCTAAAAGCATTTGATGTCACATTCGCATACGATAAAGTCGTCACTTCCCCACCACAGTCTGTCTTAAATGCAGCATATGCATTCAAATTACTTCCCACATATAAAATCGGCTTCTTAGTACTTCTTTCCTCAACAGGTACTTGTGAAAGATCTGTACGAATCTTATTCAAAAAACTAATTATTTCCTTAGAACTCCTTCTATTTCTTTGTATTTCATAACTTACCATATTGGGTAAGCTAAAACCTGTGAAAAGTTGAGGATCGGCTCCTGCAAAACCATAAATAGCTTGAGCCGTGTCGCCAATAACACCAATGATAGTATTTGAAGACGCAGCTATTTTTTTCAATATTTCAACCTGCAAAGGAGTAGAATCCTGAAATTCATCAAGAAAGATGTAAGGATACTTTGCTCCTATTACTTGCGCAATGAATGGATACTTTAAAATAAGTTTATTAGCGAAGTATAACACATCATCATAATGCATTACTCCGTGCTCCCATGCATATTTCTTATATTCATTTAATATAACTTGTGGAACTGAATATTTCCCTACTCTAATTGGATACTTTGATCTGAACACCCAATCAGATGAAATCCAAGTCCATCTAGCATTCAAAATTGCTTCACGAATCTTATTTTCATTATTGTATAAATAACCCTTTCTTGTTTTACTAATTAACTCATTAATCACACCTAATCCGGTCAAAACCGTATCATCCACCACCTTCAGCTTAGTTAATGCAAAACCTTCCTCTTTCGCAATGAAATGCAAATATGGTCCAACAATATTCTCATAGAGAAAAGTGTGGATAGTTGATACTTCAACACGGTCAGCTGATGTAGATAATCTGTCTTGAATGGTTTCTACACCAACATTAGTATAAGTAATGCAGGCGATCTTTCTGATATGATCCAAGCGCTTGGAATTGGCAAGCACATTACGTACGTGTTGTACAAGCCAATATGTCTTACCTGCTCCAGGGCCAGCCTTCACGGAAAAAGGTTTGTCTATTTCGATGTTGTCGTCGGATTTTATGAATTTAACAGCCATTCTATTGCATTCTTAATATAATCAGGTATTACAAATGGTTCACGCGCATCTCCTTCTTTGCCTAGATTTTCTTTGAGCACACTTGACAGTTCCAATGCATTTGCGCCTTTTCCTACTGAATTTAGATAACGCGCGGCAAGGAGCGCTTTTTTCTTTTCCTCATTCGTCCATGTTGATGCTATCAACGCATCTTTTATCCTATTATTGGCCTTTGAACTACGCAACTTCTCTAGGCATGCCGGATAGTTGTTGTTCTGTATCTCTTCTAATTCCTCTTTATTGGCAAGGTTGGGAGTAAAAAGAATAGATGAATCCGAGTTCGTTCGCATCAGGTCATATTCCAATGTTTTACCGTAAGTGGCATCTTGGCTGAAAACCTGTATAGTCCCATTGTCTTCATAATGTTTAATTAGTTCCTCTGCATGCTCTTTTTCCTCGTAATCAGCATTGCCAAACTCAAAGGGATAGCACCGTTCAAATCCACCATTTGTATCTTTCTTTTTTCTAACGGGGTCACGATCCGTTATGCAAGCAACTTTTTTCTTAATGGCCTCGGGATTTCGGCTCGTATCAAACAATTTCAAAAAATGACCGAAATATCTTCCACCTGCTGTGATTGTCGCCACATGAGCATCCTCAAAACTCTTTCCCAAATATTCAGCCATTACAGGAATCAATAATTCTTCCGCCAATCCTTCCACAAAACAAACCTTATCGGCAAAAAGCATATCCGACTTGGTTGCATCCAAAAAACGCTGTACAAATTGCTTTGATTCTTTATCCTCATCGCTATCTCCAAACAAACGTCCCGGATATGCCACCCTAAGATCACTACCATCTGCGTATAAACACACCATTTCATCTAATGAAACAGCAGATGTGATTTGAGTAGAATGAGAAGTCACAAATAGTTGGCGTACCTGTTTTGTCTTTACTTGTTTCTCTTTCAGGTATTTCAAAAATTTATATTGCAGAGAAGGGTGCAAATGAGCCTCGGGCTCCTCAACGGCCAGCACCGAATAAACTCGGGCATTTTGTCGGTAATAACCAGAATCAGCATTGGCTTGCATCTTAGCAAGCAACAGCGACATATATATCAAGTTGTTATAACCAAGCCCATTATGAGTGGCTCCAATCTTGATTCCTGTTTCTTGCTCAATGACAAGCTGCAAGGTAGATAGAAAATCTGCCTCAGATAGCAAACCCGTGAAGTCGGGTTTTGAATTATTAAAATCTGAAGCACCAGTTTCGCTAGCATACGCGAGTATATGACTCTTGCCGTGAAGCAACCTTTTTTGGACAGCATCCAACACGGGTTTGACAGCTGTTATAAAATCAGTGTGTTTTTCACTCAATTCTTTTTCCTTCTGTTGGTCATCCTTGGCGATGTCTTTTTTAATCTCATAATCCAAAAAGAAGTTCAGCACTTCCCTTAACAAAGGAGCCTTTCCGGAGAACAAGTCTCTTTCTACATCGCGGATGGGTGCGAGAAATTGAAAGTCAAATTTACTCAATGTATCTCCATCTATTCTTGCACGAACTACTGGATTGCCCGCCCAAATTCTACTAATGTACCGTCTAAGAAACTCATCTCGTATTAGGTTCCAGACTTCATCTTCATTTGTCACACCTACAACCTTTCTTATATATTCAGCAGAATCTTCGTCTGGTAAGAAATAATCGAATGTGATTTGAGCTTCGTATGGGTGTTCAAGTTTGATAAGACAGGGTGCCACCAACACCAAATCTTCCGAATCCGATGCTTCACCTTCGCTTTCTGCAAAATAGACTGAAA
>JAEEGI010028824.1_pt1 | contig 10540 bp, 9 predicted proteins | sample 8958751 | NCBI WGS metagenome assembly JAEEGI01 (sample SAMN16246545, study PRJNA631951) | gut metagenome | biome: gut microbiome; feature: rumen; material: KS-attached | host: Bos | place: Iran: Karaj | collected 2018-10 | reverse complement strand
CACGCGTTACTCACCCTTTCGCCGGTCGCCGGCATGTATTGCTACACCCGCTGCCCCTCGACTTGCATGTGTTAAGCCTGCCGCTAGCGTTCATCCTGAGCCAGGATCAAACTCTTCATTGTATATTCTTATATAATTCTAAGCTTGTCCTCGGCACTTCTTCTAAAAAGAATCGACGCTCGTTTAAAGTTAAGATATATGTTACAATATCTCGGTACTTGCTTGTACTTTTAGTCTTTCAGTATTTTCAAAGAGCCTAAAAAATCCCGTTCGTTTCAAACGGGACTGCAAAGGTAGAAACTTTTTCCGAACTGCCAAAATTTTTTTGAGGAATTTCGTACCTTTGTAGAAGAAATGGAAAAGAAAGTTTCACTCTGGCAGATTTTCGCCGTGTTCGCCAAGATCGGGGCGTTCACGATTGGCGGAGGATATGCGATGATTCCCATCATCCAGGACGAGATGGCGCGGCGGGGATGGATTTCCGAGGACGAGCTCCCCGACATCGTCGCCCTGTCGCAGTCGGCTCCGGGCGTGATGGCCGTGAACATATCCATCTTCGCGGGATACCGGCTCCGGGGCGTCAAAGGCAGCATCGCCGCCACCCTCGGGTCCATCACCCCGTCCTTCTTCTTCATCCTCGCCATCGCGATGCTGTTCACCTCCTTCAAGGACAACCCCTGGGTGATCAAGGCCTTCAAGGGCATCCGTCCGGTGGTGATCTCCCTCATTGCCGTGCCGATGGTCAACATGGCCCGGAAATGCTGCAAGACCTGGTGGGCCTGGGCACTTGCCATCGCCGCCCTCCTGCTGGTGGCCTTCCTCAACGTCTCCCCCGTCTACATCATCCTGTGCGTCCTCGTGACCGCTTTCGGATATACCTATATCAAAGAGAAATGGAGACGCTGAACCTTTTCCTGCAACTATTCGGGACTTTCTTCGTCATCGGGGCCTTCACCATCGGCGGAGGCTATGCGATGCTGTCCCTCATCCAGGGAGAGGTCGTCACGGCGCATCACTGGATCTCCGAGAGCACCTTCACGGACATCGTCGCCATCTCCCAGATGACTCCGGGGCCCATCGGCATCAACTCCGCCACTTATGTGGGCTATGATGTCATCTCCCAGGCGACCGGAAGCCATTTCCTGGGCATCTGCGGTTCGGCGACGGCCACCCTCGCCCTGGTTATTCCCTCCTTCATCCTCGTGCTCCTGATCGTCCGGTTCTACACCCAGTTCAAGAGCAGTGTCCTGTTCGAAGGCGTGATGGGCTGGCTGCGCCCCACGGTCGTAGGCCTGATCGGCGCCGCCGCCATCATCCTCATCGTCAAGACCACCTGGTTCCAGGGAACGCCCACTTTCACCGTCGTGGAGGACAACTTCCCCGACTGGAAAAGCTGGTGCCTGCTCGCCGCCGCCTTCGCGGCTTCCTATTGGGGAAAAGTCAACCCCATCCTCGTAATTGTGGCCGGCGCCGTGCTCGGACTATTGATTTATTGATTATCTTTGTGAGATAACACTTACTTAAGTATGAAACACAGCCTTTTCCTTTCCATCCTGGCGCTGACCCTCGCCGTCGCCTGCACCTCCCAGAAGCAGCCGCAGCCCTTCAGCGTGATTCCGATGCCCAACGACGTCACCCTTTCCGAAGGTTCCTTCAACCTGGCCGGACAGGACATCTATGCCGAGGCGTCCCTGGACCAGGCCACCCATAAGGCCATTGCCGACCTCTGGAACCAGCTTTACACAGTTACCGGCAAGAAAGCCACCCTCAGTACCGAAGACAACGGCCAGAAAGTCCGTTTCATCGCCAATCCGAACCTGGGGGCGGAGGAATATGCCCTGAATGTCAATGACAACGGTGTCACCGTGGAAGCCTCGGCTTTCGGTGGCTTCTTCTACGGCATCCAGACCCTCAAGCAGATGCTTCCGGCCGAAATCTACGGCAACCGGAAAGCCAATGCCGCCTGGCTGCTCCCCTACGTGAGCATCCTCGACGCCCCACGCTTCGACTACCGCGGTATCCATCTGGATCCGTGCCGCCACTTCTGGACCATCGAAGAGACCAAGCGCTACATCGACATCGCCGCCACCTACAAGCTCAACCGGCTCCACTGGCACCTGACCGAGGACCAGGGCTGGCGGATGGAGATCAAGAAGTATCCCAAGCTCACCGAGGTGGGCGCCTGGCGCAGCGGAACCTGCATCGGCAAGGACTTCGACTCCTCCGACGGCATCCGGTACGGCGGTTTCTATACGCAGGATGAGATGCGTGAGATCGTGGCTTACGCCGCCGAGCGCAACATCACCGTCATTCCCGAAATCGACCTTCCCGGCCACATGGTCGCCGCCCTCGCCGCCTATCCGGAACTGGGCTGCACCGGCGGGCCGTACGAGGTCTGGACCCGCTGGGGTGTCGCGGACGATGTCCTTTGCGTCGGCAAGGAAGAGACCTTCACTTTCCTGCAGGACGTCCTTACGGAAATGATGGACATCTTCCCGTCGGAATACATCCACATCGGCGGTGACGAATGCCCGAAGATCCGCTGGCAGGAGTGCCCCCGCTGCCAGGCACGCATCAAGGAATTGGGACTCAAGGGCCATGGTGACATCACTGCCGAGCAGGAACTCCAGTGCTATGTGACGGCCCGCATCCAGAAGTTCCTGAACGAGCACGGCCGCAAGATCATCGGCTGGGACGAGATCCTGGAAGGCGACCTTGCTGAAGGTGCCACGGTGATGTCCTGGCGCGGTACCCAGGGTGGTATCGAAGCCGCCAAGCGGGGCTTTGACGTCATCATGACGCCGAATGGCTACATGTACATCGACTATTACCAGAGCCAGGAGCGCGACAAGGAGCCCCTGTGCATCGGTGGCCTTGTGACCGTTCCCAAGATCTACTCCTACGAGCCTTACGAAGGGATGGCCCCGGGCACCGAGGACCACATCCTGGGCGTCCAGGCGAACCTCTGGACCGAGTACATCACCTCGCCGGAATTCCTTGAATACATGCTTCTTCCGCGCCTGTGCGCCCTCTCCGAGGTCCAGTGGTGCAACGCCGACCGCAAGGATTACAACCGGTTCGACGCGTCGCTCGACCATACGTTCCAGATGCTGGACGTGATGGGGTACACCTATGCCAAGCATGTGCGCGGAATCATCGGCCTGCCCGGCCACGAGCAGCCCGCCCGCAGCGAGGAAGAACTTGCCAAATACCTTGAAGAGAACCCGATCGGATGGTAATGAAACATTATCTCACACTGGCCGTCCTTGTCGTCCTGGCCGTTTCCTGCGGCGGACGGCGCGGACAGGACGGAGATGGGACCCAGGGGGACTCCCTGGCCACCGCCGTACAGGAAAAGCCGAAGGACCGGCCGAAATCCAATGCCAAGTCCACCCCGGATGATTCCCTGGCCGCGCTCAAGCAGAAGTTCCCCGAAGAGCCCATCTTCGACATCCTTACTTCGATGGGAACGATCCGTGTCAAGTTGTACAAGGATACACCCAAGCACAGGGCGAACTTCATCAGGCTGGCCCTTACGCACTACTATGACGGCCTGCTCTTCCACCGGGTGGTGGAAGATTTCGTCATCCAGGGCGGCGATCCGTTCACACGGGATTCCACCCGCCTGGAGGAATGGGGAGAAGGGGGGCCGGGCTATACCATCGACCCCGAGATCGTGCCGGAACATACCCATAAGAAAGGAGCCTTGGCTGCCGCCCGGCGCGGTAATTACGCCAATCCGATGAAGGAATCCTCCGGCTCCCAGTTCTACCTGGTCCAGAATGCCGACAATTGCAAGCACCTGGACGGGGAATACACCGTCTTCGGCGAGACCGTCGGCGGGCTGAACGTCATCGACCGCATCGCCGCGCTCCGGGTGGACCGCTACAACCGGCCGCTCCGGCGCGTCGTCATCATGAGGATCAGCCCGAACGAGCAGCTGAACAAACGGGCCCTCGAAGAGGAGGAACGTGCCCGGGAAGAACTGGAGAATCCGGTTCCGAAGCAGGAAGAGGCCCAACCGGAAGAGAAGAAAGAGGGCGAAATCATCACCTTGCAAGTCCAGGAGACCGTGGACAGTTCCATCCTGCGCGGACGGAAACTCAAGCATAGGGATTAATTTTGTTCGATTTTTAGACCCGGAACTTGGCCTTTGGCACAGATTTCGCAATAGAATCTGTCGAATAGTTTTTTCATAGGTTAAGTTTTAGGTTAGAATTGCGACCGCCGCTTGCTGGGAAGCACGCGGCGGTATTCTTTTCGGCACACCGTCTTTGCGGGTCGCAAGAAAATGCTTAACTTGCAGTGGTGAACAAGGAAACGAAGACCCTGATCCTCCTCCACACGGCCGTGTTCCTGGCCGGCTGGACGGGCATCTTCGGGAGACTGATCTCTCTCGGAGGGTTGCCGCTCGTATGGTACCGGATGATGGTGAGCGTAGTGACGCTGGGGCTCGTCCTGGCTGTCGCCCGCCGGCTTCACCGGCTTTCCTGGAAGGCCTTCGGCCTGATTGCCGGCTGCGGCGGCGTCCTGGCCCTGCATTGGGTGGCTTTCTACGCCAGCATCCAGGCCTCCAACGTCTCCATCGGGGTCGCGTGCATCGCCACTTCCTGCTTTTTCACGACGCTGCTGGACCCGCTCATCAACCGGAAACGGATATCCTGGACGGAGGTCCTGATCAGTTTCATCGCCATCGCAGGCGTACTTCTCATCTTCAGCCTGGACGTACGGTACCGGCTGGGAATCGCGCTCGGGCTGCTGTCGGCCGCCTTGTATTCGCTGTTTTCCCTTTTGAATATCAACGTGGCACGCGTAACGGGCGAGGACAGCGCCACCATGCTGCTGCACGAACTCATCGGGGGTGTCCTCCTCCTGTCTGTCCTGGTACCATTCCTGCCTGCAGCCCATATCGTCCCCGCACGCGGGGATCTGCTCTGGCTCCTCCTGCTGGGATCGGTCTTCACCATCATTCCGTTCCTCTTCCAGCTGATCGCCTTCCGTACGCTGTCGGCGTTCACCGTAAACCTGGCCTACAACCTCGAGCCCGTGTACAGCATCGCCTTCGCCGCCATCCTTTTCGGCGAATACCGCGAAGTGGGCCTGCCATTCTGGCTGGGGATCACCCTCATCGTCCTTTCCGTTCTTATCCAGACCCGCCGCGTGGTGTAATTGAATGTTTTTTCGTACCTTTGCCGCTCGGAAAACTTCTACGCAATGTACGATTTATTCTTCTCGTCCGGCACAGGCCATTCGCTGATGGTTCTGGCCTTCGTAATCGGCATCGGCCTCCTGCTCGCAAAGATCAAGGTAAAAGGCGTTTCCTTCGGTTCGGCCTGGATCCTGGCTGTCGGCATCCTGTTCTCCGCCCTCGGTGTACGGACCGATTCGCTGTTCCTGCACTTCCTGAAGGAGTTCGGACTTATCCTCTTTGTCTTTTCCATCGGGCTCCAGGTAGGTCCCGCCTTTTTCCAGTCTTTCCGGAAAGACGGTCTCCGCTTCACCCTGCTGGCCCTGCTGCTGATACTCATCGCGGTCGGCTGCGTATTCGGCATCCATGCCGCGACCGGGAGCGACCTCCCGTCGCTGGTCGGCAGCATGAGCGGTGCCGTCACCAATACGCCTGGCCTGGGTACGGCCCAGCAGACCTATTACGACACGGTCCATGGCACCTTCCTGGCGGAGGTACACCAGCCGGCAGTATCCTCCCGCATCGCCAATGCATTTGTTGTGGCCTACCCCATCGGCGTAATCGCCATCCTGCTCGTCATCGTCCTTCTCCGCCTTCTTCTCCGGGTGGATGTCAAGGCCGAACGGATCCGGATGGACGACGGCGTGGACACGGAAAAGGCCGTCATCACCCGCACCTTCGTCGTAGGCAATCCGGCCGTGGCAGGTCTTCCGCTGGACCAGGTTTCCGCGAAGGTCGGCGGTGAATTCGCCGTTTCCGCTCTCGAGCGGGGAAAGCGGCAGATTCCCGTCGTGGACAATCCCGTCCTGGAAGCGGGGGATCGGATCACCATCGATCTCAGGGCACGGGACGAGCACCGTCTCTGCATCGTATTTGGCGGAGAAGAAACCAAGGAATCCGCTTCTTCCACCCTGCCGACCGGCTCGCTGGTCAGCGAACGGGTCGTCATCACCAATGCTTCGCTCAACGGGAAACGGCTGGGAGAGACCGAGGCCGTCCGGCGCCATGTCACGGTCGTCCGGATCATCCGCTCCGGTGTAAGCCTGGTCGCACGCGATAATCTGCGTATCCAGATGGGAGACACCCTCAAAGTGATCGGCACCAAGGAAGACCTGGCGCGTTTCGCCGAGTATGTGGGGAACAGCAGCACCGCCCTGGAAACACCCAACCTGATTCCCATTTTCATCGGCATCGGACTGGGCATCGTCTTCGGGGCCATTCCGCTGAAGTTTCCCGGCCTGCCGCATCCCGCCCGCCTGGGCATTGCCGGAGGGACGCTGCTCATCGCCATCCTGATCGGCCATTTCGGGCCGCGCTGGAAGATCACGACCTATACGACGGCCAGCGCCAACCGGATGCTCCGGGAAGTGGGGCTCGCCCTCCTGCTGGCCACCGTGGGGCTCAGCGCCGGCGGCTCTTTCGTGGAATCCTACCGGATCTTCGGCGGGAACTGGATCCTGAGCGCCCTGCTCATCGCTTTTCTCCCCGCCTTTATTACCGGCCTGGTGGCACGCCTCGCCTTCAAGATGAATTTCTACGAGATCTGCGGACTCCTGACCGGCGCCACGACCAACTCCTACGCCCTCGATTTCTGCCGTGAGACTTACGGTTCCGACCACGCAACGGTAGGTTTTGCCACCGTGTATCCGGTCGCGCTGTTCCTGCAGGTCCTGGCTGCGCAGGTGCTGATCCTGCTGTCCTGCGCCTAGGGCGGACTGCACCACCGAGAACGAAAAATGACTACCTTTGCAGGAACGTAAAAGTATTGCGACATGACCATTGAACTTGAACGGAAACAAATCCCGGTCCTGCTGCTGACCGGATATCTCGGGAGTGGGAAGACAACCCTCCTGAACCGCATCCTCTCCAACCGGAAGGGCATTAAATTCGCCGTGATCGTCAACGATATCGGCGAGGTGAACATCGACGCGGACCTCATCGAGAAAGGCGGCATCGTGGGCCAGACGGACGACAGTCTCGTCGCCCTGCAGAACGGGTGCATCTGCTGCACCCTGAAGATGGACCTGGTGGCCCAGCTGGCGGAAATCTCCGCCATGCGGAAGTTCGACTACATCGTCATCGAAGCCAGCGGCATCTGTGAGCCGGCCCCGATCGCCCAGACCATCAGCACCCTGCCCGCCTTCGGGCCGCAGTATGTCCATGAAGCCCTCCCCTACCTGGACTGCATCGTCACCGTGGTCGATGCGCTCCGGATGAAGGACGAATTCGAAAACGGCGGCGCCCTCCAGAAGGAGGACATCGGCGAAGACGACCTGGAACGCCTGGTCATCGAGCAGATCGAGTTCTGCAACATCGTCCTACTGAACAAGGCCTCCGAGATCACCCCGGACGAGATGGGCAAACTCAAGGGCATCGTTTCCAGCATCAACCCGCAGGCGAAGATCCTCGAATGCAACTACGGCGACATCGACCTGGACGAGATCATCTACACCGGCATGTTCGACTTCGACCGGGTGGCCACCTCTGCTGCCTGGATTGCCGCCATCGAAGGCGAGGACGAGGAGGAAGAAGCTGAGGGCGAAGCGCTGGAATACGGAATCGACACCTTCGTTTACACGCGGCGTCCGGCCCTGGACCTCAACAAGTTCGATTACATGGTCGCCAAGAAGTGGCCGGCGAATATCATCCGGGCGAAGGGTCTCTGCTATTTCTCGGACGACACCGACAAGTGCTATCTCTTCGAGCAGGCGGGTCGCCAGAAGAGCATCCGCGACGCCGGTCTCTGGTATGCCACCATGGAAGAGGAGGAACTGCAGGAGCGCCTGGAGCGAGACCCGATCCTCCGCCGCGACTGGGATCCGGTGTACGGTGACCGGATGCAGAAGATCGTCTTCATCGGGCAGCACCTGGACAAAAAAGCACTCGCCCGACTGATGGACGAATGCCTGGCTGAATAAAAAAATCCGGCTCTTTCGAGCCGGATTTCCTTTTTGTTCGAAAACCTTTAGTCGGCGAGGGAGAAGCGCTTGAAGCACAGAACCTTCGCTTCCTTGTCGATGGCGGCGAGAGCGGCCTTCACGGTCTCCTTGTTATCGCTGAGCTGGTACTCCTGCTCCTCGAGGGTGTTCTCCTTCAGGAACTTGGCGACACGGCCCTTGGCGATGTTCTCGATCATCTGGGCGGGGAGGTTCGCAGCCTTCTCGGCACCGACGGTGGCGATGATCTCGCGGGCCTGGGCGGCCTGCTCGGCAGTCAGCCAACCCTTGGCGGTGTTGGACTCGATGTGATCCTCGCTGTCCACGTGGGCGGGATTGATACCGGCCTTCTTGAGGGCGGCGTCAATGGCCTTCTGGACCTGCTCGTCCTTGGTCTTCTGGATGGCGACGGTCTTTTCAGACTCGAGCACCTCAGCGGGCACGGAAGCCTCATCGACAGCAACCGGGTTCATCGAAGCGACCTGCATCGCGATACCGCGGGCGATCTCGGCGGGAACTTCCTTGTTGAAGGCGACGATGGCGCCCAGCTTGCCGTTGAAGTGGACGTACTCGGACACGAACGGGGCCTCGATGGCGCCGTAGTAAGCGAGCACGTGCTTCTCACCGGTCTTGCCGGCCTGGTTGGTGATGTCCTCGTCGAGGGTGTAACCCGTAGCGGTCTTGACGGCCTTGAGAGCCGCGAGGTCGGCGGGGAACTCGGCGATAGCAGCGTCTGCGATGGAAGCGGCGAGGGCCTTGAAGTCGGGCGTGGCAGCCACGAAGTCAGTCTCGCAGCCGAGGCACACGAGGACGGCCTTCCCACCCTTCACGCGGGAAAGGACGGCACCCTGGGTGGTCTCGTTGTCACCGCGCTTGGCAAGGGTGGACTTGCCTTTCTCGCGGAGGATTTCGACGGCGCGCTTGAAGTCGCCTTCGGCCTCGGTAAGGGCCTTCTTGCAGTCCATCATGCCGGCGCTGGTCATGTCGCGCAGCTTCTTGATGTCAGCTAAAGAGATGTCAGCCATAGTTGTTGTTTTGCTTTAAGGGTTTATTACTCGGCCTTGGGGGCTTCTTCCTCCTCGACCTCGACCTTCGCGCCACGGCGCGGGCGGAGCTTCTTCGCGGGAGCGGCGGCGGCCTCTTCGGCGGCGGGCTGCTCCTGAGCTTCCTTCTCCTTCTCAAGCTTACGCTCCTCGAGACCCTCCTGGATAGCGGTGCAGAGCACGTCCATGATGAGGGCGATGGACTTCGTAGCATCGTCGTTGGCCGGAATCACATAATCAATCGGGGTGGGATCGCAGCATGTGTCAACCATTGCGATAACCGGGATGTTCAGGCGGTTGGCCTCCTTCACGGCATTGGCCTCCTTCTGGACATCGACGACGAAAAGGGCGGAGGGGAGACGGCTCATGTCGCGGATGGACCCGAGGTTCTTCTCGAGCTTGGCGCGCTGGCGCTCCACCTGGAGACGCTCTCTCTTGGCGAGTTTCTCGAACGTACCATCTTCCTTCATCTTGTCGATGGTGTTCATTTTCTTGACGGCCTTGCGGATGGTCGGGAAATTGGTGAGCATTCCACCCGGCCAACGCTCGGTCACGAACGGCATGTTGACGGCGCCGGCCTTCTCGGCGACGACATCCTTAGCCTGCTTCTTGGTGGCGACAAAGAGGACTTTACGGCCGCTGCGGGCCATTTCCTTGAGCACCTGAGCCGCCTCGTCGATCTTCACGACGCTCTTGTGCAGGTCGATGATGTGGATTCCGTTCTTCTGGTCGAAGATATACGGAGCCATCTTAGGGTTCCACTTGCGGGCAAGATGACCGAAGTGTGCACCTGCATCAAGCAGTTCCTGGAAATTTGTTCTGGACATAATGTGTCTAAAATTCTTTTTTGTTTTTTCTCTTTCTTCAATCCGGAGTAGCGTCCTCTGAGGGCGGTCTCCGCAATTTTTCCGCAGTCTCGGCAATCCTTATTGCAGCTCGGGAAGATTCGCATCCTCACCGGGATCTCAGGATTTGATGGGAACCGGACTGTGCAAAAGGGTAAATCAGTCCGATCTGCAAACTAACGCTTGCTGAACTGGAAGCGACGACGTGCGCCAGGCTGACCAGGCTTCTTACGCTCGACCTCACGGGCATCGCGGGTGAGGAAGCCGGCGGCCTTCAGGGAAGCGCGGTAGGCCTCCTTGTCGACCTCGCAGAGGGCGCGGGCAATACCCAGGCGGACGGCCTCGGCCTGTCCTTTGGTACCACCGCCCACGAGCGTGACCTTGATGTCAAACTGACCCGTTGTGCCGGTGACCTCGAGGGGCTGGTTCACGATGTACTGGAGGGTCTCCTCCTTGAAGTAATCGTTCAGCTCGCGGCCGTTGATAACGATGTTACCGGTGCCGGCGACAACATAAACACGAGCGACG
>JAEEGI010028823.1_pt1 | contig 10541 bp, 6 predicted proteins | sample 8958751 | NCBI WGS metagenome assembly JAEEGI01 (sample SAMN16246545, study PRJNA631951) | gut metagenome | biome: gut microbiome; feature: rumen; material: KS-attached | host: Bos | place: Iran: Karaj | collected 2018-10 | reverse complement strand
TAAATTAAAAAATCAAAAAAAAAGATATAAAAAACAATGACTGCTTATGAGCCCCCAAATCCTACAATAAAAGAATGCATTCAATTAAATCAATTAATGCCAATTATGGATATAGATAAAAATATAGATGCAATTTCATCTGTTATATATGAAAATGATGATTTATTAAATGAATTTCTACAAAAAGTAGATAATAGAACTAAAGTATGTAGAGATGATCCAAAAGGAGAATTTATAATGTGTGAACAAAACAGAGACGGAGATAGTTATCGAAGTCCATACAGTAATAACTATTACCCTCCAACTGAAGATGCTAAATATCCTTGTGGTCCTTTAAGAGATCTTGAAGAAAAATTAAATAAAATGTTTAAATTATATGTTAAACATTATTATTCAATTTCAACATTAGTCTCAGTTTATTGTTGGGAATTAGGAGATGAGCTATCAGATGGATATGGTGTCGCAGTATTAATTAAAAATGCTTTAACTCATCAAAAAAAAGTAAATGCGGGTAGTTGGGATTCTTCAAATTTAATTACAGTTACTTTTGAACAAGAAGGTAATAAAAAAAAAGCCAAATATAATTTAATTTCAACTGTTAATTTAGCTATGAGTTTCGAAGGAAGAGCTTGTGGTAAAGTTTGTTTATCTGGTACTATAGCAAGAAGTTCGCATTATACTAAATTTGTTCAAGATTATACTGATGATGAAGCTCATATAGAAAATATTGGAGTATTAGTTGAAGATATGGAAAATAGTATTAGAAACACTCTTGATAATGTTTATCTTGTGAAATCTAAACAAATTATTGATACTGCAAGATATAATCCCACAGAAGGAAAACCAGGTATTGCCCAAGCTAATGCACTTAAAGAAGTTTGGAAAGGTGGAGCTGCTGATAGTTAAAGTAAATTATTTTAAAATATATATTAGGGGGTATATGATACTTGTTGTTAAAAAATAATTAATATATTATAATTTAAAACTTATTATTTCAAAACTTCTTATAGTGAGTTTAAAATATAATTATTATTTTTAAAAATTATTTTAATTTATAATTATTTATTATTTTTTTATTTTATTTTATTATTTTTATTCAAAAATATTTTTCTTTTGAAAATCTTCGAAAAATTTAATCATTTCTTCATTAATAACAGGTTTAATACTTTCAACCGCTTTGATAATAAACTTTTTTGGAATAGCCTGTACATTAATATTATCTTCAATAGCCATAATACCAGCTTCCCTAGCTACTTTAGCAATATCAGCCCCAGAAAAAAATTTCATCATTTTACTGATTTCTCTCCAATTGATTCCTTCTTCAACTTTAACTCCATTAAAAACCACTTTTAAAATATCTTCTCTTCCATCTTCATCAGGATTAGGAACATAAATTAATCGATCAAATCTTCCAGGTCTTACAATAGCTTTATCTAAAACATCAGGACGATTAGTAGCAGCAAAGAAGATTACATTTCCTCTTCCTTCAATACCATCCATTTCATTAAGTAAAGTACAAAGAACTTTATCTTCAACAGAATTTGATTCAGTAGAACGAGAAGAAGCAATTGAGTCAATTTCATCGAAAAAAATAATAGAAGGAGAATTCATTCTTGCTTTAATGAAAATATCTCTAACTGCTTTTTCACTATCTCCAACGTATTTAGAAAAAATTTCAGGTCCTTTAACAGCGAAAAAATTTAATCCACTTTCAGTTGCTAATGCTTTGGCAATTAGTGTTTTGGAACATCCTGGAGGACCATATAATAAAGTACCATTTGGAGGTGAAAGACCAAGACGAGAAAATGTTTCTGGATGTTTTAAAGGGAATTCTATACTTTGACGTATTTGATTTATTATATTTTTATTCCCTCCTATTTCACTCCATTTTACTTTAGGAATTGAAAGTAATATTCCTGAAAGATTTATTGGTTTTATTATTGAAAGTGTTTGAGATAAGGATTGTAATGTTAGTTTATTTTGAAGACTAGAATTTAATTGTAATGATAAATATGTATCTTTAAATAATTTGTGGAAATCTCCTGGTATGAAGCCATGAGATTTCTCTGTTAAGGTTTCTATTTCGCTTTCAGATAAATTGTTATTGAAATCTTTTAAATAATATTTTATTAATTTTTTCCTTTCTGAATATGATGGGAGATTTAAAGTTATTTGATAATCTAAATAATTTATTTTTGTTATTTTGGAATTTAATTTTTGTAGATTTGTACATGAAGATAATATTATTGAGTTTGATGGAAGATTTTCAATTTGGAGTATAAATTCACATAATAAAGGTGTTATTTCATTTTCAGAATTTTCACTATTTTCATTTGAAGGAAAAATTAAATCTATATTTTCTATTATTATAATTGAAGGAGATAAAAGTTTAGAAAATAAAAATATTGATTGAAGGTATTTTAAGGCTTTTGTTTTATCTTGGAAATCTTTATATATGTTAATTTCAAAATATGTTATTTTTTTGGGTTTAATGTAATTTTCTTTTATACAATTTATTAAATGAGTTTTTCCTATTCCACTATTTCCCACAAGTATAATTCCTTTATAAATATACTTTTTATATTTTTCTTTATTTATTAATATTTCATCTTTTCTTTCTGAAGAAAATTGCGAATCAAATATTGATATTATTGTTGAATATATTTCTTCATAATTTATTGGTTCATAATTTAAAGTAATTAATTCTTCTTTATTATTATTATATTTATCTTCGATGATTTGTTTTAAAATTTTTTTATTTTCTTCTGTTAATTCTTCAATAGAATTTGGTATTTTTTCATATATATTTAATTTTTTATCTAATTCATTAGAAAGAAAGTCAACTTGTTGTAAAGAAGTATCAAATATTATATTTGTATTTGAATTAATTGAAAAATTTTCTTTTATTTCATCTTGTTCAAAAGAAGCATTAATGATTTCATATGTTATTTTAGAATTTAAAAATATTATTTCTGATGAATAAGAAATTGAAAGGTTTTTATTTTGAAGTTGAGAAATTAAATAGATTTTAAATAATGTTGATGTTGAATATTCATTTATAATTTTTGAATCTCCATTTGTAAATTTAATTATTATTTCTTTTGCATAATCTAAATTATTTTTTATATTTTGACCTTTTGATTTTTTTCCTTTATTCATCTAAGATAAAATAATAAAAATTAAAAAAAATAAATAAAAATTTTTTCCAAATTTTTAAATAAAGTAAATAATAAAAAGAAAAAGGAATTTTTCTTATTTAATAACTACATTTAAATAGTTATTCAAAATATTTAATTTCATAAATCTTTTACTTTATTTTCAAAATATTGAAGTAATTCAGGATAATATTGGATATTTCTTAATTTATCTTCAACAGCATCAACTCCTGTAGTATAAGGAATTTCTTCTTTATCAAATTGAACCTAATTTTTTATTGAAAAAAGTTATATTAATCTTACTAAAGTTGCATCTAATAAATCAACATTTTTAAAAAAAACATTGTTTCTAAAATCTGCACATTGTAATTGAACTGTTGCATATAATTCTTTTAATTCATCTGTTAAAATATTATCTGCATAATAATTTTCTAAATCTGATAATTTATCACTTAATGTAAATTCTTTTTCTGTTTCTAATTGTTCTTCTTCAGTCATTTTTTATATTAAATTAATTAAGGATATTATTATTCTTTTTTTTTAATTTTAGTTTTTAAAAAAAATAAATTTGTTAAATGAGTAATAAGGATATTATCAATTCTTATAAAAATGAACTTTTTAATAAATGTATTTATAATCAAATTAAAGAAAAGTCAGATATTTTGTTAAATGATATTTTAGAATTGTATAATAATGATAAAGATTCTTTTAAAGATCAAATAAATAATATTTTTGTAAATTTTAAAAATAATGTAGAAAAAATATGTGAATTAGAAAGTAAAAAAATGAATGATAATTTAAATGAATTAATTAATAAATTAAAAGTAAATATTAATAATGATAATTCATATCAAAATTTAAATAATCAAATATATAATAAATTAACTTTTGAATTAAATTCAATTAAAAAATCATATAACAACATTAATGAAGATTTAATTAATTCAAAAAATATAATAAATGATTTATTAACTCTTATAAATGGAAAACCATTTTTTAATAAAAATAAAATTTTGAATGAAAAAGCTACTTCTTTGTTAATTAAAAGTGATAATTTAATTAATAATGAAAAAAATATAGAAAATTCTGTAAGTTCAATTGAAATAACTATTATATATTTAATAGATAGTGATTTATACAATAAAGTTGATATTAAAAATAAAATAAATTTAAATGAAAATCATCAAAATAATATAAATTTTTCAAAAGAAATTTTAATAAATAAAGAAAAAACAATAAGTTCTTTAAGAGATATAAATGATAAATTAAATAAAGATTTAAATAATTTAAATAATCTTTTTGAGCACGAAAAAGAAGAAAAAAAATCTGTAATAAATAATTCAAAAACTTTGGCAAAAGCTTTAAAAGAATTGTTAGATAGTAAAGATAGGAAAAAAGAATTAAAATTAGAAAAAGATTTATCAAACCTAAAAGAAATAAATAAAGAATTAAAAGAGGAAATAGAACATTTAAAAAAAGAAGTGAAAGAAAAAGATACAAAAATAATAAATTTAATAGATAAAGTTCAAAAAACTATAACATCAAAGAAAAATAATAATATAATAGCAATTGATAAAAATAAAATATCAGAAAGAAGTTCAAAAGGAAAAACAAAAATATTAAAAAAAGATAATAATGAAAAACCGAATGAAAATAAAAACATAAATAAAGTATCATTTTCAACAAATTTAGATAAAAAAAATTTAGAAGTTGAATTAAAATCAATTAAAGATATTCTAAATAAGAAAGAAAAAGAAAATACTCTTTTACAAAAACAAATAGCTGAATTAAATTTAAAAAAAAATAATAATAAAAGTAATATTTTAAATAATAGTATATGTAATCAAGAATTAGAAGATAAGATTAAAACCATTGAAGAAAAAAATAAAATGATAAATAATTTAGTTGAAGAAAAAAATTATTTGTTAAAAGAATTAGATAATGAAAAGAAAAAAAATATTACTAAAGAAAAAGAAATAAAAGAATCTTTTGAAATTGTTTTAAAAGAAAAAGAAAAAAAATTAGAGAAATTAACAAATGATTTAACTAAAATAGAAAATAAATTTAAAGAAAGTGAAATTAATAATATAAATTCTATTAATTGTATTGATGAATTAAAAAATGATATATTAGAATTAGAAAATAAGAATAAAAAGCTATTAAATAACATAGACAATTATAAAAATTTATTAAATGAAAAAGAAGAAACAATAAAAGCAATAAAAAATAATTACAGTGAATTAGATAATAATATTAAAGAAAAAGATAAAAATAATTTAGAATTAAAAAATAAAATTGAAGAAGAAAATAAGAATTATAATGAGAAAATAAATGATAATGAAAATATTATTAAATCATTAAAAAATAAAATCTTTGAATTAGAAGAAAATGAAAAACAAATGAAAAATATAATGATAAAAAATAATGAAGAATCTTCTTCAATATTTGAAAATTATGATAAAGATATTAAGGAAAAAGAAATAAAAATCAAAGAATTAGAAGAAAAAAATAAAAATATATTTGAACAAAATCAATTAAATGAAAATAAAATTAGTGAATTAAATCAAATAATTGAAAGTTCTAAAAATTCATTTATTGAAAATGAGAAAATTATTAAAGATTTAAAAAATAAAAATAATAAATTAGAAGAAAATAACAATACACTTTTAGAAGAACAAAAAAAAAATATTTCTTTGATGAAAGAAATAGAAATTAACTTGGAAAAAGAAAAATCAAACAATAAAACATTAAGTGAAGAAATTGAAAATGGAAAAGAAAAATATATTAATTTAGAAACAAAATTAAATGATGAATTAAAAAATAAAAATCAAGAAAATAAAAGAATAGAAGAATTAGAGAATGAAATAAATACAAATTTAAATGAAGAAAAAAAATTAAAAGAAGAATTAAATAATTTGAAAATAAATAATTCGCAATTAACCGATTCTTTAAATAAAAAAGAAGAAGAAATTGTAAATTTAAATAAACAATTTAAAGAAGTTAAAATTCAATTAGAAGAAAAAAGTAAAGAAATCAAAGATAAATCTTTGTTTAATGAAATAATAATTCAATCAAAATTAAATGAAATTGAGTTAATAAGTGAAAAAATAAAAAATAACAATTTAAATATCCAATCAAAATTAAATGAAATTGAAATATTATATAATAAAAAAAAAGAAAATTTTATCCAATCAAAATTAAATGAAATTGAAATAATATACAATAAAATAAAAGAAAATTTTATCCAATCAAAAGAAAATGAAATTGAAATATTATATAATAAAAAAAAAGAAAATTTTATCCAATCAAAAATAAATGAAATTGAAATAATATATAATAAAAAAAAAGAAAATTTAATCCAATCAAAAGAAAATGAAATTGAAATATTATATAATAAAAAAATAGAAAATTTAATCCAATCAAAAATAAATGAAATCCAAATATTACATAATAAAAAAATAGCAAATTTTATCCAATCAAAAATAAATGAAATAGAAATATTATATAATAAAAAAAAAGATATTTCAACACAATCAAAAGAAAATGAATATGAAATAACAAATAAAAAAAGAGAAAACAAATATTTATCTAATAATATAATAATTCAATCAGTAGTTAATAAATTAGAATTTAAAGGAGTAATATCACCTCTTCATAGTAAAATACCTCAATTAACAGAAAAAATAATTCAATTAGAGGAAAATTATTCTCAAGCAAAAGAATTAATAGAATCATTAAAACAAAACAATGAAAAAAATTTAAATTCTCTAAATGAATCAATAGAAAAGAATTTAAAATTAGAAGAAAAAATAAGAGATTATGAAACAAATAATAATATAGAAACAAAAGAATCATATGATAAAATTAAAGAAGAAATATGGAATATAATAAAATTAAATGCTCCAAATATAATTCCTTTAGATTTAATTAAAATAAATGAAAAAGATGTTCCAATAGAAAAATTTAATGATCTTCTTATAAATTTTAAAGAAGATTTAAATAAAAGAACAAATAAAATAAAAAAATATAAAGAAGTATATCAAAAATTTACAAAATCAATAAAAGATTTAAAAAATGAAAATTCAAATTTAATATCAGTTCAAACTGATTTATTAATGAAATTAGAAAAAAGAGAAGAAGAGTTTGATAAATATAAAGAAACAGTGAAAACAATGTTAAATGAAAAAAATATAGAAAATAAAAAAACAGATAACAAAAATTCAATTTCACAGGAAAAATTCGAACAAATATTAAATGATTTTATGAAAGAAGAACAAAATTATAAAAAAGCAATGGAACAATTAAAAGAAGAAAATGAAAAAATGAAAAATATGCTTGTTCAAAATAGTATAAATGAATCTTATTTAAATACTTCAAATTCTTCTTCCGTTGGAGATGGATTTGGAAATAATATTTTAAATAAATTAAATAAAACTCAAAGATTAAAAAGTCAAACTGATTTTTCTTGTGAGCAAATTTATAAACCAACTAATAAAAGCTTTAATGTAAATAATGATGATACTGAAAATTTATTGAAGAATCAAATTACTTTATTAAAAGATGAGTTAAAGAATAGCCAAAAAGAATTAGATTCTTTAAAAAAAGATAAAAAAAATAAAAGTGATTCTTTTCAAGTTTTAAGAGATTATTTTAGTAAATTTATTGAAAATATTGAGTTAAACAATGAAAAAAAACAATATTTAGGTATTATTATGAAAGGATTGGAATTCAATGACAAACAAATTCAAGATAAACTATCTAAAGGTGAGAAAAAAAAAGATAATAGACCTTTAGGAATTTTTAAAAAAAAGTAAATTAAAATATACTTTAAGTTATATTTTAAATATATATAATGACAATATTTTCATTTTTTAATGTTTTATACTCATTTAATGATTAGTTTAAAATTTATTAAATACATTTATAAATATTAAAAAAATAATATATCCTTTTATAAAATTAAAACAATAACTGAAAATAGAATATGAAAAAAAGTTTTTATCACAAAATTTTTGTTTTTAAAAAAAAAAAATATTTTATTAAAATAAATTAGTTAAAACCCCATATTTCAGGAATAGAAGAAAGAAAGAATTTAGCCTTATCATAGGGAAGTAAAGCATACATATCTCTATGTAAATCAATAAATTCTTTTTCATTAATTGTTAAACCACCAACAGCAGCAAAATTAATTCCTGATTCAAATCTACTTTTAGCATATTCTACTTTTCTTCCAAATATAGTAACTAAAGGTAATTTTTTACAATTTACATAATTCCAAACATCATTTATTTCGATAACTCCATTTTTATTTAATTTATTAAAAACTTCTTTACATTTTTTAACTAATAAATATGGAGGTTCTATTTGAAATAATTCACTAAATTTAGATACTGATATTGTATTTTCATCTCTTCTTATATATTTAATTAAAGTTGATTGTTCTATTTTCGTTAAAAATATTCCAAATTCCGATAAAAAAACATCTAATCCTGAAATTGATATATTGTTTGAACCTGAAAAATCTTGAGTATATATAATCGACAATAAATCATTTAAACTATAAATTTGTCTATTATATCTCATTTGATTAATCATTTTTGCTACTACATATTCAATGCTTGTATCTGCCATTGGTTTATTATATTTTTTATTTTTTCTTTTATAATATTTTTGATTAAAAAATAATTTAATTCTTTATTTATTATTTTTTTTGAAAAAAAATAAAAAATCAATGAAAAAAATAATTTATATTCTATTTTTTATCTCAATAATAATTCAACTAAAAAAATTAATAAATATGGTGAAAAATATAATAGTTTGCAAAATGTGCGCTGAGATACCTCAATTAACTTTTGAGATAATTAATTCATCAATAATAATAAACTGCAAATGTAACAACAACCATTTTTTTAAAGTAAATATTGAAAATATTAAATCTTTACAAAAAGTTTGTGGAAAATGTAACAAAGAAATTTCAGTAAAATATAATTATTCTTCAATTAATAAATGTTATTTATGTGATGAATGTTCTAAATTTGATAAAAAATTAATCAATATTTATTCAATATTTCTAAATATTGAAGATAAAAATAAACTTAATGATTTTTTTAATCAATTTAAAAATTGTTTTAATGAATTGTCAAATTTCAGTGAAAAATTTATTCATTCAAAATATTATGATTTTTACAAGATTTTAATAAAAGATTTTACTGATTTATTAAACAATAATTATTACAATAAAGAGTTAATGGATAATATGATTAATTATCAAAATATTCCTATTAAAAGACTATTATCCATTAATAATAATTATAAAATAATATTTGATAAAAATGTTCCTCAAATTTTATTTTCAAATTTCTATATGTTTACTTTAGAAAATATTATAAATCTGAATTAAAGAATTTTTCAGAGATTTTAAATTTAATTAAATTATATGAAAAACATAAAATCACAACGACTGAATTGGATGAAGAAAAATTTTTCAATTTTATAAATAAATCAATAAATAAAATTCAAAATTTAACTGAAAATTATATGAATAAAATAAAAGAAAAATTAAAAGATTTAAAAAAGGATAAAGAAGCAATAGAATATAAATCAAAATATTCCTATTATAATTTGAGATTAAATAATTATGAAATCTTATATAATAATTATACCATCCCTTCAATTTTTATATTAAAAAGAAAATTAATTAAAGGGATTATTGATTTTATTCATTCAATTGAATATAAAAATATAAAAACTGCAATTCCTAATTATAAATTTTTATTTATGTTTTTTAATTGTCTTTATGAAGTAAAGGAAAAAATAAAAGACAATAATCTTCAAAATAAAATTGAAAATGTTTTATATGTTATTAAAGAGGAATTATATAAATTAATAAAAGAAGAGAAAAATAAATTGAGTAAATTTAGAGAAATTAATCAAATTGAAAGTAAAAAAATTCAAAGATTTTCAGAAGAAGAAATAATATTAATAAATGAAAAATGTTCAAAATTAGAAAAAGAAAGGTTAGAAAGTAAATATGAATGTGAATATGAGGAAAAAAATAAAAAAAAAATTCATTTAATATTTTTAATCAATTTTCTAAATTTTATCAAAGAACAATCAAATGATTTGATTCATATTTTATTAGAAGATAATTGTCAATATTTTTTAAATGAAACAAAGTCTGAAAATCAATTGAAACAATTAGAGGATTATATTTATAAATTATATCAAAAAGAAATAATTTCAGATAAAGTTACTGGAGATAAGTTAATAGAAATGTTTTTTTTTCAAACAAAAATAAAAGATAAAGAATACAAAGTGTTAAATGAATTAGAATTCTTTTTAAATAATAATAATATTGAAATAAATGAAAATAATTTAGATTTCTCA
>JAEEGI010028821.1_pt1 | contig 10541 bp, 7 predicted proteins | sample 8958751 | NCBI WGS metagenome assembly JAEEGI01 (sample SAMN16246545, study PRJNA631951) | gut metagenome | biome: gut microbiome; feature: rumen; material: KS-attached | host: Bos | place: Iran: Karaj | collected 2018-10 | reverse complement strand
AGAAGTAATACAATTACCATCGACTTGCATGATCCAAGTTACCTGTTCTATAACAGCCTCGCCCGCAGGAGAATTAGGTTCCACATAAGTGACCATGGCCGCATAGATATCTTCATCATCGGAAATCTTTGCCAAGCTATATTCCAAGCCATAACTTGGTTTATTGTCTAAGGAATCCAAAGAAGTTATTTTATCTATTTCATTCTTCACTTCAGAAAGGAAAGCATCGTTGGTTGCAAAGTACTTACTGGTCAATTCTTTAGATGCTGGCATATCTTCCTCCCAAAGATAATACTTACGCATTAAGCTATCTATCCAGAGGTTATCGCCCGTATATTCATAGTAAGCCGGCCAGCGGTCTTCACCACAAGCACCTAGCAACATGAGGATAACAATAAGTAATATATAAGGTGTTTTCTTCATTGTTTTACAACTTCGCTGCGAAGATAGTGCAAAAATAGGAAAAAAGCACTACCTTTGTAGTCAATTTTTATGCTTTGTCTATGAATATTGCCGTGTTGTTATCAGGAGGAGTGGATAGTTCTGTGGTAGTACATCTGCTCTGTGAGCAAGGTTATAAGCCTTCCTTGTTCTATATCCGTATTGGTCGTGACGACATAGAAGGCATGGATTGCAACATGGAGGAAGACTGGGAGATGTGTACGGCCATTGCCCATAAATATGGTTTGACACTGGAAATGGTGGATCTTCACCGCGACTATTGGGACCATGTAGCTGCTTACGCCATTGATAAAATCAAGCATGGTTTCACCCCCAATCCCGACGTAATGTGCAATAAGCTCATTAAATTCGGCGTATTTGAAGAACGTGTGGGCAAAGATTTCGATGTTACGGCCACTGGGCATTATGCTACTACCCATGTGATAGATGGTAAGACTTGGTTAGGTACAGCCATTGATCCTATCAAGGACCAGACTGATTTCTTAGCTCAAATCAACTATCTGCAGGTTTCTAAATTAATGTTCCCCCTTGGTGGATTAATGAAGTCGGAGGTCAGAGCAGCCGCAGAACGCGCTAAATTACCAACAGCCAAGCGCCGTGACAGTCAGGGCATCTGTTTCCTGAACAACATCAACTACAACGACTTTGTGCGCCATTTCCTAGGCGAAAAGGAAGGCGACATTATAGAACTGGAGACGGGCAAGAAATTGGGTAAACATAAAGGATTCTGGTTCCACACCATCGGTCAGCGAAAAGGTTTAGGCCTAAGTGGTGGTCCTTGGTTTGTCATCCGAAAGGACATCGAGCAAAATATCGTGTATGTCTCTAATGGCTATGATAATCAGAAGGCCTACGGAAACGAACTCTCCATGCGTGATTTTCATTTCATTACGGAGAATCCTTGGCAGAATGCCACAGAAGGGGTAGACATCAGCTTCAAGATACGCCACACACCAGAATTCATCACTGGTCGCATATACAAACAAGCTGATGACCGCTTCCATTTAGTCTCCGACCAGAAACTGCAAGGCATTGCGCCTGGACAGTTTGGGGTCATCTACGATCGTGAGCACCGACTTGTTATCGGTAGTGGGGAGATTGTGGTTTAGAGTTTAGAGTTTAGAGTTTAGAGTTTAGAGTTTAGAGTTTAGAGTTTAGGGGTTAGAGTGATTATACTTCTTAGATTATTTGCGTCGTATATATAATAAATAATGAAGGTCAGAAAATTTTCTGACCTTCATTATTAGCTCTAAACTCTAAACCCTAAACCATCACTTCGCAGGAGATGAATAACGGGCATTCAAGCCGTCCACAACTTCCTTTGTAATATCGAAAGCCTGATCAGCAAACAGCAGGTTATCCAGACCCGTATTGGTAAATACGAAGTTGTAACCACGCTCAGCTACAAAAGATTTCATAAACGACTTGATGGAATCATTCAGTAACATACTGTTTTTCTCCTGCTCAGTAGCCAGTTCGGTCTGCAACTTATCACTCAATGTCTGCAAATCCTCCTGCAGTTTTATGATGCGGTTGTACTCCTGCTGAGCACGCTCCTGTGAAGCAAAGGCGTTGTTCTGATACTTATTCTGGAAATCATTCTGTTGATTCTCCAACTCACGTGATTTCTGATTAAGGGTGGCACGTACGTTCTCACTCTTCTTTACCATGGCCTCATTAAGGTCGATACAGAAATTATACTTTGCCAACAACGAATCTACATCCACATAAGCCACTTTCAGTCCACTAAGAGAACCTTCCTCTGTAGCAGCCTCATCAGAAGCAGGAGTAGCATTATTGCCAGCACACTGTGCAAAGAATAAAATTACGGCCAAAGCAGCCAAACCCATAAACAGTTTGTTCAAACTCTTCATCATTTTTTGTTTTATGTTTTACTTTAAATAATATTATTCACTTTGTTAAGCCAGTCCTACTCTATCCGTTCATCTACAGCTAAAGGTGATTTACGTTGAGCAGCCTTGTCCTGACTCTCCACACATCCAATACCTCTTTTGTACATCTCCTTGTTGCCACTGACATGAATGTGTGGAAAACGTCCATTTTTGAAAAAAAAGATTCGAATTCCCAAAAGTGCCACACAAATAGCAACAATTAACAGTGTTATCAAGAGTATTTTCAGCATTTTCTTTTAAATTTGCAGTCATGAAAGTGGTCGTTTAGCCACCTTCATTTGAAATTCGGTGCAAATATATAGAATATTTTTTAATATGGAAAAGAAAGAACTAAAACCTGTTGGCGTTTTCAGATATTTTGACGAAATCTGCCAAGTTCCTCGTCCTTCAAAGCACGAAGAACAGATAATTGCTTATTTCCAAGAGTTCGGTAAGAAGCATGGTATAGAAACACATACAGATGAGTGCGGCAATGTGCTGATGCGCAAGCCTGCTACCCCTGGAATGGAAAACAGAAAGACCGTTGCTTTGCAAAGCCACATGGATATGGTTTGTGATAAACGCAAGGATGTAGTACACGATTTCTTGAAAGATCCGATAGAAACTGAAATAAAAAGTGACTGGCTTTGGGCCAAAGGTACTACGCTGGGTGCCGACAATGGTATTGGTTGTGCTACCCAACTTGCCATCTTGACCGATGATACCATCCAACATGGACCGTTGGAGTGTCTTTTTACCCGTGATGAAGAGACTGGTCTGACAGGAGCTTTTGCTCTGAAGCCTGGTTTCTTGAATGCCGATATCCTGCTTAATCTCGACTCAGAAGACGAAGGTCAGATCTTTATCGGTTGCGCAGGTGGTGTGGATACCGTTGGTGAATGGACCTATAAAGAAGTACCTGTTCCAGCAGGCTATTACACGGCAAAGGTGGAGGTGAAAGGCTTACTTGGTGGTCATTCCGGAGGTGATATCCATCTGCAACGTGCTTGCGCCAATAAGATTCTCTGTCGTTATCTGACTAAAATTGCCAAGCAAACAGACCTGTATCTTTGCGAGATAGACGGTGGCAACCTACGCAATGCCATTGCTGCCTACGCTTATGCCGTTATTTCTGTCCCTGCCGACGATCGTCACTTACTGAGTACGACCCTTAACATCTTTGCTGCTGAAGCAAAGGCTGAGTTTGCTGTTTCTGATCCTGGACTTGAAATGCAAATCCATTCAGTAGAGCCCCGTACAACGGCAATCGATCGTGAAACTACCACTAAACTGCTGCAAACTATCTATGCTTTACCTCATGGAGTCATGGCTATGAGCCAAGACGTAGAAGGATTGGTAGAAACCTCAACCAACCTTGCTTCTGTAAAGATGCATCCAGATCATAAGATTGCGATCTGCACCAGTCAGCGAAGTTCAACCAATTCTTCAAAAGAAGACATTGCAACCATGGTTGAAACCGTCATGATGATGGGTGGTGCAGAGGTAAAACATTCCGATGGTTATCCTGGATGGAAGCCTAATCCACATTCTGCTATCTTGAAGATTGCTCGTGAATCTTATGTCCGTCTTTTCGGCAAAGAACCTTTAGTTCTGGCTATTCATGCTGGTTTGGAGTGTGGCCTATTCTCTGATAAATACCCAGGACTTGATATGATTTCCTTCGGTCCTACCCTACGTGACGTACATACCCCTAACGAGCGTATGGAGATTCCTACGGTAGAATTGTTCTGGAAGCATTTGCTGGACATTTTGGTGAATATTCCTGAGAAGGATTGAACATTGAGCATTGAACATTGAGCATTGAACATTATTACTATGCAGATGATATCATACAGGAAAGCATTGGTATTATTGGGTTTGCTGTTGTGCTGGTCGTACAACTTAAAAGCCCAGCAAGGCAAGGACTCCCTTACACTACGAGTGATGAGCTACAATGTGGAGAATCTGTTCGATTATGAACATGACAACCTGAAAGACGACAGTGAATTTCTCCCTGATGCTCAACGCAAGTGGAACCGCAAGAAGTATAAGCGGAAACTGAATGCCATAGCCAGCGTCATCACCGCCGTTGGAGAATGGGAAGCACCAGCATTGGTAGGACTGTGTGAAGTGGAGAACGAACGTGCACTTACAGATCTTACCAAGCGCAGTAAGTTGCGCCGTCAAGGTTATCGCTTTGTGATGACCGATTCTCCCGATGAGCGTGGTATCGATGTGGCACTGCTCTACCAACCAGGTTCCTTCCGACTGGTAGAAACACAGTTCATTCCGGTCATTCTTCCTTCAAAGGACGACCGCCCTACCCGCGACATCCTGCATGTGGTTGGACAGTTGCAAAGTCTTGATACCTTAGATGTTTTCGTTTGTCATTTCCCTTCCCGCTCTGGAGGCGACAAAGAGACCGAACCTAAACGTATGGCTGCAGCGCATATCCTAAAGCATGCGGTAGATAGTTTGGAAGCTACTCGTCGGGATGCAAAGATTATCATCATGGGCGACTTCAACGACTATCCTGAGAATCGTTCCATTCGTGAAGGTTTGGAAGTGGAGGATGCCTATCCTGCCCTCTCTAGCTATGATGCAAGAAAGCTCTATCATCTCTTGGCTGGAAATGCTCGCGGACGCAATGACTATGGTAGCTACCGCTATCGCGGAGAATGGGGGTTCCTGGACCATATGATTGTCACAGGCAACCTGCTTCAAGCCTCATCAAGCCTCTATACGATACCAGGAAAAGCCGATGTCTATCGAGCTAAATTCCTTTTGATTCCAGATACTCGATATGGGGGTGATCTCCCCTTCCGTAACTACAGTGGCGTTACTTACTCCAAGAAAGGTTACAGTGATCACTTGCCTATTTATGCCGATTTTAGATTACTTTACTAAAATAATTTGTTTTTCTAATGCAAAGCCTTTATCTTCGCATTTTGAATTATTAAAAATACGACTATGAGTTTGAAATCTAAGCTTTATTTATTGATGCCTGTCCTTTGTTTGGGACTGGCTTTCACAGGTTGTAGTGATGATGAGCCCAATTATAAGCGGACCGATCCTCCTACCCCAACCGATCCTGTGACACCTGTGACTCCGATAACCCCAACGATAAGTACCACCATTCAGAATGCTACAGCTTTTGTCAAACAAGTGGCTAGTGAAATCTATCTTTGGAGCGACCAGACTGCCAGTGCTATTAACAACAAGTTGAATCCCGAGACCTGTGAGGATCCTATCAAAACTTGGGAAGAAATTCGTTATAAGAATGGAGATATCCAAGACAAGTGGAGTATGGTGACAGACGACTATGCTTCATTCTACAACAGCACCCAAAACATTGAGGTCACCTATGGATGGGATGTCAATATCTATTATGTGGACAGCAGTCATAAAACCATTTGTTTTGTTGTGAACTTTGTCTATGAAAACAGTCCAGCCGCCAATGCTGGCATCAAGCGTGGTGATGTGATTCTGACATACAACGGTAAAGACATTACACCTGGCAATTATGAGGAAGCGTATTACAGCGCCAATGGTACTTTTGGTTATTCACATGGTGGTGTAGATCCCACAGATACGGCCGACCTTACTGCCATAGAGATGTATGAAAATCCCATTCTCGCGCAGAAAATCTTCGATATCAATGGTAAGAAAGTGGGTTACATACACTACACAGGTTTCGATGCAAAATCTATTGAACCACTGAAAGCCATCAGCAAGGAGTATAAAGAAGCAGGTGTTACCGAGCTGATTCTTGACCTTCGTTACAATGGTGGTGGTTTAGTAAAGACCGAAGAAACGATGGCTGCCATGTATGGTCCTTGGGCTGACAAAAACTCCCAAACCCTCTATCAGCAAGATGTTTACAATAAAAAATACAACGAAGCTTGGGCAGATAGTCGTTTTCATTACTTGAATGTCGATGATAACGGAGAGAACTACATTGACCAAAGCTACAATATCGGCTTGCAGAAGATTTACGCTATTGTCAGCAGTGGATCTGCTTCAGCTTCCGAGAGTCTTTTAGTTGGTTTGATGCCTTATGTCCCTATCGAGATTGTTGGTAGCGAGAACACCCATGGAAAGTATTGCACTGGTTGGGTATTGAGCGCCCCCATGTGGTACACAGATCTGACTGATCAAGGTTCTACTCCAGACGGTATCAGCAACTGGGGATTCTATGTGATGGTTAGTCGCTACGCAGATAAAGATGGCAACTGTCCGATTATGCCTAATGGTTTTGCACCAACCATACAAGCAAAGGACAATCCAGATGATGGATACCAACTGGGTGATGCCCGTGAAACCATGTTAGCTGCTGCCTTACAAGCCGCAGGATATGCAGGAACAAGAGCCATCACAGCTAATAATAGTCCATTGTTAGGACAAAAGTTTGAGAAGCAGATTCGTCCACGCAACTTCGGTTTACGCATCGACAATCGCTTGATCGATAAACTGACAAAAAACAAGATTGAAGAATAAGAAAGAGGTCGGAATTCCGACCTCTTTTTCTTTTATTTTTATAATGTTCTAATTTAACGCGTAGCACTAAATAATCTAAACTCTAACCCCTAAACTCTAACCCCTAAACTCTAAACTCTAAACTAATATTCAAACAAATACGGCGCATCCTTCAATAGCGGATGATGACTATCCTTAGGAGACAGAATAATCTTATCCTCAGGAATCCGCCAATCGATATTCAAGTCAGGATCATTCCAAGCAATAGCCCCTTCACTCTGTGGAGCATACAGATTATCGCACTTATATTGGAAGATGGCCACCTCACTCAGCACACTGAAGCCATGGGCAAATCCACGAGGAATAAAGATTTGTCGATGATTATCCTCAGTCAGTTCCACACTTACCCATTGTCCAAACGTCGGTGAACACTTACGGATATCCACTGCCACATCCAGCACTGCTCCTTTCACCACACGCACCAACTTGCTCTGCGCATCTTTTCCCTTCTGGAAATGCAATCCGCGTAACACTCCATAACAAGATTTCGACTCATTATCTTGCACAAAATGAATCGGCCCCACCTTCTCTTCGAATTCCTTCTGATTAAAGGACTCGAAGAAATAACCACGTGCATCTGCAAAAATACGTGGTTCAATAATCACCACACCAGGAATTTTCGTCTCAATTACATTCATATCTCTAAACGCTAAACCCTAAACTCTAAACTATTTCTTAGCAATCACCCTCACTGGTCCAATCAATCCAGAAGCCGACATCTGTGAAGTTGGTCGATAGAACGGATATGGTGTCCAAGAGATCTTTTCAGTGACTTCAGGACGAGAGTCCCCTATCATACGATTGATCCATAAGTTGGATACCTTCACTTCCAACTCATTCTTTCCAGCCTTTAGTGCATCCGTAACATTCACCACAAAAGGAGCCTTCCAATAAGCACCTAAATGCTGTCCGTTCAAAGTCACCTCCGCCATCTTCTCCACATCTCCAAGGTCAAGTATCAGTTGCTTGGCATCCAGTTGCTCTTCCGTCAGTTCAAAGCTATTCGTGTAAGTTGCAACTCCAGAGAAATACTTGATACCATCTACCTCACTCTGAGTAAAATCTATCAACTTATCAAAAGTAGCAGTTGCTGGAGCGCCACGTTTTTCTTGGAAACTTACCTGCCAAGGCGTATTGATAGTCAGCAAAGTGGTATCCGTCAGTTCTGGAAGTTGCTCTCCACTGCCCTTACCACTAAACACCACGAACACAGCATCCTCTGGAGTCAGATTCAGAGACACCACAGTACGTCCATTCTCTATCCGATAAGAAACAGCCTCCTTCGCCCCAGTTTCCGGATGCCAGACTTCTGGTTTCTTCCCGTTTACACGGAACGAAAGATCCACCTGCTTGCCAGTAGTTTCATAATTATTCACCCAGTAAATCTCCGTTTCCGGCATGGTACGATGCACGTAACGCACGCCATCCTTCAACACCACATCTGGCTCAATGCCAAGTTTATTCAGCGCATCTGCCATCGAAGCATTCAAATAAACATTCTGCTGAGAACCACCCCAGATCTCATTGACCAACAAATTGAACTCTTCAACATCGTCATTCAAGCCGGCAGGTTTTTCTGGTTTGGCACCAGCAATCACGGCACCACCTCTTACCAACTCCGCAATCTTACGCAGAACAGGCAAACGCATATATTTCACATTCTTATCGAGTACCAATATCCGATAATTCATTCCACTCGGTGTAGTCAAAACGCCATTCTTCACTGACAGGAGATTCAGCAAGGCATCCGAATTGATGAAATCAAAGCTATAACCAGCAGGTACAGGAGGCAACTCGTCCCCAAACATACCAGTGATACAGTTGTCTTCTCCATAATAATACACCACATCCGCAACATAATGCCCCTGTTGCAACATGTAACTGCTGCGTCCTAGATAGTCCATCCATGCCCATGCCGTTTCAGCCCATGCTTCATGACGGTTGAACCACTGTCCGATTGGTCCTAACCCCAGAGCGGGAATTTTATCATCCACTGGTTGATGCACAGATGTATGAATCACAAAGCGATTCAGTCCGCTATAAAGCTCCATATCTGCCGTATGCTTCAGATTGGCAGGATGATAAGCATACGACCGTCCTTCGCCACCAGGAGCAGTCATTGACTCTCCTGCTACGAAGTTCTGTCCGTAGATATGCGCCACAGACGCAGCCTCACGGATATCAGCTTGGGACATAGGTTCATTGGCAGCCGTACTGTTATGAGGTGCCCAAGCAGCAGCCATTGGAACATCCGACTTCGCCTTCACGTCCATACCATCCACCAGATAGACACGTCCATTTTCCTGGCTTTCGGTATAGCGTCCCATACCACGTTCCTTCAGGATGTCCGTCAGCTGATTATACAGATTATCCGTTACCAAGTCGCCTAAAGTCTTTCGCCAGTCGCGCAAGAACTTCTCGCTCTCCTCAGAGCTACCCACGATCTGTCCCGTAAGAACAGGTAGCCAAGGCAGCAACGCATAGCCACGACGCGCCTCAAACTCCTGCATCATCAATGGCGTCCAGTTCTCTTGCTCAGACTCATAACTATCTGTCATGACGTATTTTATCACGCTTCCCAACTGATCCTGTGAGGCATCCTTATACATTCCTAGATAGTGGTCAAAGTAAGCACGCACAGCAGCAGCATCCATCTTATCCACTTCCAAACCAGTAGCCTCACGCGTGGCAGGACTGTTTTCTTTTCCAGTCAATGAATAGCCAAAGCGGAAAATCTTCCAATTGCCAGCAGGGGCATTCCATGAAAGATGACCGTCCTTCACCATTGAAGTCACATCCACCACATCAGACAATGCTACCACATGACTCTCCTCTGGCGTGTCATACAGATAAAGATCCGCAGGAGCAGCATAGCCAGCCTTCTCCTCGGCATGGTTGATGCGATATACAGGATAGAACTTCAGCTCCGCCACATTGGTTGGAATTAAAGTAGGTTCTGTAGGGCCACCCATCAGAGCAGCATATGGATTCGACTGCTCTTTATTATCAAATACCACGCGGAAATACTTAGCCGTGGTCGGTTCGAAAGTCACCGTACCTCCAGGAGCAGAGCTGTTAGGAATCTTGAATACCTCGCGGAAATTCACCCCATCATCACTCACTTCCAGCACTTTGTCAACTTCCACCCTTGGCATCTGCCACTGACTACGTACACGACCATCCACGATAGTCAGCGCCTTCATGGTCTGAGGTTCTTTGAAGGCATATTGTATCCACGCCTTTCCCCCTTTCACTGCAGGAAGTACGCCGGCATTAGACAAGTCACCATCGGTCAAAAGTGCAAGATCAAACTTACCTCCACTAGAAGAAATGGTTGGATTCAGAGAAACCACATCCACCTCAGCATCAGGGAGTTTTACTGCCAACACTGCAATATCCTCATAATACCCTTGAGATGACAAATCAGTGCTGGCCCCTCCAAAATTCTGACCACCAGAACGAGCGATGTTCTGAAAAGCGCCAATGGTCCTATATGGTTCGGGCAGATTTACCTCCACCTGCTGACCACCTTTGACCAACAGTTCTCGCCATACCACCTTCTTCATGGCATCCTTCTGCTCTACCCATGGACCACCCGTGAAACTCCATCCAGGAGAACTCGCCACAGACATCTCCAAATGCAACGAATCT
>JAEEGI010028810.1_pt1 | contig 10544 bp, 4 predicted proteins | sample 8958751 | NCBI WGS metagenome assembly JAEEGI01 (sample SAMN16246545, study PRJNA631951) | gut metagenome | biome: gut microbiome; feature: rumen; material: KS-attached | host: Bos | place: Iran: Karaj | collected 2018-10 | reverse complement strand
GGACTATCCTCAGGCCTCATCAATGGTCGGCGCTGGTTCTGGAAATATGGTAGTTTCGAATATTTTCGACAAATTTGACGATGCCTTTCATGTTTCACTTCCGTCTCCCTCTGATGAATATGTAGCTATACTCGGGAGAAAAAACAACACGAGGATTTTGAAGTATATCAAGCGTGTCTATTTGCTTGATAATGAATACCTCGATTGCTATAATGTGATGCTCGCAGAAGCAAACGGAACAGGAAAATTTGGCGAAGTTCTAAGTTCACCATTTGTTGCTCCGCCTAAACAAGGGGCAACAGATACATTTATAAGTATTGGTCATTTTGATGCTCAATGCAAAGCTAATGCCTTGCTGCAATACATCAAGACAAAGTTTGCCCGAACGATGCTTGGCGTAAACAAGGCAACACAACACAATCCCAAATCGGTATGGAAAGCTATCCCCCTCCAAGACTTCACCCCTGCCTCCGACATCGACTGGTCGAAATCTATTCCCGAAATCGACAGGCAGCTTTATGCGAAATACGGTCTCGACGATGCCGAAATTGCGTTCATCGAATCCCATGTGAAGGAGATGAACTGACATGAACACACCGCAGATCCGCTCCTTTGAGGCCATCGTTCCCATGATCTACGCCTATTCCCATCCCGACTATCCCCCGCACCAGGGCTGGACGAAGATCGGCTACACGGAAAAGCAGAGCGTGGAAGACCGGGTCCGGCAGCAGCATCAGACCTCCGATATTGCCTATCAAATCCTTTGGCGGGACTTCGCCTTATATAAGGATGGCAGCGGCCTGTCCTTCACCGATCACGACTTTCATCATTATCTCAGCACCGTTGCCCATATCAAGCGCAAGCCGAATACAGAGTGGTTTCAGGTGGAGGGCAGGGAAGCCAGGGACCATTTCAATGAGTTTGCTTCCCGGCACACCTCTGACGGGAATCCATGTTTGACCTATACGCTGCGTGAGGAACAGGAACGCGCTGTTTCCATGACGGCGGACTGGTTTTCCAAGGGCGGGGCGCAATTCCTGTGGAACGCCAAGCCCCGCTTCGGCAAGACCCTCTCCACCTATGACCTCATTGTGCGTATGGGCTTCCGGAAGGTGCTGATCGTCACCAACCGCCCCAGCATCGCCAACTCCTGGGCGGAGGATTTCAACAAGTTCATCGGCTGGCATGGTGAGCTTGCTTTTGTCAGCGATACGGATTCCCTGCAAGGCAAGCCCGGCGTCCTGACCAGAGACGAATATATCCGGAGCGGAGGCGACAAGGGCATGGTCGCCTTTGTCTCCCTGCAAGACCTGAAAGGCTCCCTGTTCTTCGGCGGCAAGCATAAGAAGCTGGGCTGGATGGCGAAGGAATACATTGACGATTTCGGAGAAAAGGCGCATGGGCTGGCCTTTGATCTCCTGGTCGTGGACGAAGCGCAGGAGGGGGTGGAGACCTATAAAACGGAAAAGGCCTTCGACAATATCCGGCGCGGCCATACGCTCTACCTGTCCGGGACGCCCTTCAAGCAGCTGGCGGGAGATCAGTTCTCCGACGAAGAAATCTTTAACTGGTCCTACGCAGACGAACAGGATAAAAAAGAGAAATGGGACGAAGAAGCATACAATCCCTATGAAAATCTGCCTCAACTCCTGATGTACACTTATCAGCTTTCTCCCATGATCTACGATCAGCTCAGCCGGGGCATCGTGCTGGAGGACGAGGAGGAAACCGTCGATCCGGCCTTTGACCTGAATGAGTTTTTCCTCACCGACGACAACGGCAGATTCCTGCACAAGGATGAGATCAAGAAATTCCTGCTGATGCTGTTTCAGGGGGAGAAATACCCCTTTTCCACGCCGGAGCTGCGCAGGGAACTCCGCCATACCATGTGGTATCTCAATCGCGTCAATTCCGCCAAGGCGCTCCACAAGCTCATGCGGGAGGACGAGGATCTCAAGCCCCTGTTCGACGAATATGAGATCGTGCTTGCCGCCGGGGACGGAAAGCTGAGCGAAGAGGAAGAAACGCAAAAATCCTATGACAAAGTGAAAGCCGCCATCCGGACGCATGAGAAAACGATCACGCTGACCGTGGGGCAGCTCACCGTGGGCGTGACCATTCCCGAATGGAGCGGCGTTTTCATGCTGTGCAACATGCAGAGCCCTTCTTCCTACATGCAAGCCGCATTTCGGGCGCAGAACCCTTATTCCTTCAGGGACGCGGACGGCAAACTCTGGCGGAAGGAGCGGGCCTATCTCTTCGATTTTGACCCTGCGCGAACCCTCATCATTTACGATCAGTTTGCGAACAATCTGATTCGTGAGACCGCAACAGGCGGAACAACGGAAGACAGAGAAAAGAACATCAAGCGGCTCTTAAACTTCTTCCCCGTCCTGGGGGAGGACGACGAGGGGCAAATGGTGGAGCTGGACGCCGCGCAAGTGCTGACCATCCCCCGCAAGCTGAAAAGCGCGGAGGTGGTGCGGCATGGCTTTATGTCCAATTTCCTCTTTGCGAATATCAGCGGCATTTTCGGCGCTGCCGGATTCCTGCGGGAGATCATCGAAAAGCTGACTCCTGCCCACGAAGAGGGCGGAAAGAGCGACAGGGGCAAGCTGGACAAGATGAGCAGCGTACAGGTGGACGATGAGGGCAACGCCGCAGTCGATGAGGAAATCATTATCGGCAGGACTTCTGAGCTATTCGGGGATAAAGTCTATGAGACCATCCCGGCGGACCTAGACAGCGCTGCAAATGAGATCGCCGAAAGCAAGCCCGATGAGCTGGCAAGGCGGATCAGCGCCTATTCGGACGCTGTGAAGGGCAAGGTGGCGGAAGAGTTTATCGCGCCGCTGGCGGACAGCTACGGCATGTCGGGGAAGGCAAAGAAGCGCCTGGAAGCGGAGACAGGCAAAGAGATCGAAGCCGCAATGAACCGTGCGCAGGAAGATTTTCAGCAGCAGAAGCGCCTGGCGGAAACTGCGCTGGCTGCCAAACGCCGCATGGCCGAAACAGAGCAAGAGGTCCAAAAGGCGGAAGCGGAGTATGCCGCCGATATGCAGGACGCTATGGATGCCCTGATGGAAACCTTGAAGGAAACCACGCAAAAGACCTTGCAGGAAAAGCCGCAGGAACTGGTTCAGCGCCTGGAAACCAAAAAGGCGGAGGACGAAAAGAAGAGCGTGGAGGACGAAATCCGCGCCCATCTGCGGGGCTTTGCAAGGACCATCCCCTCCTTCCTCATGGCTTACGGCGACGAAAACCTCACGCTGGCGAATTTCGACGATTACACCGAAGACGATGTTTTCCTCGCGGTTACGGGAATCACGGAAGAGGAGTTCCGCTTCCTGCGGGACGGCGGCGACAAGCCGAACCCCGAAACCGGTTTGATGGAGCATTACGACGGGCATCTGTTCGATGAAGGCGTTTTCAATGATTCCGTGCGTGAGTTTCTGCGGAAGCGCCGCGAGCTGGCGGATTACTTCGATGAAAGCAAGACGGAGGACATTTTCGACTACATTCCGCCGCAGAAGACCAATCAGATCTTCACGCCGAAGCGCATTGTGAAGATGATGGTGGACAAGCTGGAGGAAGAAAATCCGGGCTGCTTCGACGATCCTGCGAAGACTTTTGCGGATCTTTACATGAAATCCGGGCTGTATATCACGGAGATCGTGAAGCGGCTCTATCGGAGCGAAGGAATGAAAGCCGCTTTCCCCGACGAAAAAGAGCGCATCCGCCATATCCTGCAAAAACAGGTTTATGGCATGGCGCCCACACGCATCATTTATCGGATCGCTACGAATTACATCCTCGGATTCGATGAAGAACTGAAAGAAGAATTGAAGAATACACACAAGCATTTTGTGGAAGCGGACGCCGCCGAAGCCGCGAAGAATGGAACGCTGAAAGAGCTGGTAGAGAAGTGCTTCGGTTGAAGCCCATATTTGTCACAGGGATGTAACTTGACCTGCCGCCGTCCTTATTATTATAATGTAGGAAACGACCTCATACCTCACAGAAAGGAGGGCGCATATGAAAATTTACGACAAGCAGTTCATCGGCGGCGTCTGGCGGGAAGGCCGGGGGGAACATATCCTGGAGGACCGGGACCCCTACACCGGCGAAGTCCTCTGCCGCTACCACAGCGCCGGGCTGCAGGATCTGGACGACGCGTATGCCGCCGCCCGCGCCGCCCAGAAGGAATGGTACGCCATGGCCCCCGCCCGGCGGGTGGAGGCTCTGGAAAGGCTCTGGCATGTGATGGACGCCCATCGCGCCCTCCTGGACGAATGTCTGCTGCGGGAGGCGGGCTGCACCGCCCCCAAGCGGGCCTATGAGGTGGGGGAGAGCGTGAATCTCTGCCGCTACTATATGTCCTTCCCCTATCTGCTGGACGGGAAGATCCAGCCTTCGGACAATCCGGGCCAGATGAATTACATCTTCCGCCAGCCCCGCGGGGTCGTCACCGTCATCGCCCCCTGGAACGTGCCCTTCATCCTGGCCCTGCGCAGCGTCCTGCCCGCCGTCGCCGCGGGCAACGCCGTGGTGCTGAAGCCCGCCTCCGACACCCCGGCCACCGCCTTCATCCTGGGAGAGCTTTTCCAGGAGGCGGGGATGCCCGCGGGCCTGCTGAACGTGGTGGCAGGCGCGGGCAGCGAGATCGGGGACGCCCTGGTGCTGCATCCGGAGAGCGACATGGTCTCCTTCACCGGCTCCACGGAGGTGGGGAAGCGTATCGGCAGCCTGGCGGGGGGACGGATCTGCGATGTGTCCCTGGAGCTGGGGGGCAACAATTCCATGCTCCTCCTGCCGGACGCGGACCTGGCGCAGGCGGCGGAGAAGGCTGTATTCGGCGCCTTTTTCCACCAGGGCCAGATCTGCATGGGCCTCAACCGCATCCTCACCCTGCCGGAAAACCACGAGGCGTTCTGCCGCATCTTCGCGGAGAAGGTGCGCGCCCTGAAGGCGGGAGACCCGTCGGACCCGGAGGTCTTCGTGGGGCCCCTGATCAACAATGCCCAGGTGAAACGCTTTGAAAAGCTCCTGGCCGCCACCCTGGAGGCCGGCGCGAAGGTGCTGGTGGAGGGCTCCACCGAAGGAAACGTGGTGCGCCCCTGGGTGCTCACCGAGGTCGATATGTCCATGCCCGCCGCCAATAGCGAGATGTTCGGCCCCGTGGTCAGCATCCTCCGGGCAAAGGACGTGGAGGAACAGATCGCCCTGGCCAACGCCACGGAATACGGTCTTTCCAATAGTGTATTCGGGCGTGACGTCTACCGGGCCATGCAGGTTGCCAGGCGGCTTCACAGCGGCATGGTGCATATCAACGATCAGTCCATCGGCGACGAGGCCCACGTCATGTTCGGGGGCGAAAAGCAGAGCGGTGTGGGCCGCTTCAACGGCGACTGGGTGCTGCGGAAGTTCACCACAGAGCAGTGGCTCGCCGTGTCGTCGGAGTAAACTGCGCTCACTTCGCTTCCGCGGTTTCCGAAAGAGCCGCGAAAGCTGCGTATCGCTCCGTTACTCCTCCTCTCCAGGCCGAAATCGTCGATTTCGGCCTGGTAACGGGGGATTCGGTAACAGGTGAATATCGGGTATCCGCGCAAGCGCGAATACCTGCAAGATTCCCCCGGCTCCTCCTCTCCAAAACGCAAACGCTTTGCTGATTTGTGTTTTGGTATTACGGGGAATGGGGAAGAAGAAAAAAGCCTCCCTCTCCGAGGGAGGTGGCTCCGGCGCAAGCCGGAGACGGAGGGAGTCAGCGTTCCTGCATGCCGCTGCGCCTCCTCCGTGCGGTGTTTTCATCAGCTGCGCAGCAAAACGATGGGGCCCCGGGAGGGCCCCATCAGTAATACAGGCAGATATTCCGTTATTACAGCTTTTCCATGTATTCCTCCAGATACCGGATCACCAGCTCCCGGCTCTGGCCCAGATTGGCGTTGTGCTGCAGATAGCTCCAGAAGGCGGCGGTGAGCCGCTTTTCCGTGCAGTAGAATACGGTGGTAGGCGCGGCGATCCGGACCAGGAAGCAACCCAGGTCCTCCTTGGCGTACAGCATGGTGCCCTCGGGGATGCGGTCCGTCAGGACCACCCGGTAGCCGTCCCGGCGGCGGAGCAGAGCTGTCACCTGCCCCAGATGGGCTTTCAGTTCTTCCGGCGAGTAGCGGAGGTCAAAGCCCATATACTCGCTCATGGGCTGGTGGACAAGGCCGCGGCGCACATCCTCCGCCGGGGGCAGCCTGAGCAGCTCCGTGACCGTCAGACCGGATGCAAGATGCGCCTCCAGGTGCCCGGCGGCATCCCGCAGGAAGTGCGCCAGCTCCGGCCCGGCCCGGCGGCCGAAGGCAGCGGTCACCTCCTCCGGCAGCGTGCAGCCCAGAGGCAGCCGCTGCGCGACGATCCGGGAATGAGGCGCCGCCTCGAACTCGGCCAGCATTTTCCAAACGTCCCGGCGGTTCTCGGGCTTGTAGACCCGGATCAGGGGCGCGCACAGGGACAGGTAATCCTGAAATTCCCGGGCAAGCGCCGCCACCGCCGCCGGATCAGACACCAGCAGATTCAGCCCGTCACCCTCCCCCACGGAGCTGGAGGCGAGGGCGCTGTGGCCTACGGCCACGAAGAGCGTGCGGTGGAAGACGCCGTCCCTGGGTTTGGGATAATACCAGGTTTCCACCTCGCCGGTGAGATACAGGGGCAGCCATTTGCGCAGCCCATCCATCAGCTCCCGCCAGCCCCACGCGAGGGGATGGATGATGCGGATGCGCACCCCCCGCTCGATGAGACGCAGCGCCGCCTCCATCCAGCTGCGGGCGTAGCTCTCGTCCGCCAGCCAGTCGGATTTTTCGTCGGAATATACCAGCAGTTCCGTGGGCGCGTCGGCGGCGCGGTAATCATTCAGCAGACGCAGCACCGCCTCCCGCTTTCCCTCCGTGCCGTAGTAGAAAGCGGCGCCCGAAGGCGCCTCCCGCTGGGTGGGCATTTTCGCCTCCGGCCACAGCAGCCGGGCCGCGGCCAGGCCGTTGAGCAGCCGGTCCACCCGTTCCATATCCTGCCGCTCATCCTGCCCAAGCCAGCTCAGCAGCAGCTTCTCCGCCTCGTTCTCCGACTCCGGCCAGTCTCGGCCCGGGCAGACGGCCTCCGCCGCGGCGCTCTTCCCCAGGGGGCGCTCCTGCAGCCGCCGGGCGAAATAGGCAGCCGCCGGTTCGAGAAAGAAGCGGTCCCGGGGCAGGCCCCGCTTGCCGCTGCGCATGCGGCTGATATAGGATGGGTCGAAGCCCAGGTCCCGGCCGAGGGCGCTGTTGGAGGTGTCGGTCAGCTTCATGATGAAATCCAGCTTTCCGGCGAACATGCCATCGCCTCCTTTGCCGCCATTGTAGCATGCCCGCCCCCCACGCGGCAAGGGCAGAAGGGCCGGAAAAGGCGCTAATGTAACACTTGAGTTACACTTGCCCCGAAGCTCTTGCATTTTGAAAGGGCTTCAGTTAAACTCACGGTGCAATAAAAAGGGCGCACAGCCTTGCTGCGCTGCCCGCAACAAGGTGAGCGCGCGAAAGCGTTATCACAAACCGACGGGCCTTTATCTCATGTCGGGACCCGGCGGAATTCTTAAAAAAGGAGGAAAAGAACATGAGAACTCTCAAGAAGTCCCTCTGCCTCGTTCTGGCTCTGGTGATGGTTCTTGGTCTCTGCATGATCGGTGCGAATGCGACTTATGCCGAGTACACCGATAAGAAAGAGATCAACTACACCGACGCCGTTGAGGTCCTGACGGGACTGGGCGTCATCGAGGGCTATCCCGATGGCGAATTCAAGCCGGTCGACAACGTGACCCGTGCTGAAGCGGCTGCTATGATCACCCGCATGATGCTGGGCCGGGAGAAGGCCGACAAGCTCCCCATCGGCGACGTTAAGTTCAACGACGTCCCCGAGACCAACTGGGCCGCCAAGTACATCAGCTTCTGCGCCAACAAGGGCATCATCGTCGGCGTGGGCAACGGTAACTTCGAGCCCTCCCGGAACGTCACCGGCACCGAGCTGGCCGTCATGCTGCTCCGCGCTCTGGGCTACGGCACCATGGGCGAGTACGAGGGCAAGGGCTGGGACATCAACGGTGTTGCCGACGCTCTGTACTACAAGGTGTTCGAAGACAGCGAAGTCACCGACTTCAGCCAGCCTGCCACCCGTGAAGAGACCGCTCTGTATGTGTTCAACACCCTGTGGGTGGAACTCGTCGGCTACGACGTGGACCTGAACTACTACCGCGGCAAGGGCACCGATTTTGCCGGCGACGTCTACAGCCTGGCGAAGATCGAGCGTCTCCAGGTCGAGGCGAACCAGGCCACCGGTGAGAAGTACACTGTTATCAGTGGCCGCAACTATGACATCGAGACCGGTCTGGATCTGATCGCTCACGAAGTCACCCTGTACTACAAGACCGACAGCCGCGACAAGGACAAGGAGAACAACACCTTCTGGAAGGCTTTCCTCGTGCAGGACACCTCCACCATCCTTAACAAGGGCGCCTACTTTGGCGATACCTACAAGGCTTTCATCGCTGCCAACAAGAACAACAAGTATGCTTCCCTGAATTTCGACGGCTGGATCAACTACGTCTACTCTGACGAGGCTGACACCGTCGCCACCGACACCAAATTTGAGAAGGTTTACGATCTGCAGGGCCGCTACACCAGCAGCGCTATGGTCTCCTTCTCTCTGACCGGCGAGATCATTCTGGACAGCGACGGCATGCCTCTGGCCTACATGAAGACCAACTACACCGTCGACCAGGTCAAGAAAATCTCCGACGAAGGCATCGAGCTGAAGAACGATGATTTTGACTTCGATGTCTATGATCCTGAACTTGCATATGAGGGCATCAAGAAGGGCGACTACGTCACTGTGCAGCCCGTCGGCAAGATCTGCTACCTGTATCCCACCACCACGCAGGAGATCAACGTTACCGAGCGTAACTACATGACCGACTTCTTTAAGCTGCCCTACTTCAACTTCTATGCTGTCGCTCCCAGCGCCGGCTACGGTGCTGTGAACGTGCCCGACACGGACGACTGCACCACCATCTACTCCGGCGATAAGGTCCTGTTCTATATGGACTACTATGGCGCCTTCTTCGCTGCCAAGATTCTGGAGCGCGGCACACTGGAAGGCATCATGTTCATCAACTGCGCCTACACGAAGCCCGGCGCTACCGATGAGTACGGCGAATCTGATACGACCGTCTATGTGCAGTGCGTTGACTCCGAAGGTAATGAAGCCATCTATCCTCTGGACACTAAAACCTACAAGACCGAGGCTTCTGCAACCGCGAAGGGTCGTGTCGTCCGCGTCTACACCGACAGCAAGGGAGTTGCCACTCTGTCCCCGGTCGGCGGCGACCTGAACAAGGAAGCCAGCAAGTCCTCCTACCTGACCAAGGACGGCGGCATCTACTATGTCACCAGCGACACCAAGATCTTCTACGTCAACGGCGTGAAGAAGGATATGAAGGTCAAGGCCTCCAACAAGCTGGCTCCCGATGCCTACACCGCTTATGCTTACTGGACCGGCAGCAGCTCCTACAATCTGGAGTTTGTGTGGATCACCGGTGAGGAAGCTCCTGCCGGCGGTGGAGACAGCTATCTGTTCTTGGATGGCACTACCTACGGCGGCTGGGCTCTGAACGGCGGCTCCATGCTGGTCAATGAGGAGACCACCTACTACTTCACCGCTTACATTGACGGCGTGAAGAGTAACGCTGCGTTTATCAACAACGCTGATGTGAGCGACCTCGGCGGCAACATCTTTGCCAAGGAAGGCTTCTACACTTACACGGTTGACGAGTTCGGCGTTTATGACATTGAGGCTGTGAGCGGTACCAGCAGCACTCTGAAGGTCGCGAAGATCACCCTTGAGAAGGGCAATGTCCACAACGGCAAGCTGTACCTGACCGGCACTGAATACGACTCCGACGCTGCTCCCATCAACAATGATATCGTGGTCGTGAACAAGCCCAAGACCTATGACGGCAAGAAGTACCTCACTGCCGATACCATCGAAGACATCGAGGGTATCCTTGAGGACGGCGGCACCATCGATGTGACCTACCTTGCTGTGAAGAGCGGCGACAACTGGGTGCCCACCGGCGCGATCTACGTCCAGGGCGGCAAAGAGGCTGCTCCCGAGGAATAATCCTCCCCAAAAAACAAGGCTTAAGCAATTAAACTGAGTTCCGCCCCCGGGCTTCGGCCCGGGGGCGGTTTTATATTCCCGCGCTTTCAGCGGGGGCGGGAGCAGAACGAATCAGCACCCGCGCTTGCGGCTGGGGGAAACCAATTCAGATTCCGACGAGGCTTAACCCTCCGTGACGCCAGCTTAAAAATCTTTCAACGACAAATCCCCCATCCCCGGTTGACGAACCGGGCGCTAATCGGTAAAATATAACATGTGCGTGGTCCGGCACGGAGAATCCCGAACTCTTGAATGGAAATAATATTTGTAATAGATCGAGAGGAGAAGCACATGTACCGAATCATCCGAAAGGTCGA
>JAEEGI010028808.1_pt1 | contig 10545 bp, 8 predicted proteins | sample 8958751 | NCBI WGS metagenome assembly JAEEGI01 (sample SAMN16246545, study PRJNA631951) | gut metagenome | biome: gut microbiome; feature: rumen; material: KS-attached | host: Bos | place: Iran: Karaj | collected 2018-10 | reverse complement strand
TGGTATCGGAATGAAGTCTGTCACCGTAGGTGGATTCCATGATAACATAATCGGCTTCGTCCGTAGTCTGCGGATCGCGGATTAGGGGTTGGTCCTTGTTGCCGATATCCCCTGAGAATACCAGCTTCTTGGTGACATTCTTCTCAGTGAGCCACACCTCGATACTGGCTGAGCCCAGAAGGTGGCCGATATCCGTAAAGCGTATCCTGATACCTTCGCATACCTCTATTTCTTTTGCATAGGGACAAGGAATGAAATTCTTGATGGTGTTCTCCGCATCCTCCATGGTGTAGGCGGGTTCAACCATTGCGATGTCCTTGTTCCTCTTGCCCTTTCGGTTGCGCCACTCTGCTTCCTGCATCTGAATGTGGGCGCAGTCGCGGAGCATAATGTTACACAGATCTGCTGTCGCATCTGTTGAGTAAATCTTGCCTCTAAAGCCCTTGGCATAAAGAAGCGGAAGATTACCGGAATGATCCACGTGAGCATGCGTTAAAAAGACATAGTCGATTTCCGGTGCAGAAACGGGAAGCGGCACATTTTCAAAGTAGTCCTTGCCCTGCTCCATACCGCAATCAACCAATATGTGTTTGCCTGCACATTCGATGAAGTGACAGCTCCCTGTAACCTCATGATCGGCACCTATGAACTGTAGTCTCATATAGTATACGCTCCTGTATTATTATGATAAAAACCTTGCGACACCGGGGCGCATCTGCGCCTTGTCTGTCATACTTTAAGTATATCACAATACCAGTTTGTTCAATTGAATCGGTTTTTGGTTTTTGTCGCTATTCTCAGATAAATAAAGATACAGAAACACGGCCGGCCCCGGGCATACTCCGGGACAAGCCGTGTTATTTCATCTTATTAAAAAGCTGTCGGTTATTTAAGCATACACTCCTAAACCGGGATGATCAATTGATACAGTGTTGCCATTTCTTCTGATATCTTACAGAACGTCACTTGTAAAATGAATATCAAGTGAGCTGCCGAGAACGTCCGGTTTTACAGGGAGTATATTTATCGGTCCATTCCAGGGACTAACAGGCTTAAGCTCAATGGGACCATACCAGGGTGTTACAGGCTTAAGCTCAATGGGACCAAACCATGGCTTGGGTCTTACAGGCTGAATCTCGATGGGATCAAGCCAAGGATGAGGTGTTACAGGCTTAAGCTCGATGGGACCAAACCAAGGATGAGGTGTTACAGGCTCAAGCTCGATCGGGCCAAGCCATGGTCTTGGTTCGGGAATTACATCAATGGGGCCGATCCATGGCTTCGGCACGGGACGCCAGTCTATAGGAAGAAGGCCGGGGCCAATTGGCCTCCATGGATTTTCGGGTACTCCGGGCCAAATGGGAAGAAGGCCGGGTTCAAGGCCGATTCCGGGCTCCCAAGGCTCAATCTTAGGCATGGGCTCCCAAGGCAAAGGACGCTCAGGGAACCAAGGGAGAATCTCACCAAAGCCGGGCTTAACCGGTCCGCTGGGTCCGCCGGGTCTGATCAGGCCAAATCCCGGATATGGTTCTAACTCAACGTCAATAACATCTGAGGCGTAGTAAGCTTCCTCTACCACCTGCTCCGGTGCTCCATTTCCGCCGTTGGAATGGCCTGAGCCGCCACCTGCGCCTGCTCCTGCACCTTCACCTGCACTTGCTCCGGCACCTGCTCCATTACCACCCTGTGAGTGGCCTGTTCCGGCTCCTGTACCTGCACCTGCTCCATTACCACCCTGTGAGTGACCTGTTCCGGTTCCTGTTCCGGCTCCTGCTCCGTTGCCACCCTGTGAGTGACCTGTTCCGGTTCCTGTACCTGCGCCGGCACCTGCTCCGTTACCACCCTTGGAATGTCCTGTGAGGAAGGTCTTAGGATTGTCAACGACTGTCCTTATATCCTCTTCTGTAGCGACATACCCCGTAACTGCAGAATTAAGAACAAGGCCTAATGCTGCAACCTGTGAATGATGCCTCTCAACATTTACAAGAATCGTTTCAAGGACCTGAATTATTGTTGAATAAGCTCCGCCGCTCCCCCAGGCGTCGCTGTCTATTACTTCCCTGAGTTGACCCTTGCATTCCAAGATATTGTCGGAACAAGTATTAAGGGTCGAAACCTGCTGCTTTACTGCGTCTGTTGAAATACTAAACTGCGCCATATAAAGAATCTACCTTTCTCAATTATTCTAAAAACTGTTGATATCATACTACCTTGAATCAGACAATTAAGGTGAGTTTTCTGACGAATGATACTTAAAATGTGACGAATGACATCTTTTGGCTGACCGGCGACCAGCGCGACCACTGCCTACAGATTAAAAAGTGGAAAAATAGCTTAAACTCTGCTAGAATGGAAATAATCGATTTTTAAAGGAGATTATGAAAATGCATTTTACAGAATATGGTAAGAGACTTATCGCCTCAGTCCTTTGCATTTCTATGGTGATGTCAGTAACAGCTTGTTCATCAACAGGGAATGCGCCTGAGGAGACCAACACCGGCGTTTCAGAAGAGCCGATAGACGAGACAACACAGGATCAGCAGCAGGAACAGGAGCCCGAGGAGGTTATCGATGCCGAATCTTATGTTCTTCCGGAGGGCATGTACTTCAGCGAGCTTACAGGCGAGCCCATCAGTGAAGAGCTCAAGGATCAGCGTCCCATCGCAGTTATGGTGGACAATGAGTCCAAGGCCCTTCCTCATTTCGGAACATCAGAGGCTGACGTTGTATACGAGCTCATGAACAGCACCAAGAACGACCGCATCACAAGACTTATGTGCATCGTCAAGGATTGGGGCACCATCGATCAGATGGGCAGCATCAGAAGCACACGTCCCACCAACATCATGCTGGCAGCTGAATGGAACGCAGTTCTCTGCCACGACGGTGGTCCTTTATACAACGACCAGTACTTCTCACAGCCCTGGTCAGCACACTTCTCCGGCACCTTCTCCCGTATCAACAACGGTAAGCCCACAGAGTTTACAGAGTACATTGTTGACGGTGACCTTGAGAGCAACTTCTCATCATATGAAGGTAAGGCCGGATACGAGACCACTTACAATGAATATGCCAACGTGGGAAGCCACTTCAACTTCGTTGATTACGGCGATGAGATCTTCCTGGATCAGAAGTATTCAAGATCCTACACAGCCAGCAAGATCACTCTTCCTTTTACACACAATGGTTCACAGCTGGTTCTCAATCCCGATACAGGCGAGTATGAGTACTACGAGTACGGCGCACGTCACGAGGATGCAGAGGATGATGCACCTTTGAGCTTCAAGAACGTTATTCTTCAGAGCTGCTCTTTCTCACAGCTTGATGAGAACGGATACCTGATCTACAACTGCATTGGCTCAGGCCAGTACGGATGGTACATCACCAACGGCGTAGCCAAGGATATCACCTGGGTTAAGACCAGTGAGACAGATGTAACAAGATTCTATGATGAGAACGGCGAGGAGCTTCAGATCAACACAGGTAAGACCTACATCGCACTTGTTCCCGATGACACATGGGATAAGGTTATTTTCGAGTAAGCAGGGGATTTTAATGTATGCCTACAGGGATTGACAGATTCAAGAAAATAAACGGCAATACATTAAAGATTATCGCATGCTTCACCATGCTTATCGACCACGTTACGGCAGGCATCCTCTTCTTTGTCCTGACCAAGGGACTTTACGCTGACGATGCCTCTTTTGACAGACTTAAGACAATTTATTATTTCCTTCGCGGAGTAGGCAGGACCGCATTTCCGATATTCTGCTATCTCCTGGTGGAGGGCTACCTACATACCAAAAACAGACTAAGATACGCTCTTAGTCTGTTCTTTTTTGGTCTTATCTCCGAGCTTCCCTTTGACATTGCCTTCTATGCCAGGGATGACGTATTCAACCTCAATATCCTTGAGATTCTGAGGGCCAACGAGGACAAGCTCAGCAAACACTGCAACGTTTATTTCACTCTGCTCATAGGCCTTATGGTCATCAGGGCCATGAATATGGTCTATTCCAGGTTAAAAGAAACAGCTATCCCCATGTACGTTTCCTACATCCTGACAGCGATTCCTCTCGGGCTTGGGGTACTCCTTGCCAATGCCCTTCACACGGACTATCACGGCTACGGCGTAATGCTCATAGCCATCTTCTATGTATTTCGTAACTATACTCCCGTTGATCTCATTGCGGGATATCTCTTCATTTCCTGCTTCAGCACGGAGGTCTATTCCTTCCCTGCCTTTATTCTGCTGTTTTTCTACAGCAAAAAACGAGGCAGAAAGCTAGGAAACATGAAGTATGTTTTCTATCTCTTCTACCCCGTTCACATTTTTCTCATCTACATCATCAGATGTATTGTCTACGGTAATTAATATAATCTGGATGAGAGAAGGTCTGCCATTGCCTCCTGAGCACCCTTGATATTGGTGGTTGAAAGGGTGTAATTCTGGATGATATTGGTACTAAATGCTACCTTACCGTCAGCCTGAACATCTACAGTGGCATATTCTCTGTATCCGTTATTCTTGTTCCCAATGAGAACATATACGCGATCCCCGGCCTTGGCTGAAGCCATCTTGACTTCAATTGTGGCCTCGGATGATAATATTGCATTTTTTGAAAATGAAAGCTCGTAAGTTTCCGGATAAAACTCATCCTTGGACTTTACAATCTTGCCGCTAACGGGAATGGTTCCCTCATCAGTAGTAACAGTTACCTGCTGTGACAGCCTTATATCCTCATTGACTGTTCCTCTTCCGGCACCTACGATAATATCCGAAATAGCGCTGCTCTCCACGGAGCTGACACTCTCCTTGTCGTAGGCAGTGTCGTCAAAAGAGAAACTTCTGACAGATATTGCTGAACAAGCCATGATAATACATATAGTCAATAAAGCGGCAAGAAATACTGCGTTTTTCTTCGTAATCTCAGCCATTCTTGCACTCCAAATTGTTTTTCTTGTCGAAACCTTTTCAAGTTTATCACAATTTGGACACATTTTTCAACCTAATTTTTTATTTTTTGTTTATAAAAATTTTAGAATTAGGGATAAACCAAAACCATTTATCGTTTATCTTCTCCAGGTCTTGGGTTTGATCATGATATACATTGGTAGAAGCTCAAGTCTTCCGGCCAGCATATCAAACATGAGGACCAGCTTGGAGAAATAAGAGAACTCCGAGTAGTTACCCATAGGTCCAACCTTGCCAAGTCCGGGTCCGATGTTGTTAAGCGTAGCAACAACTGAAGTGACCGTAGTCTGGAAGTCGAAATTATCAAGGGACACCAGGACAACAGAACCTATCAAAGTCAGCACATACAGTCCAAGATATGCGGAAACAGACTTAACCGTTGTTCCCTCAACGGTATGACCGTCCATGTACACTCTTTTGACTGCCTTGGGATGAACCAGGAAATTAAGCTCATTTCTGGCATTTCTGATCATGATAAGGGCACGTGAGAATTTAAATCCGCCTCCGGTGGAACCCGCGCAGGCTCCCAAGAGCGACAGCATAACCAGCGCAACCCTTGAGAAGGTGGGCCACTGATCAAAGTCCAGTGTTCCAAATCCTGTGGTGGTCATGATGGAAGTAACCGCAAACAGAGCGTGGTGGAAGCACATTCCGGCATCCTCCAAAATCCCTGCCCTGTAAATATTAAAACCAATGAGGCCTGCAGCTATCAGAATAGTCGCGAAGTAGTACTTAACTTCATCGATGGCAAAGGCTTCCTTGGGTTTTCTCCTGATAAGGAAGTAGTAAACCGTAAAGTTCACGCCGCACATGGCCATAAACACAATGATAATGCCCTGTGACAGAGTGGAATATCCGCCGATTCCGGAGTCGGTTACCGCAAATCCTCCCGTTCCTACTGTGGAAAAAGAAATAGTGACTGCCTCGTAAAGTGACAGGCCCGAGATCCACAGACAGATGATCTCCAGCACGGTGATAGCCACATAGATGAGGTAGAGGATCTTAGCTGTATCTTTTACCTTGGGAACGATCTTGCCCACAACAGGGCCCGGGCTCTCTGCTCGCATGAGATGCATGCTGTAGCCGTCGGCCATGGGAACAACTGCCAGAAGGAATACTAACACTCCCATACCGCCGATCCAGTGGGTGAAGGTCCTCCAGAACTGAACGCTCTTCTCGATGCCACCGACGGAAGTAAGGATACTTCCTCCTGTGGTGGTAAAGCCTGAAACTGTCTCAAACAGTGCATCGATATAATTTGGAATAGTTCCTGTGATAACAAAAGGGATAGCGCCGATGGCACTCATTACCACCCATGCAAGTGCCGTGATGGTAAAGCCTTCCTTGGCGTAGATAACCCTGTTTGCAGGTCTCTTCATGCTTCCGAGGAATCCCACAATACTGGTAACTACAATGATGAGAAGAAAGGACAGGGCGCTGTCATATTCTTTATAGATGAGAGCCACAATCAGAGGAAGTAACAGTATGGCGCTCACGATTCTCAAAAGTCTGAACAGAATATATCTGACCATTGAATAGTTCATTTCAGTTCTCCAATATATCGCTTATATCTTTTAATCCTGCCTGAAGTGTGACCACGATAACCGAATCTCTGTCCCTGATGACGCTGTCACCGCTGGGTGTTGTGATCTCACCGTTGTGGTTGATGCAGGCAATAAGTGTATTCTTCTTGAGTTTGAGCTGCGAAAGGGGCTTGCCAATAATAGGATTGCCGGACCTTACGATAAATTCAAGTGCCTCAATCCTGTCGTCGTTGAGCTTGTAAAGAGCCTCAATATTGCTGCCCTTGGACGCAGACATACCACGAACAAACTGCACTATTCTCTCTGCAGTAATGTTCTTGGGGTAAATAATACTTCCGATATTAAGAGAACCGATAATATCGCCGTAGCTGATCCTGTGAACCTTGGTAATGAGCTTGGCCTTGGGGTTGATGCTCTTAATGTACATTGAGAGCATGATGTTCTCTTCATCCAGATTGGTCAGGGAAACAAAGGACTCAACCCTTGTTGCGCCCTCCTCAAGGAGCATATCCTTGTCTGTTCCGTCGCCGTTTATAATAAGTGCCTGAGGCAAAAGATCTGTGAGTTCCTTGCATCTCTCGGTATCCTTATCAAAGATGATGACCTTAACGCCCATGGAAATAAGCTGCTTGGCCAGGTAATATCCGGTCTCGCCGCAGCCGATGATCATTGTGGAATGAGCCTTGGCTGTAGGAAGTCCCAGCTTCTTAAAGAAGCTCAGTGTGTTCTTGCTGGAGCCGATGATAGTGATCTCATCTCCCGCCCTTACAATAAAGCTTCCGTTAGGGATAAACACATCGCCGCCTCTGGATACAGCTGCAACAACGACATGCTTTTTAAGGTCTGAGGGAATATCCTTAAGAGCCAGATCAGCAAGTCTTGAATTTTCATCAACCACCAGTCTTACAAGCTCAGCCCTTCCTCTTGCGAAGGTCTCGATCTTGGTGGCAGAAGGAAGCTTGAGAAGTCTTCCTGCCTCGGAAGCTGCTGCCTCCTCGGGGTTGATGACCATTGAAAGTCCCAGCTCCTCCTTGATAAAGCTGATCTCGGCTCTGTACTCGGGATTACGAACTCTGGCGATGGTGCTGCAGTTACCTGCTTTCTTGGCTATAAGACAGCACAAAAGATTCAGCTCGTCCGAATCAGTTACCGCAATCATCAGCTCGGCCGTATCAATCCCGGCATCCTTCATGATTGAGTAGCTGGCACCGTTTCCCACTATTCCCTTTACATCAAAGTTGTTAACTGCGGATTGCACAACGTCGGATTTCTGCTCGATGACCGTTATATCATGCCCCTCTTTGCTGAGCTGCTGGGTCAGAGCCATTCCAACATTTCCACAACCCACGATGATTATCTGCATAACAAACATGCCTCCATGTTTTAAATATAATTCATTATACTACTTAATTACAGAGATGAATCGTAGCCGCACTGGTAAGGAACGTATCCTCACAGTCGTCATCCTCTGCTCTCTGATAGGTCACGGTGAACACTCTGTACCGTGATATCAGCATATACACGGTCTGATGAACCGTCTCCTCATCTCCCACCTTAAAGCTGGAGACGATCTTAAAGCCCGGATATCCATCAACACTTATCTTGTCAAAAGAGCTGACGTTAAAACCTACATCCTGGCCATATTCGCTGTTATAGGCGGCCGCAAGGGTCTCCTGATATACTTCCTTGGAAAGCAGTTCAGGCTCGTCCAGAGGCTTAAGAGGTGACTGCGAAGCCGCCTCTTTTTCCCTGTTGGTCATCTTAAGGTCATTGCCGTTGTCATAATAGCTGTACTGTATAGTCGATGACTCCATAGGGTGATTCTTGTTAATAAAAAGCCCCGGCTGGGTACTGGGTACAAACTCAGGCGGAATGACAAAGCTGCAGCTGCGGGCCTCCTTTAGCCGCTCATCCTCTGCACGGGAACTGAAGGTCCCAAGGGTAAGCGCCCCGGCCAAAACAAAAATTGCGACGGCTGTCATGATCCCCCGCGCCAATATATTCTTTTTGCGAATGAACGCAATCTTCATAGTAAATAAGCTCCTAAACTTATCTGCTCAGCTCAAAGACGTCAAACCAGTATCTCTCCATCAGATAGCTTCCGTGGTTGACAGAGCTGATGCCATAAGCCTCCTGCCAGTCTCTTAAGATATCCTCTCTGCTGTTAAAGCTTCCAAGGAATAAAACCTTCTTGCCGGCACTCAGATAATTATAAATATCAACGGGATCATAAACAGTCTCAAGTCCCGGAACCGTCTCGTTTATAAGTACTTCGGGATCCTCCTGATAAAGGTAGACCTTGTAGTCTCCCTCCTTCTTGTTGAGATAATAAGACAGAAGTCCCTGCACATGCTGAAAATTACTGATGATTATTGTATCAGAATCAAAGCCCTCAAACAATGAAAGCGTGCTCTGCATCTGAATCTTGCGGAATTTTTCATTTCCCACAAAGGTCCTGAAATCAACAACTCCCACAATCAGAGCAATGACAAGAAAAGCAGCTGCTGCCGCGAAGCCAACACTCTTTTTGACGCCCTTTAGCTCTTTGGCCAGCATGAGTGCCAGTGAGAGCCAGAAAACACCATAGGCAGGGAGCATATACCTGTTGACGAAAACAGGTCTTATAAGGGCGGAGGCCGTAAGGCCCGCCAGAACCACTAAAGGCAGCACCATAAAAGATGCCAGGGAAAAGAGATCTTCTCTTTTGCCCTTTTTTCTATATCGGATAAAAGTCCTGATAACAAGAGTAGCCGCCAGCGCAAACAGCACAGCTGCAAGGCCGTAGCCTATCCTGGTATTTACAAAGTAACCGTTAAAGAGGTATTTGACACAGCTTCCAAGGCTCCTAAGGCCCACGGGCTGTATCCAGTAGTTGGCCTTTACGGCCTTGACCTGGGATAGCACCACTGATATCCAGGGAATGTATGCTACCACAGTCAGGTTTATGGCTATCACCACAGTGGCCAGAGGCTTGAAGTTCATAGGCTTGCCGCTCTCAGTGTCCTTCATGTGCCTTATGTAGCCCATCAACATCCAAATTAAATAGATGCCATAAATGATTCCTATGGAAAAAGCGCCGTAGTAATGGGTATAAGCGGCTGCTGTGGCATAAAACCACAGGGCAAACCCGTTTAAGATATCCCACTTTCTGGCCGGGTCCTCAGTCTTCGTAAGTAGCAGGTAACCGTGTAACATCATGCCTGTCACGAACAGAATCGCGTAGCTGTACATCCTGATCTCTGTGGTGTACTCAGGAAGTTGGGGCATGGTCACTATGAAAAATGAGAACACTCCCGCCGGAAGGATTCCGAAATGCTTTCTGATGATTGTTGCACTGTAGATAAACAGGATGACGAAGGGCAGAATGGATACCACCTTGGCTGTGATCTCCGGTGGAATGCCGTTCCCCTGCAGGCTCCCGGGTACTATCATCTCCGATACCAGCAAAAAGAATCTGAGAATAATGTAGTAAAAAGGAGGATGCACGTCCCTTGCAGTGAGACTGATGAGCTCTCTTACAGGTCTCATGGCAAATTCCATGGAAAAGAGCTCGTCGTACCATATATCCGTTGACAGGGATAAAAATACGGACCTGATAACACAAAGGATGGCCCCCGCGAAGAAGGCCATTCCCAGTGCTTGTTCAGTTGTAATCTTGGATCTTGTAGACATCTAGTCTCCCGAAATCAGGCTTCGTAGCTGTCGATAAGCTCAAGTGTGTGCTCCTCGTTCATCTTGGTGCACATCTTAACAAGCTCATCAAGAGGTACGTTCTGGATCTGTTTGTTGGAGCCGCGAACATTGATGGATACTGTTCCCTCTGCGGCTTCCTTGTCACCGATTACAAGAATGTATGGATCCTTGTAGTTCTTGAACTTCTTGATCTTCTCCTTCATGTTGTTGTCGGAGTAATCAGCTTCTACGCGGATGCCGGCATCCATAAGTGCCTTCTCCACTTTCTTGGCATACTCGTTGTGCTCAACTCTGATAGGAACGATACCTACCTGATAAGGGCTGAGCCAGAAG
>JAEEGI010028804.1_pt1 | contig 10546 bp, 8 predicted proteins | sample 8958751 | NCBI WGS metagenome assembly JAEEGI01 (sample SAMN16246545, study PRJNA631951) | gut metagenome | biome: gut microbiome; feature: rumen; material: KS-attached | host: Bos | place: Iran: Karaj | collected 2018-10 | reverse complement strand
ACAGTCGGCGACGACCTCGATCTCGCCGTCGGTCAAAAGCTGCATCAGTTCGCCGTTGTCTTTCGTCTCGCGGATGTCGAATCGGACGCCGAGGTCCTTTTCCATAAGCCGCATGATTTCGGCGATGATACCTTTTGCCTCGCCGTTCTCAAAATACGTGTACGGCTTCTGCCCCGGCGACGCGACGGCGGAAATGACAGGGTGATTCTTCAAATAATCCTTTTCTTCCGGCGTCAGGAGCAAAGGATCGCCGTTTTGCCCGGTGTGTGTGGCGCAAAGATGGCCTCCGATATGGGGATTGAGCAGCATCAGTTCGTCGATAGCACGACCGATTTTTTCCCGGATGTCGATATGGTCTGTCCGTGCAGTGATGGAAAAGCGTTTGGTGAACAGATAGGCGCGCAGCGGGTCGCCCATACTGTGATAGGCGGCGGCGTCGATGAAAGCGTCGATTTCGCCGCTTTTATACATGGAAATAACGGTGAAGAATTTTTCGGCGGGCACGAGCACAAAGTCCTCGCCTTCGTGCAGGCCGTAATAATTGAGAGCGGAGCGGATATCCTGCTCCGAGCAGATGAACGAGGTGAATCCGATGCGAAGTCCTTGCCCCGGAGTCAAAGATTTTCCCTCCTGGATAGTGACGCCGACGGGGGAATAGGTAATCGCTTGGCGCAGGGGCGAAATCTCGGACGGAAGGCTGGTCGAGTTCGGCAGCGCGGCAATCAGGTCTATCTCGCCGCGCGACAGTTTTTCTACGCAAGCCGTCGGCTGCGCTTCGACGTATTCGAAACGATAGCCGGCGTAAATGGCGACGGCTTCAAGATAGTCGTAAAGGAAGCCGCGAAAATATCCGTCCTCTCCCTTGGAAATATATCCGGGCACGTCGGTATAGCCGACGCGCAGCAGCGGAAGCTCACGGTCGGCGGCGGACGAGAAGCTTGTGGGGAAGAGAAGTCCCCAAAAGAGGAGCAGGAAGAGGAACGAGAAAAATTTTATTGCCTTCATGGAAAACAACTCGCTTTTCTTTCCTATCACAAACAAATCATTGCAATTCTATTTCAATTATAATGGACGTTTACACGCATTTCAAGCTTTTTGAAAGAGGGGAGAACAGATTCACCGCAAATCTTTTGGAAGTCTTGCAGGAAGTGGAGGGCATGGGTATAATAGAACGCATGGAGGGATAAAACAATGGAACAATTTTTCAAGTTGAAAGAACGCGGGACGGACGTCCGGACGGAAACGATGGCCGGACTCACCACGTTTATGACGATGGCTTATATTCTCGCGGTTAATCCGGGCATTCTGAGCGCGGCGGGCATGGACGCGGGCGCGGTCTTTACGGCGACGGCGCTGGCGTCGGCGATCGGCACTCTCTGCATGGCGATCTTTGCGAATATGCCGTTGGCGCTGTCGGCGGCGATGGGACTCAACGCGTATTTCGCGTTCACGGTCGTCATCGGCATGGGGTATACTTGGCAGCAAGGCTTGGCGGCCGTTTTCGTCGAAGGCATCATCTTTATCGTGCTTTCGCTGACGAACGTGCGCGAGGCGATTTTCGACGCAATCCCGCGTCAGCTCAAGACTGCGGTTTCCGTTGGCATCGGGCTTTTCATCTGCTTCATCGGTTTCCAAAACGCTCATGTCGTCGTGGACGGCCCGACGCTGGTGAAGCTCTATCCGTTCAGCAAGGCGCTGGCGGACGGGACGTTCCGAACGGAAGGAATTACCGTGTTCTTGGCGCTCGTCGGTCTTCTCCTAACGGCGGTGCTGATGGCAAAAAATATCAAGGGCAGCGTCCTTTGGGGTATCCTCGGCACATGGCTATTGGGTATGGTTTGCCAGCTTGCAGGATTTTATATTCCCGATCCGTCGAAGGGATTTTTCAGTCTGTTCCCCTCGGCAGTCGTCGCGATGCCCGCGTCGCTGGCGCCGACGTTCATGCAGCTTGATTTCGGCTCGATCCTGAACGTCAATTTTCTCACGATTCTCATGGCATTCCTGTTTGTCGATATGTTCGACACGCTGGGCACGGTCATCGGCTGCGCGTCGAAGGCGAACCTGCTCAACGAGGAAGGCAAGCTGCCCGGCATACGGAACATATTGCTGGCCGATGCTATCGGCACGACGGTGGGCGCTCTCTTGGGCACTTCGACAATCTCGTCCTTCGTCGAGTCGTCGGCGGGCATCGCCGAGGGCGGGCGCACCGGTCTTTCTTCCGTTGTGACGGCGGGGCTGTTCTTGCTGGCGCTGTTCTTCTCGCCGCTTTTCCTTGCGATTCCGGCTTTTGCCACCGCGCCCGCACTGATCATGGTCGGCTTTCTGATGATGCAGCAGGTCAAGGACATCGACTGGTTCACGGATTACTCGGAGGCCGTTCCGGCATTCATCGCCATCGCCTCGATGGCGTTCACCTATTCGATTTCCGAGGGCATCGCGTTCGGCGTCATTTTCTACACATTGCTTCATCTCTTGACGGGCAAGACAAGCAAGATCACGCCGCTGATGTATGTGCTGACGGTACTGTTTATTATGAAGTATATTTTCCTTTAATTTGGAGTGCAAAAAAGTAATGGCGATTGAAAAGGTAAAAGCGTTTTTCCGGCAGCACGGCATGGAAGATAAGGTGCGGGAATTCGAGACGTCGAGCGCGACGGTGGAGCTGGCGGCGCAGGCGCTTCATTGCGAGCCGTGCCGCATAGCGAAGACGCTTTCCTTCATGGGAAAGGAAGGTCCGCTCCTGGTCGTCGCAGCGGGGGATGCGAAAATCGACAATCCGAAATTCAAGGCGCAGTTCGGTACGAAACCGAAGATGCTGACGCTTGAGGAAAACGTCGAATTGATCGGCCACGCGGTAGGCGGCGTTTGTCCCTTTGCCGTCAACGATGGCGTGAAAGTATACCTGGACGAATCGCTGAAGCGGTTTGAAACGGTATTCCCCGCCTGCGGCAGCGCAAACAGCGCCATTGAGCTGACGATGGAGGAATTGGAAAAGTATTCATCGTTCGTCGCGTGGGTTGACGTTTGCAAGGCTTGGCAGTAAAACAAATAGGCAAAAGAGAAGCGTACCCGTTGCGAAACTGTTTCGCGTCGGGTACGCTTTTTCCTTGCTATGTGCTATAATAAATTACGATTACAGATAATCATGATGGGGTGGACCCTATGACTAAGCCAAAACCTATTACAATAGACGATATAGTTTCCGAGGTAAAGTGGACGCAGCCGGGCGCGAACGTGGATTTGATCTCCCGAGCCTACGAACTTGCGCGGGAAGCCCACGAGGGCCAGAAGCGCGCTTCGGGCGAGGAGTACATTATCCATCCGCTGCATGTGGCTTATATCCTTTCGGATATGCACCTTGACGAGGCGGCGATTTCGGCGGCGCTGCTGCATGACGTCGTCGAGGATACGACGTTCACCATCGAGGAAATGCAGGAAAAATTCGGCGACGAAGTCGCGATGCTGATCGACGGCGTGACGAAACTCGGCAAGATCGAGTACAAATCGAAGGAAGAACAGCAGCTTGAAAATTACCGCAAGCTGTTTTTAGCGATGGCGAAGGATTTGCGCGTCATCTTGATCAAGCTGGCCGACCGCCTGCACAATATGCGGACGCTCAAGTATATGCGCGCGGACAAGCAGAAGCGCATCGCCCGTGAGACCATTGAGATTTACGCGCCGCTGGCCAACAGGCTCGGCATCTCGAATATCAAGTGCGAGCTGGAAGATTTGTGCCTGCGCTATTTGGAGCCGGAAATCTATTACGACCTCGTGGAGAACGTGAAGCAGAAACGGCAGGAACGGCAGGCGTTCATCGACGACGCGATGGCGCAGCTTCGCGAGAAGCTTGTGTCCGCAGGCATGAAGGCGGAGATTCGCGGCCGTGCCAAGCATTTCTACAGCATTTACCGGAAAATGCGCCGCGACAATAAAGACATCAGCGAGATTTACGACCTTTCCGCCGTGCGCGTGCTGGTCGAGACCGAGTCCGAGTGTTACGGCGTGCTCGGCCTGATTCACGCGATGTGGAAGCCGATACCGGGACGGTTCAAGGATTATATCGCGATGCCAAAGTCCAACGGCTACCAGTCGCTTCATACGACGGTAATGACGCGGGGTTATCCGTTGGAAATCCAGATTCGTACGTTTGCGATGCATCAGGTGTCCGAGTACGGCTTCGCCGCGCACTGGAAATACAAGGAAGTGGGGAAAAACGCCGTCGCGGGCAACGCGTACGACCAGAAGATGTCGTGGCTCAGGCAGATGGTCAATCTCCAACAGGAGCTTGCCGATCCGCGAGAGTACGTCGAGGCGCTGAAGGTCGACGTGTTCGCCGACGAGGTTTTCGTCTTTACGCCTCGCGGAGACGTCATCGGTCTGCCGAAGGGCTCGATTCCGTTGGACTTTGCTTATCGTATTCACACCGAGGTCGGCCACCACTGCGTCGGCGCGAAGGTTAACGGCAAGCTGGTGCCGCTGGAATACAAGCTGAAAAACGGCGACATCGTTTCGATTATCACAAACAAGGCGAACAACGGCCCTTCCCGCGACTGGCTGAATATCGTCGCTTCTTCGGAGACGCGCAACAAAATCCGCTCTTGGTTTAAGAAAGCGACCCGGGAGGAGAATATCGAGCGCGGGCGCGAGTTGATTGAAAAAGAAGCGAAGCGGCTGGGTTACGAGCCGAAGGAGCTTTTGAAAAACGACCGTCTGTCGCAGGTGGCGAAGAAGTTCAATATCCATGCCGAGGACGACCTTTTGGCGTCCTTAGGCTTCGGCGGCGTCACGGTCAACGGGGTCCTGACAAAGCTGATCGACCTGCACAAGCAGGAATTGAAGGAGAACACCGCGCCGGACGTTTCCAAGCTGCTCTCGGAGCTGAAGCCGCAGCAGGGCGAGGTCAGGAAGTCGAGTCACGGCGTGCTCGTCGAGGGAGAGGCGGGGATTCTCGTTCATCTTGCGCGTTGCTGCAATCCTATTCCCGGCGATCCCATCGTAGGTTTTGTGACGCGGGGGCGCGGCGTTTCCGTGCATCGCGCGGACTGCACGAATATTTTCCACGACGCGGTCGATTATTCCCGCGCCTTGGAAGTGGATTGGGACATCGGCCTCGACAAGGATTACACGGTGCAGATCGTCATTACCTGCAACGACCGGAGCGGCATGCTGACGAATCTTTTGGCGGTCACCTCCGAAATGAAGGTCAACATCAGCTCCATCAATGCGAAGCCGAATCGGAGCAATAAGACCTCGACGGTGGTTATGGGGCTTGAGGTCAAGAACGCCCAGCAGGTCGCGCAGATCATGACGAAATTCCGCCGGGTGAAGGACGTTTACAGCGTCAGCCGTTCGATGCCGACGGCGACGACGAGAGAGCCTCGCGAGGCGGAGGAAAAGGAAGGAGAGGAATAATGGGAAAGCTTACGATCCAGTCGTTTGCGGTCATGCCGTTTGACGAGAATTGTTATGTCGTTTCGGACGAAACGGGCGAGGGCGTCGTAATCGATCCGGGCGGAATGGCGAAGCAGATTCTCTCGTATATCCGGGAGGCAAAGCTTTCCATCAAGGCGGTGCTGGATACCCACGGGCATTGCGACCATATCGGAGCGAACGATGAAATCCGCGATGAGACGGGGGCGCCGCTTTATATCCATAAAGAAGACGCGGCGATGATTTCCGATATGAAGCTGAATTTGTCAGCCTTTATGGGATTCCGGGTGATTTCGCGTCCGGCGGAGCATTTGCTTTCCGAGGGCGACAAGATCTCCTTCGGGCAGACCGAACTGGAAGTGATTCATACGCCCGGTCATACGAAGGGCGGCGTCTGCTTTGTAGGCGAAGGCGTCGCGTTCACCGGCGACACGCTTTTCGCCGGTTCCATCGGACGCAGCGATTTCCCCGGCGGTTCGGAGGTCGAGCTGATCGGGAATATCAAGAAAAAGCTGCTCGTATTGCCGGACGAGACGAAGGTCTATTCCGGGCACGGTCCGTCCTCCGAGATTGGATGGGAACGGCAGTGCAATCCGTTTTTGCAGTGGTAATTGATTGAACTTGTAACGGAAGGGAGGGGCACGCGTGGAGCAGGCTTCGCTTTTCGAGGCGTCAGATCGGGAGACGCAGCCTTTGGCCGCGCGGCTCCGTCCACAGACGTTGGAAGAATTTGTCGGGCAGCGGCATTTGATTGGCGAGGGAAAGGTGCTTCGCCGCCTGATTGAGAGCGACCGGATTGCCTCGATGGTTTTCTGGGGACCGCCGGGCGTCGGCAAGACGACATTGGCGCGTATTATCGCCGTGCATACGAAATCGTCGTTCATCGACTTTTCCGCTGTGACCAGCGGTATAAAGGAGATTCGCGGCGTCATGCAACAGGCGGAGGAAAACCGTCGCTTCGGCGACCGCACCATCGTATTCGTCGACGAAATCCATCGCTTCAACAAGGCGCAGCAGGACGCGTTCCTGCCTTTCGTGGAGAAGGGCAGCATTATCCTGATCGGCGCGACGACGGAAAATCCGTCCTTCGAGGTCAACGGCGCGCTTTTGTCCCGCTGCAAGGTCTTCGTCTTGCAGCCGCTTTCGACCGAGGACATTGTGCAGCTTCTTTCCCGCGCGCTGACGGACGAACGCGGCTTCGGCGGGCAGAAGATCAAGATTGCGCCGGAGCATTTGGAAGTGATTGCGGGCTTTGCGAACGGCGACGCGCGTTCCGCTCTTTCCACCCTTGAAATGGTCGTGCTGAACGGCGAGGAAAAAAAGGGCACGATTACCGTTACGAAGGAAATCCTTGAGCAGTGCATTTCTCGGAAATCGCTGCTGTACGATAAGAAGGGTGAGGAACATTATAATTTGATTTCCGCGCTGCACAAGTCTATGCGGAATTCCGATCCCGACGCGGCGGTTTATTGGCTGGCGCGCATGCTGGAGGCAGGGGAAGATCCGCTTTACGTCGCACGGCGTGTGACGCGCTTTGCCAGCGAGGACGTGGGCCTTGCCGATCCCCGCGCACTGGAGATCGCGGTAGCGGCTTATCAGGCGTGTCATTTCATCGGCATGCCGGAATGTTCGGTGCATTTGACCGAAGCGGTGGTTTATCTCGCGATGGCGCCGAAATCGAACGCAATGGAAGTTGCCTATATGACGGCGAGGGAGGACGCGCTCCGCGAGCTCGACGAGCCGGTGCCGCTGGTCATACGCAATGCGCCGACGAGACTGATGAAGGAGCTCGGCTACGGCAAAGGCTACCAATACGCCCACGATACGCAGGAAAAGATTACGAATATGCAGTGTCTGCCAGATTCGCTCCTTGGCAAGGAATATTATCGTCCAACGGAGCAGGGCGTCGAAGGACGCTTTAAGGCGCGGCTCGCTGAAATCAAGGAATGGAAACGCGCCCACGGCGCGAAATTTTAAATGGATGTTTTTTATTTTGAAATCCAAAATTGTTTCACGTGAAACAATCGAACATAACCTGAAAAATGCATGGAAGAATTTCTTGGCTTATGGATTTGAATGAGGAATTGGAAGACCAACTGGTGAATAAGGTTAAGTTTTTATTGAAATTCTTCGATAAATGATTAAGCGGAGTTTATTGATATAACCTAAGGAAGGGATTCAATATGATGGTTTTTAATGCCGGTCGTGCCGTTCAGGTTTCTTACGGAGGAAATCTGTCGCGCAAAGAGGAACGGGAACAGTTGGGTAAATTGGCGGACACGTATCGCCAATGGAACGAAAATTACCGGCAGACGGGTCGTCCGTTCGGCCTCATGGATGCAAACGAGCGAAAGGGGCTTTTGGACAATTTGCCGAAAGCTGAGCTTCGTCCTTCCGAAGCGCCTTCTTTTGTGGTGGAGCTCAGTCCGGAGGCGCAGGAGGTTTTGAAGCGTAATGCTTTAGACGATTTTTCGGCAAATGAAGCGGCGGAATATTCGCCCGTGACGGAAATCCGCTCGGAGCATTTCCGCTGGACGGAAGCGGATGGTATTGAGGAAACGATAACGGAAGCGGAGGAACTGGCCGCGCGCAAGGATGCCTTTCGTGAGGTCTTTACAAATGCTATCAGTCAAAGCATTGGCGAAATTTTGAAGCCTCGCGCGACTTATGAGGAGGCTTTTGACGCGCTGTATGCGCGGGAGGGCGTCGCTTGGAAGAGTTCTTTTGACGACAGTGAATATGGATTCACCCAGATTTTGACGCCCGTGAATGGTGCGTTTGGAGCGTTGGCTACGCATTTGAACGATTATCTCGAACAATTTGGCGCGGAGGACGGCTATTTTGATACGCTGCTCGGCGCGATTGACGAGCTTGATGCGGGTGGCGACAACGCGCTTTTGGGACAGATGCGCGACATGGTAAAGACCGTGCGGAATGGAGATACCATCAAAACGCAAAGCGACGAATTCAAAAAAGACGTACAGAACGCGATTGTCGAAACCTATGGCGGCGCGGAGAAGAAAGAGCTTCGTCATAAAGACGAAAAGGACGGGAAACAGGAAGAACCGGAGCAAGGGGGACTTTCTTATCTCGATATGGAACGGCGCAAAGCGCAGGAGGAAAAGCAACTGCTTGACAAGTTGACGGGCAAGGGCAAGAGCGAAAAACCTGAATCAGCGGGAGAAGTACTTGCGAAACGTCAACAGAACGGAAAGGATGTTGACTTCTGGGATAAGTTGCGGAAGGTGGACGAGCGGAGTGCGAGCGAACAGGAAAATCAAGCCGCGCCGAAAAAAGCGACACCGACGGGAACGCCGCTCGAAGAAGAGGACTGGGAACGTCTGACGATGAACTATAAGGCATGGGATGCTATCAGCGAACGTTACGGTTGGGGCACGATGCCCGAATTGTAACGAAAATAGGTCAGATACTGAAGAAAGAAAAACCACTGTGCTCGTAAAATCGGGCACAGTGGTTTTTTGTGCGGTATTTATCCAATGATCCCCAAAGACTGCAGGAGCAGTACGATTAACAGAATCGGCGCGATGAAGCGGATCATGGTTTTATACATTCTCTTTTGAAGGAAGGGTTCTCCATTTTTTGTCGCCTCTTTGACGACGACGTCGGGCGTCAATGCCCAGCCGATCAAAAGGCAGGTGCTGATTTCTACGATGGGCATCAAAAGGCCGTTGCTGATATAGTCCAGCGCGTCGAGAACCTGTCCGACGGAGCCGTTCGGCATAGGAATCTCGACGTACAGGAGATTGTAGCCGAGACAAACGACGGCGCCGATGGCAAACGCGACGAGGCCTTCAATGATCGCGGCCTTTCGTCGGGAGACGGAAAGGCTCTCCATTATAGACGAGACGACGGCCTCCATGATAGAGATAGAGCTGGTCAGCGCGGCGAAAAAAGCCATGATGAAGAAAGCGGCGCCAACAATCGTGCCCGTGAGTCCCATAGCGTGAAAGGTCTTCGGCATGGCGACAAAGAGCAGCGACGGCCCGGACGCGTTCATACCCTCCTGTCCCATCAGGACGTAAATCGGCACGATGGTCATGAGCCCGGCCAGAAAGGCGACGAAGGTGTCGAAAAAGCCAATCTGCCAAATGCTCGTGAAGATATTTCCTCGATCCTCGAAATAGGAGCCATATGTAATCATGATGCCCATCGCGACGCTGATTGAGAAAAAGAGCTGTCCCATGGCGGAAATCAGCAGAGACATGAAGCCTCCGACCGTCAGACCGTCGAGGTTCGGAATAAGATACACCGCCAACCCGTCAAGGCCGGTCCGTGTGATTGCTCCGTCGTCGTAGCGAATCGTCAGGGAGAAGAGAGCGACTCCGATGACAATCAGGAAAAGCAGGGGCATCAAGAATCGGGAGAATTTCTCGATGCCGTTGTTGATATCACGATAGACGACGAAGGATGTCAAAAAGAGATAGACCGCCATAAAGACCAACGGCTCGGCCGTGCTTGTGATGAAGCTTGTGAAAAAGCCGTTGCCCGACGCGGCGGCCACCTGCCCGGTCAGAAAAACGGTGCAGTATTTCAGCACCCAGCCGCCAATCACGCAGTAATACGGCAAGATGAGGAACGGCACCACGACGGCGAAAACGCCGATCCATTTCCATTTTCCATGCAGCTTGCCATAAGCCATGAGCGGGCTGCTTTTCGTTTTTCGTCCGATGGCGACTTCCGTGACCAGCAGCGTAAAGCCGAAGGTAATCAGGAGAGCGAGGTAGACGACGAGAAACAAGCCGCCGCCGTTTTTCGCCGCGAGATACGGGAATCGCCATAGATTCCCAAGGCCGATGGCGCTGCCCGCCGCCGCGAGTACGAAGCCGACCGAGCCTGAGAAGGAACTTCTTTTTTCGTTCAATGGAATCTCGCCTTTCTCAATGAAAAGTCGGAGCAGAGGAGAAAAGTCTCCGTCTCTGCTCCGGCCTTGCAAGTGGTTGTCGAAGGAACCACTGAACAAGTCCCTTCACGCCCTTGTCGGGTCTTTTTCCGTCATGCTGTGTCAGATGTCGCTCGACGTAGCGATGCTACGCCTTCGCGCCCTCTTTCTTGCTTGACGAAAAAATTCCTCGACAAGGTCATAAATTGACTTATT
>JAEEGI010028796.1_pt1 | contig 10546 bp, 11 predicted proteins | sample 8958751 | NCBI WGS metagenome assembly JAEEGI01 (sample SAMN16246545, study PRJNA631951) | gut metagenome | biome: gut microbiome; feature: rumen; material: KS-attached | host: Bos | place: Iran: Karaj | collected 2018-10 | reverse complement strand
TACAGCGACAGGACCTTTGCGTCGGGATCGTAGGACATTTCGTAGATCTTCTGCACGTTGTACGCGTACAGCCCGATGGACGCAGCCGACTCCACCTTCCAGGTGAGACCCTGATCGATCGTCTGCGCCTGATTGCTCATGGATGCCGAGCCGTCCTCGTTGAACACGAACGTCATGCTCGTTTCGCCCAACAGGTCCTTCGGGATTTTACTGTTGCTTATGATGGCATAGGAGAGATCCCAGGTGCCGACAATCTGAGCGGCGAGATCGTCCGGAGCCGCTTCCGGCGGAGGCGTGGGCAGGACCGCGTCCGGCGTACGAATCAGGATCATTTCGGCCTGCGTGCCGTTCTCGTCGAGGGAGAAGGACAGCGTGTCCGCTTCCGCATCGTACGTGATGGCCGGTTCGCCGTTGATCTTCAGAACGCCGTCCTCGATCGTGAACGTCGACGTGTCCTCGTCATACTCGCCGTAAGTGTTCTGGATCGCGCGCACGGTGCCGTCCTCACGGAATTCGAGATACATTTCCATGCCGAAATCGGAAGGCGAAAGCGTGCTGTCGCCGTACCGGATGCTTGTCAGCGACCAGATGCCGATAAGGTCTGCCGCTTCCAAAGGCTTCGGCGTCGGTTCGGGCGTGGGCGTCGGCTCCTCGGTGGGCTCCGGCGTCGGCACTTCGGTGGGTTCCGGCGTCGGCACTTCGGTCGGCGCGGCGGTCGGCGCGGCGGTCGGGATGATCGCTTCCGCGATCTTTTTTGCGACGCAGGCGTTCAGAGACAGCAGCATCACGAGCGCAAGCGCAAAGGTCAGAATCTTTTTCATATACACACCTCTTCATCCGGATTTACGGCACCTGCCGATTAAGTCATTTTATCATGATTCGTTTTCTTCTGTCAAGTTTCGCGCCCGGCGCGCCGCATTCGGTCAGTTCTGCTTTTCCAGAATGCATTCGACGCTGCCCGGCATGGTCAGCTTTTCTCCGTCGAAGGTAAATTCATTGACGACTTCGCCGTTCTTGATGAGCTTTCCGACGCCGTCTTCGAACGTCCATTCTCTGTACTCCGTTCCGTGTCCCGCTTCATCGTAGAATTGTGCTGCGATTCCGCTGTCTTTCAGAATAAGCGTCAACTCCAGATTCTTTTCTTTCGCTGTGTAGGTATTGCCGCCGATGATCACGGTAACCGTTTTCCATGTTCCGACCAGCGGCTTTGCCTCTTCGGAGAGCACAAACGAATCTTCACGGTGCAGCTTCAGCGTGAGACCGAAAAAGACGTTCGAGCAGGAAATGACGTCTTCCGCCGGATCATACACCGCGACCGCATCATTGTTGTAGGCATGAAAAACGACCTGATCCTCTTTGATCTCATACGGCACGATCTCTTCAATCGTCGTTCCGTGTGTTTTGCCGTAACAATACAGTGTGCCGTCCCCCGAAAAGCGCAGCTGCGCCGTCAGCGGCGTCTTGGCGCCTTCCTTGGTTGAAAACTTCCATGTCCCCGCAATGTCTTCGAAGCAGAGCGGATGCGTTTCCGGTTCAGGTTCGGGTTCCGGCGTCTGTTCGGGTTCTTCGCCCGGGTTCTCCGCAGGCGCGTTCGCCGGTTCGTTCGCCGGTTCGTTTGCCGGTTCATTCTCCGCAGGCCGGATCTGCGCGTCAGGCTTGTTTTCCGTCTGACTGCCGCAGCCGACGAGCGCAAGCAGCAGTGCAAACACGAGCACAAAAGTCAGGATCTTTTTCATTTGTATCATTTCCTTTCTGTTGATTCGATCGGCAATTCTCGATTTTGCCGTCATGGGATTCCGTTATGTTATCGGGTTTCGCGCCTCAGGCAGACCGCAAACGCGGTCGGGATCGACCGGCTGCCGTCGGAGCGCACAAATTGCCCGGTCCCTTCGCCCGCAACGTCCATGGCGTACACGCGCATATGCCACTCGATGTGCGTAAACACGTGCTTTGCGGAATAGCTTTGCACCGCGCCGACCGGATGCAGGTCCCACGCGGTGAGCTTTGCCGTCGCCTCGTCGGGCGTCAGCGTGCCGGAAACGTTCGGCAGCTCGTAAAGCCCCGCCAAAAGTCCCTTGTTCGGGCGCTTTTTCAGCAGCGGCGCGCCGCGATCGTAGAGCGCAAAGACCGTGCGCCGCTCGATCGTGCGCGGCTTCTTCGGACGCTTGTTGGGCAGCAGCCGTTCCGTGCCCGCCGCCCTTGCCCGGCATACGGACGCCAGCGGACAGTCCCCGCAAAGCGGTCGTCCGTTCGGCACGCACACCGTTGCGCCGAGCTCCATCATCGCCTGGTTGAACATGCCGGGATCGTCCGGCATCCGCGCCTTGAGTGTATCGAACACGCGCGCTTTGACCGCAGGATCGGCGATGTCGGACGGATCGTTCATCAGCCTTGCATACACGCGCAGCACGTTGCCGTCCACGGCGGGAACGCGTTCCCCGTACGCGATCGACGCGATTGCGCCCGCGGTGTAGCTGCCGACGCCGGAGAGCGTCAGAAGCGCTTCATAGGTTTCCGGCATCCTCCCGCCGAAGCGCGAAAGCACCTCGTTCGCGGCTTTTTTGAGATTTCTTGCGCGCGAATAGTACCCGAGCCCCTGCCAGAGCCGGTTCAGCCGGTCGTCGTCGACCGCGGCGAGCGATGCGACGTCGGGCAGCTCCGCTAAAAAGCGCTCGTAATAGGGGATCACCGCCGCGACGCGCGTCTGCTGCAGCATGATTTCGCTGAGCCAGATCGCGTACGGATCGCGCGTATTGCGCCACGGCAGGTCGCGGTGATGATCGGGATACCATTGCATCAGAAGTTCGATCCATTCCATGCGCACAGTATAGCACAGATCCGCCCGAAACGGCAAGCGCTTGCCCTTGACTTTCCGTTCCGATACGGATATACTCGTAGACAGCAAGGCTTCCCCTTGAGGGGAAGCTGTCGCCGAAGGCGACTGATGAGGTGTCGCCTTGATTGCGCACAACACCTCATCCACCGCAAGCGGTCCCCCTTCCCCTCAAGGGGAAGGCGTTTGGATTCGTTGAGATTCTTTTCATTGAGGTGACAACTATGAACGAAACGGAAATCAGAGAACAGGTCAGGGAAGCGTTCGGCATTTTGATGAACGCGGCAAAGCCGGAAAAGGGCGCTCTCATCGTGCTCGGCTGCTCGACAAGCGAGATCGTCGGCAAGCGCATCGGCTCGGGCTCCAGCGAGGAAGCCGCAAAGGCGGTGCTCGACGCGCTGCTGCCGCTCGTCGAAGAAGCGGGGCTCGACCTTGCGGTGCAGGGATGCGAGCATATCAACCGCTCGCTTTGCGTGAGCCGTCAAACGATGAAGAAGTACGGCTTTCAGCAGGTCTGGGTAAAGCCGTGGCTGCACGCGGGCGGCGCCTGCGTGACCGAAGCCTACGCGCGCATTCCCGACGCGGTGATGGTCGAAAACCTGAACGGACAGGCAACCTTGGGCATCGACATCGGCGACACGCTGATCGGCATGCATCTGCACTGCGTCGCGGTGCCGGTGCACAGTCCTTTGCGCCGCATCGGGCAGGCGAACCTTGTGATGGCGTTCTCGCGTCCGAAGTATGTCGGCGGTCCGCGCGCGCAATATGATAACGTCCCGGTCGGAAGCGACGCGCACGTGCAGAGAAAGGCAGCGGAGTAAACCACAAAAAAAGTTTCGAAATAATCGAAAAAAACCTTTGCTATTCACGGGAAAATGGTTTATACTGTGGAGGATGTCCGGATTCGGGTCTGTGGTTGCAAGTCGATGCCAGTCGCAGGCGAAACGATCCACATAAGCGGGCCAAAGCGCCCGTGAGCATGGTGCGGCTTAGAAGTAAGTCCGGCCGGCGGTACTCCGCCGAGAGGGGCAGTAGTGGGGAGCAGTGCTTAGGAGCGAACCCTCCTGCCGGCGAGTGTGGGGGCAAAGACCAGGTCAGCCGAAAACGGAGATCAAAATATCCATTTCGCGAAGGGAAAAAACACATCATGTACGAAGACAGAACACTGGTTTGCCGGGATTGCGGCAAGGAATTCATTTTCAGTGCCGGCGAGCAGGAATTCTACGCAAGAAACGATTTCAAAAACGATCCGGTCCGTTGCCCGGAATGCCGGAAGGCGCGCAAGAACGCAGCGCGCGGTCAGCAGCAGCGTGAGATGTTCGACGCCGTCTGCGCGGCCTGCGGCAAGCCCACCAAGGTGCCGTTCCAGCCGAGAAACGACAAGCCGATCTATTGCTCCGAGTGCTTTGCGCAGCGCCGCGGCAGATAAGAACCTTTCAAAAGAGTGCGGGCAGACAAACCTGTCCGCATCTTTTTTTGTATTTTTCTTCTCTATACCGCTCCCTTTCCGCCGGTTCGACACTCTATATAGGTGAACGGCCGTACAAAAGGAGAATTCCATGAACGATGTAACCGAAACATTCAATTCCGTATACGACGCGACGTTTCGCGAGCTGATGCGCTGCTGCCTGCTGAAAGTGCCGGTGGAGGACGCGGGCGATCTGCTGCAGAACACCTATGCGCAGTTTTACCGGCTGCTGCTCAAAAAGGGCAGCGGAGCGATCCGCGAACCCAAAGCGTATCTTCTGACGGTTCTGAAGCATGAAATCGCAGGCTATTACCGGTTCCGCGCAAGGCGAAAGGAGCTTCCGCTTACAACCGCAGAGAACGAGCCGGACAGCGTCTCCGTGGAAGAGCTGAGCCTCGACCGCGCGGCGATCGGCGAGGTTCTCGACCGGCTCAGGGAAGCGCCGGAACGCACCCAGCGCATGTTTTTGCTGTATTACGGATACGGCATGAAGCTCGGCGACATCGCAAAGGAGATGGGCACGACGGAAGCGGGCGTCAAAAGCAGGCTTCTGCGCGTGCGAAAGAAACTCAGAACCAGTTTCGGAGAGGAGAATCACCAATGAAAAACACATCCGAACAGCTCCTGTCCTTTGCGGAAAACGAGCTGATTGACAAAGAAGCCATCCGGCGCGCGGTGCTGAAAAGCGTACCGGACAAACAAAAGACGCCGGTCGCATGGACGAAGATCCTGCTGCCGATCGCGGCGTGTCTGGTGTTGCTTTGCGGCACGGTGCTTGCGATCCCGTCGGCGAGGGCCGAGGTGCTTTCGTGGTTTCGCAGCATGAATCCCGCGACCGATTACCTGACGGCGCCGGAACACACGCAGACGCCGGTCGACGGACTGATCGCAACGGCGAAGCCGCAGCAGGCGCACGGCGTACTGCAGGTTGCGGACGAATCGGTCTGGCAAAGGATCGCGGCGGACTTCTCGGCGGCGCCGCGCGAAGCCTTCTTCGACGGAAACCGGCTGAACCTGTCCGTAACGCTGCGCGGACTTTCCGCGCTGCCCTCGCTGGATTCGCTGACCGGCGGCAGTGCGACCGCAAGCGGCGAAGACGTCCCCGTATACATCTTTCTCGTACTGAAGGACGGCACGGAGCTTTCCTGCGGTCCGGTCACGGGGCTGGACCGGTATCCCGGCATTGCGGCGTATTTCGATTCGCTGACCGGCAAATCGCCGGACGAGATCAGCCAAAGCAACATCGAATTCCTGAAGGACCGCGAACTGACCGGCGTTGCGCGCTGCGAGGTGCGCAATCCGAACACCGGCAAGGGCTTCGGCACGGTCGCGTTCCGCGACGGCAGGGAGATTGAGATTCCGGACGTGTGGGCGCTGCTTTCGGACAACGCCGGTGAAACCGGCATCCTGACCGCGTCGGTGCGTTACCGCACGGCGATCGATACGGAGCAGGGGCTTGCAACGCTGCTGGAAGCGGATCTCGGCACGATCGAGGTCGACCTGTACGCCCATGAGCGCCTCGACCGCCGTACGCTTCAGCCGGAGCAGGCGGAGATTATTTGGCGCGGCACAACCGTTCTTTCCGAAGAACAGCGGACTGCGGCAGCGGACGGAGGGCGCTCCGTCGTCACGATCACGAATACGGAAGTACGGCTCGAAGGTCTGACCTTCCGCATCGGGAACGGACGCATCGACGCGCTCGGCATCGGCGATCTCAGCATGGTCGTGACGCTGCCGGAGGGATGGACGCAGGCGGAACGGGAAACGTTCTTCCGCTCCCTCAGCTTCCGTACGCGGATCGGCGGGGAACTGCTGTCCGGCGGAACCTTCACCTGCGAAGCCGACGAAAACGGCGCGCTCCGGCTGACGTACCGCAACGAACAGATCCCGTACGAGCTCTTGAACGGCGTCGAGACGATCGAACTGGTTCCGGTCCTGATGTACCGGACGACGGTGCGGACCGCCCACGGGGAATACCCGATCCCGCTCAATCAGCCGGTCGAAGGCAGAATGTGGGAAGGCGAAGAGGTCGAATGGATGGAATTTGCGATCACGCTGAACGTAAGATAACGAACCGAAAAAAGCGCTTCCCGCAAAGGAAGCGCTTTTTTGCGATATGCTGCGAATGCAGCACGATATGTTTGCTTGTGCAAACACGATATACGGCTCATGCCGCACGATATGACAGAAATCCCCTTTTTCCACGGGATTTCTGTAGCGGAGGGCGTAACCGCCCTCTCAATAGAATGTCGCGACCGGCTGTTCGGGCTGCTCGGCGGGTTCGAAGGAGTTGACCGAAATGACCGGTCCCTTCTTGCCGTAGATGTTCGAGAACTTCTCGTTGATGCGGCCCTCGACGATGCCCCAGCTCTTATGTTTGACCGACTTTGCGCGATCCCACTTGCACACCAAGGGGCAGTAGGCGATGTCGGCTTCGCAGCAGGTCATGATGTGGCGTCCGGCAAGGAACGTGTCCTTCGGCATGCGCATGTTGTTTGCGCAAAGCCCCTTGTAGCGGACCGTCTTGCCCTCGTATTTTGCGGGCTCGTCGACGAGATCGCGATAGAACAGCGCATAGTCGCGGTCCGCAATCTCGATGATGTCCGCATTGATGTCGAACGGCAGCGGATCCTCGATGTCGTCCTCGACGCTCGTGCCGTCGGTGAGATCGTAGACGATCTGCGCCCCGCGCGAGATGCCGCGCACGAGCTTGTGCAGTTCCATGCGGTCCTGCTCCGGCTCGACGTTGATGAAGATGACGAGCTCCGCCGTGTTCAGCTTGTCAACGACAAGCTGGCGCATGTTCGCGTTGTACGCCGCGATCGTCCTGGCGTCGACCATCATCGTCTCCTGCGCGATGCCCCAGTTTTCGGGCAGGCGGTCAAAGAGATCGTTCATCTGCCACATGCCGTTGTATTCGATCATGATGCGCGTCGCCGCCGCCTTGCGCTGCCACAGCGACAGGTTTGCGGGCGTCAGCTCGGCAACGCTGTCGACCGTATGGATCGTGACGTTGTTGATCGAGAAGCGCGACGGGATCAGCTCCTCCTCGCCTTCCTCGCACTGCAGCACCAGCGTGCGCTGTCCCTCGTTGAACGAGGGATCCTCGAGCATCGACTGCAGGAACGTCGTTTTGCCGCTGTCCAAAAATCCCGTAAACAGAAAGACCGGAAGCATCATGGCGGTTTACTCCGAGAACAGGCGCTTGAGCGCTTCTTCGTTGATCTTCGAGCCGATCACGCACAGTCTGCCGATCACGCCCGCCGGACCTCTGCGCAGTTCGACCTCGCCGGGAACGTGGTCGAAATGAATCCAGCGTTCGCCGTCCGCGGCGGGCACCACGCCCTTTGCGCGCAGCACGGTGCCGAACTTCTCCGTATCGTCGAGCGCCGCGATCTTCTCGCGAATCTCGCTTTCGGTAAAGCGGTGCATCGTCTCAAAGCCCCAGCTAGAAAACACCTCGTCCGCGTCGTGTCCGTGATGGTGGTGATGATGATGCTCGTGCTCCTCATCTTCGTCATGGTGATGATGATGATGGCAGCACTCGTGCTCCTCGTCGTCATCGTCATGGTGATGATGGTGATGCTCGTGTTCCTCGTCCTCATCGTCATCGTCGTGATGGTGGTGATGATGGCACTCGTGTTCCTCGTCCTCGTCGTCATCGTCGTGATGGTGATGGCACTCGCATTCCGGATCGTCGCACTCGTCCTCGTCGTGATGGTGGTGGTGATGATGGCACTCGTGTTCCTCGTCCTCATCGTCATCGTCGTGATGATGGTGGTGACACTCGCATTCCGGATCGTCGCACTCGTCCTCGTCGTGGTGATGATGCTCGGCTTTCAGCGCTTCGAGCGACGCTTTCAGAGAATCGCTCTTTTCGATCGCGGAAAGCAGATCGGCGCCGGTGAGCGTGTCCCACGGCGCGGCGACGACCGTCGCTTCGGGATTCAGCTCGCGCACCATGTCGAGCACCTCCTTAAGGCGTTCTTCGCTGACGTCCTGCGAACGCGAAAGCACCACGCAGTCCGCGGCCTCGATCTGGTTCACATAGAATTCGCCGAAGTTCTTGCGATAGACGCGCGCCTTCTTGGCGTCGACGACCGCGACGCAGCTGTTGATCACGACCTCGTCGTTGAGAACGCCGCTGACCGCCGCCTTGATGTCGGAAAGCTTGCCGACGCCGGACGGCTCGATCAGGATGCGGTCGGGATGAAACTCGTCCAGCACCTTTTTCAATGCCTTGGAGAAGTCGCCGACGAGCGAGCAGCAGATGCAGCCGGAGTTCATCTCGGTGATCTCGATGCCCGCCTCCTGCAGGAACGCGCCGTCGATGCCGATCTCGCCGAATTCGTTCTCGATCAGCACGAGCTTTTCACCCGCAAAGCTTTCGGCGATCATCTTCTTGATCAGCGTCGTCTTGCCTGCGCCCAGAAATCCACTGAAAATATCGATTTTTGTCATATTTGTCCCTCTTTTCGCGCGGGGAAACAGCCCCGCCTTTTCTTCGATGCTATCCTATCACACTTTTTGAATTTTGCAAGCTTTATATTGTGGACTTTTTGTGAGCATCCGGCCGGAATCCGAACCGCCGCGCAAGCGAGCCGGTCGGGCAGGCGCGCACACAGCGCCCGCAGCGGATGCACTCAATAGAATCGAACTGCGTTCTCGGATCGATGCCCATCGGGCAGACCGTTTCGCATGCGCCGCAGTTGACGCAGGTCGACGCGTCGCAGGTCAGCCCGAGCAGCGCAAAGCGGTTGAACAGTCCGTAGATCGCGCCGAGCGGGCAGAGGTACCGGCAGAACGGGCGCGCGATCAGCAGCGAGAGCAGCAGCAGCGTGACGAGCACGCCGACCTTCCACCAGAAGAGGAAGCCGATCTGTCCCCGGAGCATCGGATTGGTGAGCGTCAGGGGGATCGCGCCGAACAGCGTGCCGGACGGACACAGGTATTTGCAGAAATACGGCTTGAGCGTGTCAAACAGCGGCAGCGCGATCACGAGGACGAGCAGCACGGCGTATTTGAGCAGGCGGAGGACGCGGTCGCCTTTGAACGTGCGCACCTTTTTCGGGAACGGGATCTTATAGACAAGGTCCTGCACCAGCCCGAACGGGCAGACGTGCGAGCAGATCCACCGTCCGAACAACACGCCGAACAGCAGCAGAAACCCGAGCACATAGAACGGGAACGACGGTTTTCGGGGCGTCAGCGCGCTCTGCAGCGAACCGATCGGGCACGCGCCCGCCGCCGCCGGACAGGAATAGCAGTTCAGCCCCGGCGCGCACAGGACCTTGGTCTTGCCCGTGTCGATCGTTCCGAGGAAGAAATTGTGCAGTTTGGGATTCTGCAAAAGGAACGCCGCCGCCTGTACGGTCAGCCGTTTCCATTCGCCCTTGACGCGCTTTTCCTTAGCCAATGCCGATACACTCCAAACATACGCGGATCGCCTTCTGCAGCACCGCGATCGCCTGTCCGGTAAAGATTCCGTACAGCAGAAACGCCGCGCCGGTGATTGCCAGCGCGGTCAGCAGCCCGATGCGGACGGACCGCTTCATCCCAACAGATTGTCTACGGCTGCTTTCCATTCTTCGTAGCTCTGACCGCCGACGATCGGCTCCCCGGTTTCGTTTCCGTCTTTGTCAAAGAAGTAGGTCGCGGGAATGTACATCGAGCGTTCGGAAAGCGCAACGAGATCGCCGACCGGCTCAAGCGCCGGATACGTCACGCCCTTGCTTTCGAGCGTCGCCTTCGCGTCCTCGACGGAGTTGGTCGCCACGAGCACGCCGAGAATCAGCACATTCGGATACTCCTGATGGATCTGTTCAAGCGCCGCAAGCTCGCCCACGCACGGTCCGCACCATTCCGCCCAGCAGTTGACGATGACAAGATCGTAATCCCGGAACACGCCGGAATCGATCGGTTCGCCGTACAGCGTCGTGCCCGAAAAGACGAAATTGCTCTCCGCGGCGGGCGCATCGGTCGGTTCTGCGGGAACCTCGGTCGGCTCTGCGGGAACCTCGGTCGGCTCGGCGGGCGTCTCGGTCGCTTCAACGGCGGGCGCATCGGTCGGCTGCGGCGCGGGCGCGGGCTTCGTGCAAGCCGCAAGGCACAGCAGCAGACAAACAATCAAAATACAAAAGCGTTTCATGGTTTGCTCCTTCATTCTTTTCGGATAGTATAACACGTGCGCGCGGCTTTGAAAACCTTTTTTGCAAAAACCTCTTGACAAACGCGGCAAAAGCGTT
>JAEEGI010028787.1_pt1 | contig 10549 bp, 10 predicted proteins | sample 8958751 | NCBI WGS metagenome assembly JAEEGI01 (sample SAMN16246545, study PRJNA631951) | gut metagenome | biome: gut microbiome; feature: rumen; material: KS-attached | host: Bos | place: Iran: Karaj | collected 2018-10 | reverse complement strand
TCGGGCACAAGACAAACAGGGGTATTGTCACGGCTTCCCTTGACGCGCTCTTTTGTAGGTTCCTCTTCTTCAACCTGGACCTGTTTGGTGGCAGAAGCCTGGCCGCCCGAAGTCTGGGACAAAGAGTCACCACCGCCACAGGCTGTGACGGAAGAGATGACAATGCCTACTGTCAGCAGTATGGAAAAAAGATATTCGATTTTTTTCGAAAAGAGTTTTTTTCTGTGCATGGTTTATGATAGTTTCTGGGGCATTTCTCGGATTTTTTTATAGCCTAGGGATATCAGTTCTGAGATGCTTTCTTTGTGCTCTTCGCAGTTTAAGACCTTGGAATAGCATACTTCCATGGGGGAACCTACATTCATTTCGTTGTAGCCACGGATCCTGCGGGTCAGGTCCAGAAGAAACATATCAACCTGCGTGGAATCGCAGTTCTCCATCAGCAGGATGAATTCATTGCCGCTGTTGCGGCCTGCGTAACCATAGTTCTCGCTGATATCCTCAAGTATTGAACTGAATTCTGTAATAAGCCAGTTGCCGCCCTCGTGTCCGGTGTCCTTATTGATGCTGCCGAGGTTCGACAGCTCCATCAGCACGAAACCAGCACCTGGGAGGCGCTCAGGATCATTAAAACTGTTTATAAGAAGGTCACAGCTGTATCTGTTGGGCAGACCCGTCAGGTGATCGATATAGGCTAACTTGCTGAGTCTGTGGCCAATGGATGCCGTGCTGGACAGTATGTAGAAATCAATTATTATAGAAACAATGAACAGGGCAATGCTTACTGCCACAACTATAAGGAAGGTGGGAGTATGAGTCCCCGATATCTCTGCGTAGTAGGCTCTGTCTCTGAGAAACAGAACGATCAGGATGATTGACAGGACAAGAAGGCAGGCCAGGGAGATCACCTTATACATATAGATTGAATTGTATACATTAGCTCTTTTGCTCCGGTCATAGAATTCGGGTTTCATCGGTCTTAGCCCCTCGCATCATCAAATAGTAAAAACATTATATCAAATATCGTACATTACTTAAAGAGAGTGTGGGGTCGGAATTCGGTTTTTATAGGTGTAGTATTCTGTGAAGCCGCATTCCAGGGCAATTTCGCGCATGCGGTCAAAGCCTGCTGCAACTTTCCCAGGGGAGTGGGCATCGGAGCCTATGGTTATGATCCTTCCGCCAAGTTCTTTGTAGCGCTTTAAGACTTCGGGGCAGGGATTTGGCGGAAGATCTCTGTCACCGCTAAATACCTTGGAGTTAAAGTCGAGACCCTTGCCTCTTTCAATCAGATAGATGAGGATCTTGTCAATTCTGTAAGAGAATCTACCATATGAATATGTGGAATCACCCGAAGGGGCGTAGCGGGTCACATAGTCCAGGTGGCCCAGCACGTCAAAATCATCAAAGAGATTGATGTTGTCGTAGATCTGATCAAAGTATCTGTTGTATAGATCCTCTGTTTTTTTGCCTTCCCAGAAAGATGCATAGTACGGGTCAGCTCTGTCCACAAGGTGCTGGGAGGCGATAACAAAATCGAAGTCGTTTCCTTTGATGTAGTCAGAGTTCTCTTTTGCCAGATGCTCCTGCATTCCGATCTCGATGCCGTAGCCGATATGGATGCGGTCCTTATACTGCTCTCTGAAGCGGGAGACCTCTTCCCTGTAGTCCCTTGTGTTTATGGTGAAAGTGTCCTTGTTGATGTCATCATATATTTCCGGGTAATCGAAGTCTACGTGCTCGGTAAAGCATATGTCTGTGAGCCCTTTTTCTATTGAGCTCTTTATCATTTCCTCCATTGGAGCCGTACTGTCTCCTGAGTGGTGGGTGTGCATATGATAGTCTGATGTGATCATTTTTTTCCTTCCCATGAACTTCATTCGTATAAAACAAAAGCCAAATATGTGCTGTAAATATGTTACAGTAAATTTAGTAAAAAGAAAATCCGTTACTGCAGTAATGTATGAGATGCGACAGGAGTAAAAGATGCTAGAGCATGTGAATTTGCAGACAAATGAAGAAAAGCAGGAAATGCGCGTAAATGAGCAGCAGTTTGCTCCTGACAGACAGGACCTTAAGATTGATTTCAAGAGGGAAAAATCTTCTTCCTATATTGACTATAAGAAGGGGGCAAATACCAGACTGGATACGGCGGAACTTGGAAGCACCAGCTTCAAGAGCAATACACCTTATAAGGAGATGAGAAACAAAAACATCCGAAAAGTAAACTGATACCCAGATGATGGACTTCAACATGACAGTTGAAATACCCATTGTCTGGGTATTTCTATTGTCAGGAGGAATCTATCATAATGTATGGAAGGGATATAAACAGAAAAAAGCTAAATGATAATCCGGTTGTCGAAACCATCTATGGTGAAACAGTGGGATTTACACTTCCCTTTAGGATAAAACTCTTCGAAAAATGGAAAGAAAACCCTACCCCTGAAACCATAGAGGAAGAGCTTAAGAAAGTTGATATTCTGGCAATAGACCTCTTATCCCATTCATTTAAAGATATATGTGCAAGATTCAAATACGGCGGATATCCTCTACCTACAGAAAAATCTCACCCTGAAATAGATCCGGAATATAAAGAAACTAATCCTTTGATACTGTCAGGGAAGTTTTACAGAAAGAAACGAGGATTCGGAATGACGATAGATCCCGGCTTTCGCCAAGAATTAATGGAAGCTTACCCTGACACATCAATTGAAGATATGTTAAGGCGCAATGGGATTGATCCACTTGATGTCGGATGTGAAAGAATCGGCAGATTGGAACAGGCTTTTAAGAGAGAAATATTCAGACGATATGCTGCGTCTGAAGGTGTTTCAAAAGTCGAGGATCATGTTTATGCAGCCTCTCCCAAGCTCTTAGAGAATCCCTATGTAGAAAAGATAGTACGTGGAAATCTGTACATGAAAAATGCCTTCTTTAATGAGGTATACATGATACCCATTCCGCTTTCAAAGATTTTTGAGATATACGGAATTGATGATAGCTTGGTGAATACCTGGAGTAAAACGCGGATCAATTCATCTTTGCAAGCATGGAAGCCTTTGGAGACAGAGGTTATTCCATGTAATGAAGGCATTTTGAAGATACAGAATAGACGGGCTTCTATGATGTTCCAGGAAGTAAGAAAAGGTTTTTGCGAATTAGGACAGATATTCAAAACTGACAATTATGATATTCAGCGCAAAGTTTGTCGATGGGCAGATGGACTCCCCAGTGATCCTTGGGGATACTATTCCAGAAAAAGGATACTGAAACTGATGGATTTATCAAAAAGCCGCTATTACGCACTGCTACATAATGAAACATATGGAACAGGCAAAATTAACAGGTGTCGCAGAGATGAGGAAGATATAGCAATAATTCGCCAGGTACTTGCATACAAAGGCTTTGAGAAAGGTATACGCCAGGTATATATGCTTATGCCAAGGGTTACCGGACAGTCTTTTAGCATGTACAAGATACGCAGGCTTATGAATAAATACGGAATCCGAACAACAATAAGACGTCCCAGCCGGAATAGAAAAGCAATGAAAGAACTCATAGCGAGAAACCAAAAAGCCAACCTCATCATGCGGAGATTCAGGCTTCACAGACCCAATGAAATAAGGCTTACAGATGTGACATATCTTGACTATGGTGATGGTCTGCGTGCCTATGGTTCAGCATCTGTGGATCCGGTTACAGGCAGACTCATATGCTTCATTGTTAGTGAAAACAATGATCTTCAGCTTGCGCTTGATACCCTGGCAGCAATGGATTCTTACCCTGCCAAAAGTGGTGCAATACTTCATTCCGACCAGGGCATGCTTTACATGAGTGATGACTTTCAGGCTGCAGTTGTTGAACGAGAACTTACGCAGTCAATGTCAAGACGCGGGAACTGCTGGGATAATGCAGTTCAGGAATCATTCTTTGGACATTTTAAAGATGAGTGCCCTTATGAAGCTTGTAAATCTTTGGATGAGTTGCAGGAATGTATTGATAGATATGGCTTTTACTATAATAATGAAAGAGGCATGTGGGATAGAGAAAAGATGACACCTGCAGAGTATGAACAATACCTGGAACAGATGAGTGAAGCAGAATTCGCCAAATATCTGGCGAGAGAAGAAGAACGCTTTGAAAAGATGAAGGTAAAGTCAGCAAAAAACGCTCACATGGCTGCAAGAAGCTATAAGGAGTTTACAGAAAAAAGTATTGGGGGATTAAACGATGAAACTGGTGGATCATTCAAAAAAGTATAAATATGAGGACGGCAGTGACAGACCTGATGAAAAGATCATTTCCTTTCTCGATAATGAGTTTGTTACTGGCTTCAAAGAGGACAGGATCTTCTACTCTAAAGACTTTGACATTGCCCTGTACAAGAAAATCCATGATGAAGGAATGACATATGTTCAGGCTTATAATGCGCTTGGATTTGACACAAATATCTTGGGAGAAGACCGAGCCTATTCAGCCGGAAAGCGCGTAATGCAGAAGGCCAGAGACAACAAACTTTTTACTGTAGATGAGACGAATTATGACGGCTCAGTCTCCCGTGAACAGATGGGAAATCTCACGCCAGAAGAAGAACGGGCATATCTTGTAGCGCGTAACCACTATCTTGAAGAAATGCTTTTGGCTCAAAAAAAAATCCGATCCGAATTGGAGGAGTACTTTACCTGATTGAGGAAAAGGAAATCCGGGCAGACAGATTTGTTATGGTTGATTCATTTATAAATAAGCAGAAGTCGAAACTCAATGGGTATAACGTTTCACAATGCCTGCGTATGTTTGGAGTGTCTGACTCTGGCTACTATGCATGGAAAGGCCGTAAGGAAGATATATTTGGAAAACAGGCGGAGAAAAAAGCCGACAGGGACGCAATCAAGGAACTTATGCGTAGGATTATCATTGCCAGAAATGGCGTGGTTCCTGGGAAAAGGACATTCAGGGTGGAGCTTTTTAGAAGATTTGGCAGGACTGTGAATACCAAAAAGATAGCGGCGCTTATGGCTGAGATGAACATACAGGCACAGATGCCGCATAAAGATGCATATAAGCATCAGGCATCACATAATCACGTGTGCGCGGCGCCGGTAAATGCGGTGAACCAGAACTTCTTCATCGCTCCGCGAAGAGTCATTCTTTCAGATATAACATATCTTTACTATGGTGAATATCGGACCACTTTTTATCTGTGCGTATTCAGAGATGCCTATACTCGTGAAAACCTTGGTTGGAGCATAGGGAGATATATGTCTCTAAAACTCGTAGAAGAAGCCTACCGGGATATGATGAGTGGTCATGCTGGCGAACTTGCGGAAGTCATGAGGACCAATGAAGTTTATGTGCACCATGATCAGGGGAGCCAGTACCTTGCCACTTCCTTTACTGAGCTACTTCACGATGATGGCTTTGTACAGTCTGTATCAGCCAGAGGCAATTCTCAGGATAACGCACCTATGGAGAGCTTCTTTGGGAGGCTTAAAACAGCCATCCTCGATATGGTTGCTATGTGCAGGGATTTTACGTCTGCAAGACAGCTTGTGGATGGTTACCTTAAGGCATACAATTCAGAGCATTATCAGTATGATCTTGCAGGACTTACTCCTGAGGAATTCTATCAGTATGCCACAACGGGAGTCTATCCACTTGACAACTACTTTGGTGTTCCTGCATCAATTATGATGACAGGTGGTGATCTGAAGAAAGTAAGACGCAGATATGCTGATGAAGAAGCTGCAGCTCGCAGAGAAGCATCCCAAAAGCATCGTGAAGAAAAACGGCTTGTTGATCCTGAAAAAGTAATACTTCGTGACCAACGCCTTCTTAAGTCAGTAATAGATAAGTGGAAGGATAAGGAAATGACAGCATCTAATCAGATCACAAAAATGCAGGCTGTTCTGGAAAAGGCCAAGAGCGCTCTTCAGTTCATAAAGTCACTTACAGAAGACAAACGCTCTGAGCTTAAAGAACCACTTGCATGGAGAAAATATACTGAATTAAGCTATGTATTCATGATGAACGAACTGTTCTGATCTATATATTCTTCAAAATCTTATATTTTTAAATACTTTACAGCTGTATAATAAACGCAGCTGTATCGTGGCAGTAAGGGTCTGGCTTATCGCAAATGCGAGTTCACCTCACTCTCTGACGGTACAGCTTTTTGATTGCCAGGGAATCCTCTGGCCTATTTGTTGTACCCTCTATCATTATCCCCTACAAAAAGCCATAAAAAAGTACTACTGTCAACCTAAAGTCTATCGTAGTACTACTTAAAATCCATCACTGTCATATATATTTTTGCACTGTCTATTATGATTCCATTCAACCTTAAAATCTGTCACAAAAAAGTCCTTGACTTTCGAACCGGTTTAAGTAAACCTGAAAATCACATCTTGACATACACGCAATGACTACATATAATCATATACACAATGACTACATGAGGGAGGGGTTCCATGAGTAAGGAGGTTTATAATATTGAAGGTTTGGACATAGAAATAGAGAATCGTTCTGACGATGATACAGCTGCTGAACGGAGAATGACAGCATACATGTTTAAGGCTATCCGGGAACAGTCAGGCATGAACCGCAAGGAATTTGCAGAATGGCTGGGGATTCCATATCGGACAATGCAGGAGTGGGAACTTGGTAGAAGAACAATGCCGGATTACGTGCTAAGACTCATAGCATATAAAGTCGCTAATGAGAAGACTAAGTCAGAACAGTCCAAAAAGGACAATTCTACTTCGCATCAATAATCAGATCAGCAGGTATGTAAACCTGCTTAATACAATGACATGGGAGGAAAACATGGGAAGAGTAGATTTAGACAAGCTCGAAAGAGCATTAGTATACGTTGACAGAATCGCAGAGGGCAGGAACCCGGTCAATAACACTCCATACAAGGAGGACTCGGTATTAGATGATCCCAATGTGATCAGATGCATGTTTTTTATTAAGGAAGTTCTTGTTGAGGTTAAGAATAATAACGGCTTAATTGGCAGAGGCAACAAGATAGCCAAAAAGGATTTCCCGGTAGATTCACTGGCATCATTTACTTATCTGGAAGATAAGACAATAACAAAGTTCGTGGCGCAGCTAAATGAAGCTATTGATGAAAATGAATATCAGAAGCTGTCATACAAGGTAATCACCGATTGGCTCAAGGAAAACGGATATCTTCAGGAAATGCAGGATACTAAGATCGGGAAAAGAGTGACGTTGTCAACCGAGAAGGGGAATGAAGCAGGAATCACACATTCATTGCAGACAAGTATGAGCGGAGCCTCATATTACAGGGTTACATATAATAGAGAGGCGCAGGAATTCCTGGTAAGAATGCTCCCGGAGATTGTCAGAACTGAACAGGCGGGCGAAGAGTGTCGAACGGTCGAAGAGACATTTTGAAAGCTTCGATGATCAGAGTGAAACTTTCCCTCATTTTAAGCGCCCGATTTACTGTATTAAATTTTTATAATATGCTTGATTTATGGCTTAAATTCGATTAGAATTGTATGTGCTGATAAAAAATTATCAATTCACTTTGGTAATAGAGCAACAAGTTTATTAAATTCATTTTAGGAGGACTTAAAATGGCAGTTAAAGTAGCAATCAATGGTTTTGGTCGTATCGGTCGTCTTGCTTTCAGACAGATGTTTGAGCACGAGGGAACAGAGATCGTAGCTATCAACGATCTTACAGATCCCAAGATGCTTGCACACCTTCTCAAGTATGACTCATCACAGGGTAAGTACAAATATGCTGACTCTGTTTCTTATGGTGAGAATTCCATCACTGTAAACGGCAAGGAGATCACAATCTACAAGGAGGCAGATGCCAAGAACCTTCCTTGGGGCGAGATCGGAGTTGACGTAGTTCTTGAGTGCACAGGTTTCTACACATCTAAGGCTAAGGCACAGGCACACATCGATGCCGGCGCTAAGAAGGTTGTTATTTCTGCTCCTGCAGGAAATGATCTTCCTACTATCGTATATAACGTTAACCACGAGACACTTACAGCAGATGACAACATCATCTCAGCTGCTTCTTGTACAACAAACTGCCTTGCACCTATGGCAAAGGCTCTTAACGACTTCGCACCTATCCAGTCCGGTATCATGGCAACAATCCATGCTTACACAGGCGATCAGATGATCCTTGACGGACCTCAGAGAAAGGGTGACCTCAGAAGAGCACGTGCCGGCGCTGTTAACATCGTTCCTAACTCAACAGGCGCAGCTAAGGCTATCGGCCTTGTTATCCCTGAACTCAACGGCAAGCTCATCGGCGCTGCTCAGAGAGTACCTGTTCCTACAGGATCAACAACACTTCTTTTCGCAGTTGTTAAGTCTGACAAGGAACTTACAAAGGACGACATCAACGCAGCTATGAAGGCAGCTTCAGATCCTGAGACATTCGGATACAACGAGGACGAGATCGTTTCTTCTGACATCGTTGGAATGACATTCGGCTCACTCTTCGATGCAACTCAGACAATGGTTACACCTGTTGGTGATGGCCTCTATGAAGTTCAGGTTGTTTCATGGTATGACAACGAGAACTCATATACATCACAGATGGTTAGAACAATCAAGTACTTCGAGAAATTCGTTAAGTAATGATCTTTAAAAGGGTCCGGTCCCTTAGGACCGAACCCTTTTTTCTTTTGAAAAATAATATTCCCAGGAGGAAAATAAAATGGCATTAAACAAGAAGTCAGTAGATGACATCAACGTTAAGGGCAGACGCGTACTTGTTCGTTGCGATTTCAACGTACCTTTAAAGAACGGCGAGATCACAGACGATACAAGAATTGTAGCTGCACTTCCTACAATCAAGAAGCTTATTAAGGATGGCGGAAAGGTTATCCTTTGCTCACATCTTGGAAAGGTTAAGAACGGTCCTAACGAGGGCGAGTCACTGGGACCTGTTGCTAAGAGACTTTCAGAGAAGCTTGGTAAGGACGTTAAGTTCATTGATGACTACAACGTAACCGGCGCTACAGCTACCGGAGCAGTTGAGGCAATGAACGAAGGCGATGTTATCCTTCTTCAGAATACACGTTTCAGAGGTAAGGAAGAGACTAAGCCTGAAGAGGCAGGTGAGGCTTTTGCAAAAGAGCTGGCTGACCTTGCTGATGACTATGTATGTGATGCTTTCGGATCAGCTCACAGAGCACACGCTTCTGTAGCTGTTGTTACCAAGTATATCAAGGAAAAAGGCGGCAACAACGCAGTTGGATACCTCATGCAGAAGGAGATCGACTTCCTTGGAAACGCAGTTGAGAATCCTGTAAGACCTTTCGTTGCTATTCTTGGTGGCGCTAAGGTTGCTGATAAGCTCAATGTTATCAACACTCTTCTTGATAAGTGCGATACACTTATCATCGGTGGTGGTATGGCTTATACATTCCTTAAGGCTAAGGGATATGAAGTTGGTAAGTCACTTCTTGACGAGACCAAGATTGACTACTGTAAGGAAATGATGGAGAAGGCAGAGAAGGCCGGCAAGCAGCTCCTTCTTCCTGTTGATACAGTATGTATCGATTCTTTCCCTGATCCTATCGACAACCCTAACATTGCAACAACAGTTGTAGATGCTGACAAGATTCCTTCTGACAAAGAGGGTGCTGATATCGGACCTAAGACAATCGCTCTTTACGCTGAGGCTGTTAAGTCTGCTAAGACTGTAGTTTGGAACGGACCTATGGGCGTATTCGAGAACCCTGTTCTTGCAAACGGAACAGAGGAAGTTGCTAAGGCTCTTTCAGAGACATCAGCAACAACAATCATCGGCGGCGGCGACAGTGCAGCAGCTGTTAACCAGCTTGGCTACGCTGACAAGATGAGCCACATCTCAACAGGTGGCGGAGCTTCTCTTGAGTTCCTTGAGGGCAAGAAGCTTCCCGGCGTATACGCTGCAGACGATAAGTAATGTCTTAGCGAGGTCTTTTCGAGCTTAGACTACTACTTAGTTCTGGCGAGGGCTTGTGGCCCGAGAGCAGAACTTCCTTATGAATAAAAACTGGAGGATTACAAAATGGCACGTAGAAGAATAATCGCCGGTAACTGGAAGATGAACAAGACTCCCAGCGAGGCAGTAGCTCTTTGTGCAGAGCTTAAAGATCTTGTAAAGAATGATGACGTAGACGTTGTTTACTGCGTACCTGCTATCGATATCTGTGCAGTTGCAGAGGCAGTTAAGGGCACAAACGTACATGTTGGTGCTGAGAACTTCTACATCGTAGACAGCGGTGCATTCACAGGAGAGATTTCAGCTCCTATGCTTAAGGATGCAGGCGTTGAGTACGTTATCATCGGACACTCAGAGAGAAGAGATATCTTCGGCGAGAACGATATCCTTATCAACCAGAAGGTTAAGAAGGCATTTGCATCAGGCCTTACACCAATCCTTTGCTGTGGTGAGTCCCTTGCACTTCGTAAGGCTGACACATACAAGGAGTGGATCGAGAGACAGATCACATGGGATCTTAGCGGAGTAACTGCTGACCAGGTTAAGAAGCTTGTTATCGCTT
>JAEEGI010028786.1_pt1 | contig 10550 bp, 8 predicted proteins | sample 8958751 | NCBI WGS metagenome assembly JAEEGI01 (sample SAMN16246545, study PRJNA631951) | gut metagenome | biome: gut microbiome; feature: rumen; material: KS-attached | host: Bos | place: Iran: Karaj | collected 2018-10 | reverse complement strand
TCGTTAGACGACTCCCGCAACCGTTTCGCCATCATCAACGACTACCTGAACGAAGGCATGCGCCCCTTCCGCCAGCTGCAGTACGACTACTACCGCAAGGGGCTCGACGAGATGGCGCAGAACGTGGAGCGCGGCCGCACCAACGTGACCACCGCCTTGGAAGAATGCCTGAAGAAGGCCCACGACGAGAAGCCCCTCAGCACCCTGCCGCAGATTTGGACAGACTACAAGAAAGACGAGCTGGCCAACATCTATCAGGGCAAGGGCACCCCAAAGGAGAAGGAGCAGGTGTACGACATTCTCTTCGGCATCAATGCATCACAGAATAACACGTGGGAAAAAATAAAGAAATAGCATCATGATTTGTACGAACAACCATCTTGTCATTATGGCCGGAGGCGTAGGCAGCCGGTTTTGGCCAATGAGCACGGAGGAGCGCCCCAAGCAGTTCATCGACGTGCTGGGTATAGGAAAGACGTTGCTCCAGCTCACCGTCGAACGCTTCGGACAACTGGTAGTCCCCGAGAATGTGTGGGTAGTCACCAACCAGAAATATGCCGACATTGTCAGCGAGCAGCTGCCCGACATGCCCCGCGACCATATCCTCTGCGAGCCATGCCGGCGTAACACCGCACCCTGCATAGCTTACGTGTCGTGGCGCATCAAGTCGAAAGACCCGAAGGCAAACATCGTTGTCACCCCCTCAGACCATGTGGTGATGAACGTGCAGGAGTTCCAGCGCGTTATCGGCGAATGCATGAGCTTTACCCAAGAGAGCGACACCATAGTCACACTGGGCATGAAACCCACTAGGCCGGAGACCGGCTACGGCTACATACAGGCAGACCTGACGTCGCCGTCGCTGCGCAACAAGCAGATATTCCGCGTCGACTCCTTCCGCGAGAAGCCCGACCTGGCGACCGCCGAACAGTATATCAAGAAGAACTACTACTTCTGGAATGCCGGCATCTTCATCTGGAACGTGTCGACCATTGTCAACGCCTTCCGCGTCTACCAGCCCCGCATGGCCAAGCTTTTCGAGGCCCTGATTCCTGTCTTCGGCACGCCGGAGGAGCAGGCAGCCATCAACGAGCAGTTCCCCAAATGCGAGAATATCAGCGTAGACTACGCCATCATGGAGAAAGCCGAGGAGATATTCGTCTGTCCCGCCGACTTCGGCTGGAGCGACCTGGGCACTTGGGGCTCGCTGCTCACGCAGTCGAAGCGCGACCTCTACGGCAATGCCCTCATCGGCGAGAACATCAGCCTCTTCGAGAGCCACAACTGCATTGTCCACACCTGCCAGGAACGGAAGGTGGTGGTACAGGGTCTCGACGGCTATATCGTTGCTGAAAACGACAACACATTATTAATATGCAAGCTCTCGGAAGAGCAGCGCATCAAACAGTTCAACGACGAAAAGACAAAATAACAGAAGAAACGAAAAAAAACGGAATAACAGAATATTTAGATTATGAGTTTGATTTATCCTGACGAATCTTATGCCATTCGTGGTGTCATTTTTGAAGTACACAAGCAAAAGGGAACGGGGTTCCTTGAGAAAGTGTATCAGGAATGTATGGAACACGAACTTAGAAGTCAAGGAATTCCTTTTGAAAGAGAAAAACGTATTCTCATTGACTATAAGGGCGTTCAGCTGAAGCAGGAGTATGTAGCCTATTTTGTATGTTACGGTAAAATCATTGTAGAATGCAAAGCGGTGAAAGAACTGACAGATGTGCATAGGGCACAAGTGGTCAACTATCTGCGTGCCACTAATATGCGCTTGGGATTCCTTGTAAATTTCTCAGAATACTTCATACAGCCAGAGCGTATCATTAATTTTGGATGGCAGTCTAATAGCTAAATATTCCGTTTTCCGATAAATTCCGATTATTCCGAAGATATAATCAACCACAAGAAGAAATGCAAAATAAAGTAGCTTTAATAACAGGCATCACAGGACAGGACGGCTCGTTCCTGGCAGAGTTTTTGATAGAAAAAGGATACGAGGTGCACGGCCTTATGCGCCGCTCGTCGTCGTTCAACACCGGGCGCATTGAGCACCTTTACCTCGACGAGTGGGTGCGCGACATGAAGAAGGCCCGTCTTGTCAACCTCCACTGGGCCGACATGACCGACTCGTCGTCGCTCGTGCGCGTCATCTCGAAGGTGCGCCCCACGGAAATCTATAACCTCGCCGCCCAGAGCCACGTGAAGGTGTCGTTCGACGTGCCCGAATACACCGCCGACACCGATGCCAACGGCGTGCTGCGCCTGCTGGAGGCTGTGCGCATCTGCGGACTGGCCGACACGTGTCGCATCTATCAGGCTTCCACCAGCGAGCTATACGGCAAGGTGCAGGAGGTGCCCCAGTCGGAGACCACGCCCTTCTACCCCCGTTCGCCCTATGCCGTAGCCAAGCTCTACGGCTTCTGGATTATGAAAAACTACCGTGAGTCCTACAATATGTACTGCTGCAACGGCATCCTGTTCAACCACGAGTCGGAGCGGCGCGGCGAGACCTTCGTCACACGTAAGATTACGCTGGCCGCAGCACGCATCGCACAGGGACATCAGGACAAGCTCTACCTGGGCAACCTCAACTCCCTGCGCGACTGGGGCTATGCCAAGGACTACGTCGAGTGCATGTGGCTCATCCTGCAGCAGCCCGAGCCCGACGACTTCGTCATCGCCACCGGCGAATACCACACCGTCCGCGAGTTCTGCACGCTGGCCTTCAAGGAAGTGGGCATCGAGCTGGAGTGGCGCGGCGACGGCATCGACGAGAAGGGCTACGACAAGGCCACAGGCAAGTCCATCGTGGAAGTAGACCCGAAGTATTTCCGTCCTGCCGAGGTGGACCAGCTGCTGGGCGACCCGTCGAAAGCCAAGGCACGCCTGGGATGGAATCCCCACAAGACCAGCTTCGAACAGCTGGTGAAACTGATGGTCAGGCACGATATGAAGTTCGTCAAGAAGCTCTTCCTGAGAGCACAAATGAACAAGGACGATGCTGAATAAAGAGAGTAAGATATACGTGGCAGGCCACCGGGGCCTGGTGGGTTCTGCCATTTGGAACAACCTGCTGCAGCGGGGCTATACCAACCTGGTGGGGCGCAGCCACAAAGAGCTGGACTTGACCGACCAGCTGGCCGTGCGCCGTTTCTTCGACGAGGAGTGCCCCGATGCCGTTGTGCTGGCGGCCGCCTTCGTGGGCGGCATCATGGCCAACTCGCTCTACCGCGCCGACTTCATCATGCAGAACATGAAGATACAGTGCAACGTCATCTCCGAGGCTTACGCCCACCAGGTGAAGAAGCTGCTCTTCCTGGGTTCCACCTGCATCTATCCGAAGAACGCGCCCCAGCCGATGAAGGAAGACTGCCTGCTGACGTCGCCGCTGGAGTACACCAACGAGGAGTATGCCATTGCCAAGATTGCCGGCCTGAAGATGTGCGAGAGCTACAACCTGCAGTATGGCACCAACTACATCGCCGTGATGCCCACCAACCTCTACGGGCCTAACGACAACTTCCACCTGGAGAACTCCCATGTCATGCCCGCCATGATGCGCAAGGTCTACCTGGCCAAGCTTATCCACGACGGCGAATGGGGAAAGATAGCCATCGACCTCGACAAACGGCCCGTGGAAGGGTTCAACGGGTCGTCATGCCATGACGACATCCTGAAAGTGCTGGCCAAATACGGCATCTACGACAACAAAGTAGTGCTCTGGGGCACAGGCACGCCGCTTCGCGAGTTTCTCTGGAGCGAGGATATGGCCGACGCTTCCGTCCATGTGCTGCTGAATGTCAACTTCGCCGACATCATCGGCATCGAGAAGTACAGCTCTGTGCACTATGGCACAAAGGCCGACGGCAGCGTAGACCGCAACCATTCCGCCGGTCGCGGAGGAGCCATCCCCAAGCTAGGTGAGATTCGCAACTGCCACATCAACGTTGGCACCGGCAAGGAACTCACCATCCGCCAGCTGGCAGAGCTGGTGGTGAAGGTCGTCGGTTTCACCGGCACCGTAGAATTCGACGCCACCAAGCCCGACGGCACCATGCGCAAGCTCATCGACGTGGAGAAGCTCCACTCCCTGGGCTGGACGCACAAGGTGGAGATAGAAGACGGCGTTGCCAAGCTCTTCGACTGGTACACAGAAAGCCTGAAGTAACATTTTCATTCATATCATTCAATCATTAAATTATTAAAACCATTATGACAATCAACGAAATGAACTTTGCCGGTAAGAAGGCTATCGTGCGCGTTGACTTCAACGTGCCCCTCGATGAGAACGGAAAAATCACTGACGACACCCGCATTCGCGGTGCTCTCCCCACCCTGAAGAAGATTCTGGCCGACGGCGGTGCCGTCATCATCATGAGCCACATGGGCAAGCCCAAAGGCAAGGTGAACCCGAAGCTGTCGCTGGGACAGATCCGCGAGGCTGTGGAGAAGGCCCTGGGCGTGCCCGTGGCATTCGCTCCCGACTGCGCCAAGGCTGCCGACGCCGCCGCTGCCCTGAAGATGGGCGAGGCCCTGCTGCTGGAGAACCTGCGCTACTATCCCGAGGAGGAAGGCAAGCCCGTAGGTGTGGAGAAGGGCACTCCCGAGTATGACGAGGCTAAGAAGGCCATGAAGACCAGCCAGAAGGAGTTTGCCAAGACGCTGGCTTCCTACGCCGACTGCTACGTGATGGATGCCTTCGGCACCGCTCACCGCAAGCACGCCTCCACCGCCGTCATCGCCGACTATTTCGATGCCGACAACAAGATGCTGGGCCTGCTCATGGAGAAGGAGGTGCAGGCTGTCGACAACGTGCTCTCCAACATCAAGCGCCCCTTCGTCGCCATCATGGGCGGCTCGAAGGTCAGCTCAAAGATTGGCATCATTGAGAACCTGCTGGGCAAGGTCGACAAGCTCATTCTCTGCGGCGGCATGACCTATACCTTCGCCAAGGCTCACGACGGCGAAATCGGCAACTCCATCGTGGAGCTCGACAAACTCGACGTAGCCCTCGGCGTGGAGGAGCTGGCCAAGAAGAACGGCGTGGAGCTGGTTCTGGGCAGCGACTGCACAGCCACCAACGGCCTCGACTTCGGCACGATGACCGTGAAGGAGGGTGCTGAAATCATCACCTGCCCCGCCAACAAGGTTCCCGCCGGTTTCGAGGGTGTAGATGCCGGTCCCGACTCGCAGGAGGACTTCCGCAAGGCCATCAAGGGTGCTAAGACCATCCTGTGGAACGGTCCCGCCGGTGTCTTCGAGTGCGACGCATTCACTGCTGGCAGCCGTGCCATCGGCGAGGCCATTGCCGAGGCTACTGCCGAGGGTGCCTTCTCGCTCATTGGCGGTGGCGACTCCGTGGCTTGCGTCAACAAGTTCGGTCTGGCCGACAAGGTGAGCTATATCTCTACCGGCGGCGGTGCCCTGCTCGAGGCCATCGAGGGCAAGGTGCTTCCTGGCGTAGCAGCCATCAAGGGCGAATAAGCTACGGCTTGACACGGTTGTTATGAAGCTACAATCCGACACGGTTTAATACGGTGTTCAGATGAAGATATTCATAATCACGATGATGGGGCTTCTGGTCACACTCAGCTGTGGCCAGAAGCCCAATTCAGTTTCCGGCGAAAAGGCCGCAGAGCTGAAGCTGAAGACCTACAGCTTTAGCGCCCGCGAAGGGATGGCGCATGTGGACATCAGTGTGGAGTTTCCGGTCGACGGCGACCCACAGCTCGTCGAGGCCATCCGCGAACACATTGGCCAACGCGTAGAGCTGGACATTGACAAGGTGAAGCTGTCCGACGGACAAGGCGTCGTGGACTTCTATGGCAACAACCTCATGGAGGAGATGAAGTCGCTGGCTGCCGATTTTGAGGGCGATGACTACGTCACAGAAGTCTATCACGACTGGTCGTTCACCAAGCTATGCGAAACCGACAAGTTCGTGACTTTCCTCGGTGAGGCTGCCATATACGAGGGCGGCATACATGGCATCAGCTTCCATACAGGCACCACATTCCTCAAACAAGACGGCACGGAAATCACCACAGAGATGCTACGCAACACCGACAGTGCTGCCTTCCAGAAGCTCATACGCGACGGACTGCGCAAATACTTCAATCCAGAAGACCACGAACTGACCGACGAGGAGCTGGGCGAGGAACTCATCGCCGTGGAGGATGTCAACAACATCCCCCTACCCCATTCGGAACCTTACATCACTGAAGAGGGCGTGTGTTTCGTCTACCAGCCCTACGAAATCTCCTATTATGCCGCCGGCATGCCAGCGTTCACCGTCCCTGTTGAGCAGATGAAACCATTCCTTACAGAAAAGGCCATCAAAAAACTTGCACAGGAAGATTAAACCCTTTCAATAGATAATCGTCAAAAACCTGTTAACATTTTAATTTATCACTAAAAAAAACAAAACAATGAAAAAAGTACTCATGATGCTGGCCTTGATGGCCTTCCCGTTTGCCATTCAGGCACAAACCAAGTTCCACGACATCGAACTGAACGAAGCCACAGGTCCCGTGAAGTCTATCACCCAGTCTGGAATGATGGGTCGTGGCGAGCAGGTTATCAACTTTACTCAGGACGGCAAGATGCAGGCCGAAGGTCTGACAGGCCTGGTGTACGATGAGAATGGCTACCTGCAGAAGGTTTCAAGGTCAGTGGAGACCCCCCAGGGCAACATGACTATCACCACTACTTATAAGTGGGAGAACGGCAAGGTGAAGAGCCAGTCGATGGATTTTGGCCAGGGTGCCATGACGCAGACCTACACCTACAACGAGAAGGGTGCTCCCGCCTCCATGTCGATGGACATGATGGGCAACGCCATGGAGACTCCCTACACCGACTACAAGTATGACGACCACGGGAACTGGATCAGCCGCAAGATGTCGATGATGGGCCAGGAGATGGAGCAGACCCGTACCATTGTATACTACGAATAGCAGTCGCCTCCGCGCGCACGCGCCTACGCACACACGCGCACGCGCACGCGTATTTATTAGGAATATAAAAGAGGTGCTACTCGCGCTACATTGACCTATAACCCACTGATCAACAGCCATTTGCCGGTAGCTACACCACTCCTTTCCCGAGCTACTCTATAGCTACACAGGTGAAGCTGACCCGAAAACCGACTTTGCCGTATGTAACATTAACCCATGTTACATGCGGCAAAGTTTTTATGTCTGTTGGCCGGAAAAAGGAGCCTCCGCTTGGCAGAATAGTGGCAGTATTTTTCCAAATGGCGTTAGTATTTTCCCAAACGGCGGCAGTATTTTCCCAAACGGCGGCAGTATTTTTTCAAACAGCGGCAGTATTTTCCCAAACGGCGGCAGTATTTTTTCAAACGGCGGCAGTATTTTCCACTCGATGTTTCGCTCTGCCTGTAGCTACAAGAGTAGCTCCTAAAAGAGTGATGTAGCTACAAACAACAGCTTGTCAACCAGTCGGTTTAGTGCTAAAGTAGCGCTTGTAGCGCCTTTTTCAGTTTTCATTACGCGCACGCGCGCGAGGGAGCGAAGCAGAGACTCCCATTTGATTTTCCCCCCAGATGCAGGCGGGTAGGCGAATGCAGGACGGGTGCAATACATTCGGTCGAGCACCCTACCTGCGGAAAAGTAAATCCAGGCCAACTGCTATATCATTGCCATTTTTTTTTGTGCTTTAATGTTTTTTTTGTACTTTTGCAGAATGAAACGAAAACTGGCTGTCATAGTTTTGGTCATGATGCTTCTCGCTGGAGGATTCTATACTCTGGTGACGCTTTATGGCGGCCGGGCAGACGTAAGGGGGCGCGTTGTGCTGTGCATTCCTGTGTATGGCCAGAGCCTGGCGTTGGGCGAGGAGGCAGTCCGCGTAACCGATTTCGATAGTCTCAGCGCGCTGGGCGGGGGCAGGATTGTGACAGAGCGGATGGACCACCGTTTTGGCTTCTTCTGTCCTGAGCGTGAGAAACAGTTGGTCAAGAAGCTGCTAAAGTGGCATAGCCGTTCTTTCGAGCTTTCCGTCTACGGCATGGCCGAACTGCTGGTGCAGCACTTGGGGGCCGACACGCTCGTCTGCATTTTCCCTGGTGGGCTGGGCACCACCGACCTGGCTGGCCTGGGCAGTAGCAGTAGTGCCTATCGGCGGTTGATGGACGACATCGGGTATGCTTGCGACTATGTAGAGCGTAACGGCGGGCGTTTTCTTGTGCCGGCCATCTGCTGGATGCAGGGGGAATCGGATATTGCCAACTATCCTGGCACCGACTATATGCAGCTTCTAGGAAAGGTGGTGGAAGATTTCAATCGCGACATCATGGCCATCACACAGCAAAAAGACAGTGTCCGCATGGTGTGCTATCAGACGAATGCTTTGTCGAGAGGCCATCTGTTCGACCCCCAGTCGTTTCATTGCGAAGAGATGGAAGTGCCGCAGACGATGGTCTCCATGCTGCGTGACAACAACTTGTTTTGGGCCAGCGGGCCAACCTACTTATATGATTTTGCTCGGGAGGCCATCCACATCGACGGGTTCGGCCAGAAACGCCTGGGCTATCTGGAGGGGAAAGCCGTACTGGGCATCCTTCGCGGTGAAGCGCGCTTCCGAGGCCTCATTCCCTTGAGCGTTGAGGGTTCCGCCGACAGCAGCAGCGTGGTTGTGAAAATGAATGTGCCCTGTCCGCCGTTACGGTTTGACACGACGATGGTGAGCAAGGCATCCTGCTATGGTTTCTCTGTCGTTGACAGTCTGGGGGAGGATTTGGCTGTCGGTGTAAGGCTGATGGGCGACAGCGTTGTTATACGTTGCTCCCGGAACCCCGTAGGGTGCAAGGTGCGCTATGCCGTAAACGGCGAGATGGCGAAAAGCGGCAACCGCCACGGCCCGCGTGGTAACTTGCGAGACTCTCAAGGCGAAACGCTCTCCGTTGAGATCAAGGGACGAGCATTTCCCCTCCACAACTGGTGCTATCAATTTGAAGAACAAGTTCCTTGAATATGTACAATTTCAAAACATTAAAAAAACTAGCTCGCGGTACTGTCGCTGACAGCTCAACGTGCCGCATGGCTTTGGTGGGAGATACCGCCACACAGTTTCTGGCTACCGCTCTTAAGGGTGAGTCTATAGGCAGAGGATTTCAGTTGGAGCTGTTTGAAGCGGAATACAACCAGGTAGAGCGTCAGTTCCTCGACCCCACCAGCGAACTCTATGCGTTTGATGCCTCGTATATTGTTTTGTTCCAGTCGACCCACAAGCTGGGCGAGCTTCACAGCATGCTCGATGAGAAGGGGCAGAAAGCGTTGGCCGAGACCCGGCTCGACTTCCTCCGTTCTCTCAGCGAGAACCCGCAGCTGGCGGGCAGGAAAATCATCTGTATGAACTATCCTGAGATTGAGGATACTGTTTTCGGAAGCTACGCCAATCAGGTGGAATCGTCGTTTACCTGGCAGGTGCGCAAGCTGAACTATGAGCTGATGCAACTGGCTCAGGAGAAGTCCAACCTGTTTGTATGCGATTTGGCAGCCCTGCAAAACAAGATGGGACGCGACCGCTTGTTTGCGCCCAATGTCTATGTGAGTACGGAAATGGTGCTGTCGGTTGACGCGCTGCCATTCGTGGCGTCGCGGGTCATCGACATCGTCTGTGCCCTGCGTGGACAATTTAAGAAATGCCTGATACTAGACCTGGACAACACGCTATGGGGCGGAGTCATCGGCGATGACGGTCTGGAGGGGATTCAGCTAGGGCACGGACTGGGCATTGGCAAGGCATTCACAGAATTCCAGATGTGGGTGAAGAAGCTGAAGCAGCGCGGCATCATCATCTGTGTGGCATCGAAAAACAACGAGGAAACAGCGAAGGAACCCTTTGAACGACATCCGGACATGCTGCTGAAACTGGATGACATCGCTGTGTTCATGGCCAACTGGGATACGAAAGTTGACAATATCCGTTCCATTCAGCAAATTCTGAACATCGGCTTCGATTCGATGGTGTTTCTTGACGACAACCCCTTTGAGCGCACTATGGTGCGTGAGAACATACCTGGCATCTGCGTCCCGGAACTTCCCGAAGATCCTGGTGAGTATCTGGAATACCTTTATTCACTAAACCTGTTTGAGACGGCCTCTTACAGCAGCGTAGACACGGATCGCACAAAGCAGTATCAAGTGGAGGCGAAGCGCGTGACGTTGTCGAAGACATTCACGAACGAAGCGGAATTTCTGAAGTCGCTCGACATGTCGTCGACAGTAAGCGGATTCACGAAATTCAACATCCCCCGTGTGGCACAGCTGTCGCAGAGGAGCAATCAGTTTAACCTGCGCACGGTTCGCTATACAGAGGCTGATATAGAAGCGCTGGCTTCTGACGAGAATGTCGTTGACCTCAGCTTCACGCTGGAGGACAAATTTGGCGATAACGGTCTCATCGCAGTTGTCATCCTGAAAAGGACAGACGAGGAGACACTCTTTATTGACACCTGGTTCATGAGCTGTAGAGTGTTGAAGCGAGGTATGGAAAACTTTACGCTGAACATG
>JAEEGI010028778.1_pt1 | contig 10552 bp, 8 predicted proteins | sample 8958751 | NCBI WGS metagenome assembly JAEEGI01 (sample SAMN16246545, study PRJNA631951) | gut metagenome | biome: gut microbiome; feature: rumen; material: KS-attached | host: Bos | place: Iran: Karaj | collected 2018-10 | reverse complement strand
AAATCTTTTTTTGAAACAACGAATCCTTTTTTGAAGCCTTCGGTATAGGTTCTGCTCATTGTCTCTACTGTTTTATCATCAAGAGCCGCTATCGCTGCGAATGTTTCTTCCTCGCTCTTTCCGACATATTCGCCGAATGCATATAAAGTTCTTAAATCGGATAAATCATAATTCTCAATGATTTTATTTGCATAAGCATTGTCGATTGTAAGCTGCTTGTTGATTCTCTTTAATGATTCATCTTCGGTATAGTCAAATACATAGTAATAAAGGATTTCGCGAAGCTCTTCTTCTTTTATGAGCGCGCCTTCCGATAAAAGAACATTTCCGTACACTTCAAGAAGCAGTTCCATACGGATAACAAGTTCTTCGATATCGCACTCAAACACATAGGGAATCATACCGAAGATTTCGGCGTAAACAGCCGATAAAATGCTGCCTGCCTCGCCTAAGGTTTCATATGCGTAGTCGGGATTAAGGTATGATTTTTTATAGTTCTCTGCGTAGATTTCTCCGTAAAGAAAATCATTTCTCTCCCTTAATTCTTCAAGCGATTTGTTGCCTATCGGACCATTAACCTTGATGTCCTCGTAGATATCAAGGAGACCCTTCACATATTTAGAAACCGAAACGAAAAAGGGACCATAAATTTTCAGTCCCCCAGCTTCCGTAATGATTTCTCTGATTCTTTGTTTGGATAATTCGTATCTTTCCGTCATTGTTCTTCCTTTATCCTATCATTCCCAGTCCGTAAACATACATCAGATAAATAAGGTTTATTCCCGCAATTGCGGTACCGATATTCGAGAAAACATGATAGACGTTTTTCTGGAAATACGTCCTTATCGACAAAACAATCGCCGCAAACGAAAAGAGCGCACAAAGAAAAGCACTCTGTCCGAAGCGTACTTCTATATTGCCCGCGGTATTGTACGAAACAATGAGCAGTATAATGAGCGTTATGAACGAAATAGTCGAAAGCACAACACTCATAACGGAAAGCGGAGATATTTTTTTGTCGGTGAATTTGTAATTCGCGTTCGGAAATTTAAACATTTATTTACCCGTATCGGTTTTATTTTGCACCGTATTCTTCGTAATATTTGTCGATTGCCGCCTTAATCGTATCGTCGATGATGATTTCGCCGTTGATTTCTTTGTTGTACAAAGCGTTTGTAACATCTTCCATTGAAACGATTGCGGCCGTGTTTATTCCGTAAGTTTCCTTAATTTCGTCAAGCGCGCATTTTTCGGTATTCAAGCCTCTTTCCATTCTGTTAAGGCTTACCATGAGACCGATGATTTCAACATCCGCCTGAGCTTTAATGATGGGGAAAGTTTCCTCGATTGATTTGCCGGATGTGGTAACGTCTTCGATGATAACCACTCTGTCGCCGTCTTTTAATTTGGAACCGAGAAGTATTCCGGTATCGCCGTGATCCTTTATTTCTTTTCTGTTGGAACAGTATCTTACTTCCCTGCCGTATAATTCGCTGTATGCGATTGCGGTAGTGACCGAAAGGGGAATTCCCTTGTATGCGGGTCCGAAAAGCACATCAAAATCGTCTCCGTAAACATCATGAATCGCTTTTGCGTAATATTCACCGAGCTTTTTTAACTGATATCCGGTTACATATGCGCCGGCATTCATAAAGAAGGGGGATTTTCTTCCGCTTTTAAGCGTAAAATCTCCGAATTTGAGCACTTTGCTCTCAACCATAAAATCAATGAATTCTTTTTTGTATGCGTCCATTCCAACCTCCGAATTTTCTTTTCAAACAACAAGATTTTAACATATAAAAGCCTCTTTTAAAAGACTTGTGTAAATAAAGATGAAAATACCGAAGTCCCGCCGAAATTGATAAAAAAAGCCGAATATTGTATAATATATGTAACTATGCATTAATTAACGAACAAAAGTGAGGACAAAAATATGAGTATGAACGATAAAACACAATATAACGATATTCCTCCAAAACGCAAAAAAAGAAAAAGCTCCGCCGGATACATCGTGGCAATAGTTTTGCTGAGCCTTATTACGATCTCTTCGCTCCTTGTCGCATACCAGAGCGTTAAATTATATAAAGATTCTCTTGTAACGGAAACCGAGGAAGAAAAAGAAATCATCGTAACATATACGCAGGACGAAGTTGACGCAATGATAGCAGAGGCAAGAGAGGACGCTGCAGCTACAGCTACCGCAGGATACAGGGCAGAGCTTAAGGAAACCGCCGAAAACAGCAACGGTATCGTAAGCATGCTTCGTAAGATGTATCCCGAATATTTTGTTTATTACAATACGAATCATTACGAATTCGCCGAAATAGACAGAACCATTCCCCAGGCAAATTTCCTCAATGAAAACATCATTTCCAACGAAGGTTTTCTCGAATACAAGGTTGACGGTCAGACACAGTCGATAAAAGGTATCGACGTTTCCAAATTCCAGGGAAACATCGACTGGCAGAAAGTTGCCGATTCGGGTGTCAAATATGCCATTATCCGTCTCGGATTAAGAGGCTATGAAACGGGCAAAATCGTTACCGACGAAAACTTCCACGCAAATATTCAGGGCGCAACCGATGCCGGAATCGAAGTCGGAGTTTATTTCTTCACTCAGGCGCTCAATCCCGCCGAAGCAAGGGAAGAAGCCGAATATGTTATAAGCGAACTTCAGGGATACAATGTTACATATCCCGTTGTTATAGACGTCGAAGATTTGTACAACGAAAAAGCAAGAAGCTACAATCAGTCAAAAGAATCGAGAACCGAATGTGCCATTGCTTTTATGGATGCAATCGAAGCCGCAGGATACAAACCCGCCGTATACGGAAACCTCAACACTTTTACCAAACTCGTACAGGTTGAAAAACTCGGCGATTACGACAAATGGTTCGCACTATATGACACTTCCATCTATTTCCCTTACGAAATAACCATTTGGCAGTATTCCGACAAGGGAAGAATCGACGGAATCGAAGGCGATGTGGATTTGAACATCACCTTTCCCAAGAACTGATTTGATGCTATAATACTTTGTTACAAAACAAGACATTTTGTCAAAAAGGCAGGAATAAAAAAATGGAGTACGTAAAAAGCGAGACAAAACATTCCAAAACCGCATATCGTGCCCTTACAATTTCGGGATTATCGTTTTTATCGGCTGTTTTCGGATTGGTTATTTTTCCCTTCTTTCTTTCGCCGATTGCGATGATTTTTTCCCATCTGTCAAAAGGAAGACTTAAAGCAAGACATTTCGCTGCCCAGCTTGCTACGGTTATCGCGATTCTTGCATACATAATAAATATCGGAATGATAGCTTACGGTGTGTATACGTTCCAAAACGATGCTTACGTAAGAAACAGAGTCAATACGATGTTGGAAAATGTTTACGGAATGTCTCTTGATGAATATACCGAAATGATCATTAACGAAACAAAGGTTATGCTTCCCAATCAAAAAAGCGAATGATTATGGACGGAATCAAATTTTATTCTGATTTTATCAATTTCAATCCGCAATCGGCTTATCCCGCGGAAAACGTAAATGTCGCAGGCGAAAAAAAGGAAACCGGTGGTGTTGAAAAAACGGGCAAAACCGAGGAGGCGCGCGAATGCCAAACCTGTAAGAACCGCAAATACAAAGACGGTTCCGACGAAATGGTATCGTTTAAATCCGCTGCCCACATTTCGCCCGAAGCCGCTTCCGTAAGGGTTATGGCTCACGAAATGGAGCATGTTTCAAACGCCTATTCCAAAGCCGAACAAAGGGGCGGCAAAGTCCTCCAGGCAAGCGTTTCCATCAAAACTTCCGTCTGCCCGGAATGCGGAAGGGTTTATGTGAGCGGAGGCTGCACAAATACCAAAATTGCCTACTCAAACGAAGAACAGCCCTATCAGAAGCAGCTTAAAGCCATTTTGGATGATGCGCTTAAGGGCTCGAATATCGATATTAAGAAATAAGGGAAAACAAATGTCAGACGCTGTTGTCAAAACAAGATCGAACAAAGAAATAAGAAGTTACGCAAGGGAACGACTTTTGGGAAATATGTTTATCCCCTGCATGATTACGCTCTTTTTCTTCACCGTGAAAAATACTTTTGAATTGCTGATGCAGCTCGGTGTTATAGGCTCCGATATGTTATCTTTTATTTTTTATGTTTTTCTTTTCATTACCGTCAATTCGGTTTTCGGATTGATCCGTTGCGGAATCACACGATTCTTTCTCTCTTTCGTAACATCAAAAAAAGCAAACCCCCTGAACGCATTTACCGTTTTCGGAAGTTCCACGGAAGTTATCATCTCCGCATCTTTCATGCTTTCGATAATAAGCATCCTCGTTCAGATGCCCTATCTCGTGTATTCTTTCTTCTTTGCGGATAACACTGTTCAGAGTCTGCTTATAGCTTTGATTATGATGCTTGCGGGAAATATCGTTATTTTCTTAATCGATACATATCTTTTCCCGATTTATTTTGTAATCTGCGATTATCCCGATATGCGTTTGCCCATGGTTCTGATAATGACTTTATCGCTGATGAACAAAAAACAATTTTTCAAATATCTGTTGTTGCAGATTTCTTTCATACCCATGTACTTTCTGGGATTTATCACATTGGGAATCGGTCTTTTGTGGGTCGTTCCCTACGCTTATACTTCCTACGCATATTTCTATGAAAATCTGTGCGAGGAATATTTGCAAAATCAGGTTAATTTCCAAGACTCTTCCATTTAAGATAAGCATTTATAAAAGGATCCAAATCTCCGTCGAGCACTGCGTTTGCATTGCTCGATTCTTCGTTTGTTCTCAAATCCTTAACCATCGTATAAGGCTGCAAAACATATGATCTTATCTGACTTCCGAAGCCGTTCTCGAGAACTTCTCCTCGTATGTCGTCAAGCTTTGCGGCATTGGCTTCTTCCATCAGTATAAGGAGTTTGGCCTTTAACATCTGCATTGCCTTGTCTTTGTTCTGGAACTGGCTTCTTTCGTTCTGACACTGTACTACAACGCCCGTCGGAAGGTGTGTGATTCTTACCGCGGAAGAGGTCTTATTGATATGCTGTCCGCCTGCACCCGAAGATCTGTATGTATCGATTTTCAAATCATCGGGATTGATTTCAACCTCGTTATCGTCGGCAAGTTCCGGCATTACATCAAGGGATGCAAAAGAAGTCTGTCTCTTGCCCTGCGCATTGAAGGGAGAAATACGCACGAGTCTGTGAACTCCCTTTTCACCTTTAAGATAACCGTAGGCATTGGGTCCGTTAACCTGCCATGCCACGGATTTTATTCCGGCTTCGTCGCCCTCGAGATAATCGAGTACTTCCACCTGAAATCCTTTCTTTTCGGCCCATCTGGTATACATCCTGTAAAGAATGCTTACCCAGTCGCAGCTCTCCGTACCGCCCGCTCCGGCATTTAATCTTAAAATCGCATTGCATGAATCATGTTCTCCGGATAAAAGCATGGAGATTCGCATCTCTTCAAGTTTGCTCTTGAATTCCTCGAATTCTGCCGCTATATCATCTTCCATGCCTTCTTCTTCGGCCGCTATATCAATCAGATCGAGAATATCCGTATACTGGTTCTCGAGATTTCTGACATCTTCAATCGACTGTTTGAAAAGTTTGCATTCCGTGCTTAATCTGTTTGCACGGTCCACATCGTTCCAGAATGTCGGCTCCTGCATTTCGCGCTCGATTTCCATTACTCTTTCTTCTTTTCTTTCGATGTCGCAGGATAATTTTACCTGAGAAAGATTGTCTTTAAGCGATATGAGTTCTGATTTTATATTGTCTAAAAGTACCACTGTTTAACCTCACTGATCGTTGTCTCTTACCCAGACTTTCGTCTTAAGTCCGGCATCCGTAATAGATGTTTTGCCCGGTTTTTGGGCATTGCCGCTTACCGTGTTCTTTGCCTTGTTTTCAGGACTGATATTTACTTTGGGCATATCCGATTCTTTTCTCTCGAAATATACCGTAGACTGCTCGGTCTTTGCCTCAGTCTTGTTCATGTTCTTCTTTAAATCGTAAATGGTAGGTTTGGCTTGTGTATTTGCCTGAGGCTGGGGCGCGCTTTGAGAGGTCTTAACCGGATTTGCGTTTTGGGGTGCATAGGTCAAAGGAGTGTCTTTGACATACTGTCTGACCTTTCCTTTCGGAGCACTATCCTTTCCGTTTGATCTTTTCTTTGTAGCCGCCGAAACGATCTCGGATTTTTCTTCCTCTTTCTTTTCGGTATTTTCCGCCTTGATTACTTCGGCTTCCTTCTTACGTTTCTTCTCCTCGTTAAGCGATTTGTTCTTTGCTCTCGCAGCCGCCATTTTGTCGACAAACGCAAACGAAATATGGAATCTTCTGACCGCGATATCGTAAAGGAAAATGAATGCCGCAAGGATCAGCAAAGGTAACCAGAGATTGAATCTTGCCTTTACGAATTCCGGAATATGTTTAAATACTTCATCCGGCTTGTCAATGAACACGCCGCCTGTCTGAGCCGCGAATTCGTCAAGGAGCGTATTCTCGGGATAGAATTTGTATTCAAGCGAATACTGCATGATTGCCGCGGTATTGATTGAACTTACAATATCTTCGCCTTCGCGCTGCTGAATGTTAATCGTATAGATACCCGTATCCTTGGTGTCTACGGTTGCTTCGTAAATTCCGGGTTTCTTGGGATCGAGTTCCACTTCCACGGGATTTCCCTCTTCATCGTATACGATGGCAATTACCTTGGTATTTGCGGAATAATCCTCTGTAGTATATGTAACCGTGGCTTTGTTTCCTTTTTGCTCGACATTGGCATACGAGCCTTCCATACCGTTGTCTTCGGAAACGAGTTTAATCAGATTATGCCATAAAAGAGGAGTGTATTCCCATGTCGAATATTCTGCGGACCACTCACCCGAAACATCGGATGTCCAGGCCACCGTTTTGCCCAAACCGTACTGCCAGTAGGCAAGAACAGGGTCTTTTTGGTCGGATTCGAGAAGTTCGATGCTTCTCTCCTTCTTGGTTGTCGCAACATATCCGTAAAGTTCGGGAAGACCCTCTTTCGTTACATCTCTGATAATCTTGTCATTACTTGTAACCGTGGGAGTAAATACTTCGTTTACAAGGTATGTATTCGAAGCAAGGAATACTTCCTGCGCAAAAATTCTCGGGAGATCGGTATCCGCATTCGAATAGAAAATTCTTCCGTTTCCTTTGGTTGCAAGATCGTTTAAAAGTTCATCATTGCATCCGGTGCCGATGGCAACGCAAGACAATGTTATTCCGGCTTTGTTTAAAATCGTTATAAGCTCATCATAGCCATCGTTGTAATCCTGACCGTCTGTCAAAAGGATAATATGCTTAATCATCGCATCGCAGCCGTTAACGTCTTTTATCGCGGCCTGCAAAGCGGGATAAATACTTGTACCGCCGCCGCTCGGAATCGATAAAATCTTATTTTCGATTTCATCGGGATCTTCAACATTCTGAAGCGTAACTACTCTCGAATACGAATCATCGAACGCAATGACTTCGACATAATCTTCGGGTCTTAAATATTCAACTGCCGATGCTGCGGCTTTTTTTGCCAGATTGAGATTGGTTTCCACTCCGTCTCTGTCATCCATCGAACCCGAATGGTCGATAACCATAACCATTGCCATGGATGGAATTTCGTTCTCGGGATTTAAATCCATGTAAACAGGAGACATGTCTTCGAGTATCGTTCCCCTGTATCCGCCGAGAGCATATGATGAAGAGCCGCCGGTGATAATAAGTCCGCCGCCGTTGTTTTTCACGAATTCATTGAGAATATCCAAAAATCCGTCACGAAGATCGCTCTGGAAAACATCCACTAAGACAACAGCCGAATACTCCATCATCGTAGGCATGTCAAGGGGCACCGTACCGGGAGATACCACGTCGTACGAAACGTCTATGGAATCCATTATCTTTCTGTAGTTCTTGGAATTGCCCTCTTTTCCTTCGACAATAAGCAATGGAAGCTGTGTTTCGATATTCGTGTAAGTCGAGAATTCGTTGTTGACCGAAACCGTATCTTTTTGAGCTTCGACTACAACCTTATATGTTTTAAGACCTTCATCCGATTGGGTATCGGCGAAAATATACTGATTGGTGCCTTTTTGAAGATGTACTTCCTGCTGTCCCTTGAGGGTTCTTCCGGCATAAAGTTTAACAGTCGCATCACACGCTACATTGCTTTCGACTTCGACTTCGATATTGAATTTTTCGCCGATTGCAACTTCGGTCGGAACCGACAGATCCGATACGTAAACCTCGTCGGAAATGTTTTCTTCAATCTTTTTGATTTCAAAAGAACAGCCGCTGGCTATAACATCGGAAGCGACGCTCTTTAAAACACCTTCGTTTTCGTTTCCGTCGGTGACAAGCACAATTCTTCCCGCAGAATCCTTGGGAAGCTGCGAAATAGCCGTTTTGACAGCCTCTTCGAGATTGGTTGCTCCGGTATTTACGTTCGTGTGGAAATTGGAAAAAATAAGATTTTCCGAAACCAGCTGTTCGATACCTGTATCTTCGCCAAATGCGATTACGCCGATATTATCGCTTTTTTTCTTGTTTTTGACCGATTCGTTTACGAAAGAAATGATTTCCTGTCGGTTTTCTCTGACCGAATCGGAAACATCCAAAAGGTAGATTGTAGTCGTGCTTCTTCCGGTAATTTTAATACTCAGTCCCGCAAGAGCAAAAATAAGCGCAAGAAAAAGGATAGCCCTTATAACTATCTGTCCGAGTTTGCTTCCCTTTTCTCTTGTAAACATGAATCGCTGTGTTATCAGTAAAAACAGCGCTGCCACCGGTATAAGCAAAAGATACCAGGGATTTTCAAATGATATAGACATCTTTTTTCCTCTTAACTATTTTCTGAGACTGAATATCCATTCCAAACAAAGGAGCAACAATGCGAGAATGATGATGAAATTTCGCAGGTTGAAGATTCCTTTGACTTCGGTAACTACCGTTTCGTCACCCGTTACAAGCATTGAAGGATGCGTGTCTATCCTACTTTCGGTAACGGGGAAATTGACAACGAATGTATTTTTTTCTTCATTGTTTCTGACGGTCTGGGATACCGTGTATATTCCGAGTTCTCTTGTATCGGAATAATTGTAACGGTAATCCGAAAGATTTACGACTTCCTGATCGGGTTTTGTGACACTCGGAAGTTCGCCGTCGATATTCGAATTGATCGGCACCGCGTCACCGCTTGAATAAACGGATTCGGAAATAATGCCGCCGTTTATGCAGTCGTTTACGAGATTGTACATAAGAACAGGGTATTCCATGTAAAGAGGGAAATCCGAATTGTGCAGATCGAATCCGAGCATTGCATAGGTTCTTCCCTGTTTTTCTCCTATAAAAGCTATATTAGCCTTGCTTCCTTCGCTGTTTCCTTCCGTAGCCAAAAATGCCGTGGCATAATCGGGAACTTTGTATGAATAAGTATTTCCGACACCGAAAGAAAGACCGTCCAGATATTTGGTAGTCTTTGATTCGAGTCCGTATACGATTCTTCCTTCGTCGATATAATCTTCAATGGGTGCTATTTCTTCGCACTCGCATCCGAACATTATGATATTGCCCTGACTCGGCAGGGTTTCGGGTACCAAACCGTCAAAAATATACAAATCGAATTCCTGCTTCGTGAAATCGCCGAGACTTGCGATATCTTCTGACTTGGTAACCACGATACCGGGAATAAGATTGAGTGCCTTTTCAAGATAAATATTTGCTTCTGTCATCAAAAGAACTCTTCTTTCGCTTCCGTCCGAAAGCACGTCATAGCAAATATTGTCTTCTTCACAGGCATCTTTTCCCGAAATCTGCGCACAAAAAACCGTTCCCTCGAGTACGACGTCTTCAAAATAAACGACCTCGGAGGATTCGGCTTCTATTTCAACTTCTTTTGTCATCAAAAGATTCTCGCCCTGATAAATGGATACGTCCCTCTTGACGTCTTCTTTTGATGAATTCGAAACCTTTACAAGAACACTTAATTCATCGCCCTTAAAGCCGTGACTGACATATTCGATTGCAACGTTTCCGATATCGGAATAAACATCCACCACCATTGCGTCGAGATTCGCGCAATCAACGCTTGTGTCCGTAATAATAATCGTCTGCAGACCTTTTGAATCGATTGCAAGCGATTTTGCGATGTCCACTCCCTCAGAAGCATCGCCGGGATAATACGAACATTCGATATTTTTAATCTGTTCGATGACTTCGTTTTTGTTTTGGGACTTTGCTGCCAAAAGGATGGCATTTTTGTCCGATGTGATAAGTGATATTTCCGTGCCGTTTCTTAATTTTTTGACATAGCTTATCGCTTCGTCCTTGGCTTTTTCGATTCGGGTTTGATTTTCGTCATACATAAAATTCATGCTTGCGGATGTATCGATGATAACGCAGGCTTTGCCCGAAGAAACAAGACCCGACAGAAAATAAGGGCTCGTAAGTGCCGCGATAAGCACCAAAAGCGTTATTATCTGAAGAATCATAAGCCAGTTCTTTTT
>JAEEGI010028777.1_pt1 | contig 10552 bp, 9 predicted proteins | sample 8958751 | NCBI WGS metagenome assembly JAEEGI01 (sample SAMN16246545, study PRJNA631951) | gut metagenome | biome: gut microbiome; feature: rumen; material: KS-attached | host: Bos | place: Iran: Karaj | collected 2018-10 | reverse complement strand
TTTTAAAAGATTTATTTTTTATTTTTAGTTTAATTTGAATCAATGGAATTTTCAATGTTAAGTTTATTTGATAATATTTCTTCATCTTTCAATAAATTTTCAAAATCATTTATTTTGCTTTGTATTGATTTAATGCTTTCTATTTCATTATCAAGTAAATTTCTCATATTATTTATATAAACTTTAATATCAAAATCTGGGTCATTATTATCAATTAAATTTTTTTCTTTATTTAATGTAATGGTTATTTCATTAATATGTTTATGATGAAATTTTCTTAATTGTTGTTGTTTTTCTAATAATAAATCTATTAATTTTGAATATTCATTATTATATTTTTCTTTTTCTTTTTCAGAATTAATTTCTAGATTTGAATATTTGGAAATATAAGTATTATCATTTATATTATTATTATTATTCTTATTTATATTATCATTTATATTCACACTTTTTTCATTATTTATTGTTGGAATTTTAGATGTTGAAAAAAGATTCATTGATTTAGATGTAGAAGTTTTAGAAAAATTTTTTCTATTATTTTTTACCTTTTCATAATCATTATATTCATTATCAGAATAAGATTCTATGACACTATTTTTCTTAATAATTTGTTTAGGTTTATTTAAACTTAAATTTTGTTTTTTTTTCCTTCCATTAACAATATCATTCATTTTTAAAATTTCTTTTCTTTTAAAATTTCCATTTTTACCTTTATTATTTATAGTAAAACTTTTTTTTAAAGTAACATTATATTTAACAGTATTAGTATTTCTAGGTAAAACCATCATATCCTTATAATTATCATCTTTAAATTTCTTATTATTAGAAGTATTATTTTTTCTTAACTCTTTAACTCTATCAGCATATCTTAATGTATTTAAAGTATTTTCACTACAAGATAAACAAGGACTAATATTAGCAAACATAATAGTTTTACAATTTCCAATAAAAGAATCTCTTAAAACTAAAGTTAATTTACTTCCTCTAAAAGGTTTATGAAATTTTCCTAAATCTAAAGCTCTGATACATTCTTTTAAAGATAATAAACTTTTATTAATTTCAGCACCATCAATCCTAAAAATAAATAGAGTAAATTAAATAAAAAAAATAAAAATACTTATTTTGTTTATTAGTTTCAATAGTATCAACAGCTCTTTCAGAACCAGCTAAGTCAACAAAAGAAATTTTAGTTTGACAAATTTCATTTTGATCTTTTAATTCAATTTGCAATATTGCATGAGATCTACTTGAATCATTATTTGCTCCTGTAATTCCAGTTGTTCTACTTCTTAAACCAAAATCTATTATTTCTATTAAATTTTGTATATTTATTATTTTCTTTTCTATTAAATTTACTATATGAATTATCCCCTTTCCATCCTCTCTTATTTCTAATGAATTTCTATTATTTAATAAATCATATAATTTATTACAATATATTTCATAGAAAGAAACGTAAATATCATATTCACAATATTCATTTTTTTGTAAAAGGGAAAATATATCTATTAAGGATAATAAATATAATCCTGGAATTTTTTTTTTTTTTGAAAATGGTTTTCCTATCATTGTATAAGTTTTTCCAGATCCTGTTTGTCCATAAGCAAAACAAGATACTTTTGTGTGATTTTTAAATGCATAATATATTAATGGTTTTATTATATCATTATATATTTCTTCATTTGTTGAGTATTCATCATATACTTTATCATATTTAAATTTATGCTCTTCTATATATTTTGATAAATCTATTTTTGTTCTAATTTTTTTATTTAAATATTTTATTTTTTATTATTTTTTATTTTACTTTAGTTCTTTTACTTTAATAGAATTTTCATTTGGGATTTCAATTATGTCTATGTCGTTTTTTTCTATCTCCTTTTTATTTGAAGGCCTTTTTCTTATGCATACTTGAATTTTTGGAATTTGCTTTTGAATGTTAAAATTACTTTCCATAAAAATAAAAATAATTTAAAAATATTTAAAATTTTGTTTATTATTTTAAAAAATAATCATATAAAGATATTAAGAAGAATAAATAAAATATAATTTTTATTTAATTTATTTTATAAATACATAATACAATTAATTTTTAATATTTAATTATTTTCTTTAAATTTAAATTAAAAAAAGTGAAATAAAACATTCATAAAAACAAATCATAAACAATTAATTTCCTAAGAAAATTTATTTTTATTTTTATAAGTTAATTAAAAAATTGTAAAAAAAATTTTTATGTGTTTTAAATTATTACTCATATAATTAAATAACATATATTAAATCAAAGAATTCTATTGTAAAAAAGAATTTAAAATTTTTTAAAGATTTATCTATAAAAATAAAACACTTAATGTTAAAATTATGATAAATTATATATTTACCTTAGATTCACGTGAAGACGTGTTATCAAAGGAACCAACAGTTAATTAACATTTTATGGTTATTCTTTTTACCATAAATTTTTAATTAAAAGCAAATCTGACCAATTTGCATTAAAATTTATATTATTTACATTTTGAATTAAATTTTTATTTTCTGAAGTCTTTTCATTTAAATACAATTTGAGTAATTTATCTATTGTGTTTATTACAAAATCAGGAACATTAACTTTATCTTCTTTATTTTCTATTTTTTTCACGAATAAAAATCTTGATTTCTCTGTTCGCTTATTTAATATTATATTTTTAAAAAGATTAATATGACTCACAGATCTTTTTTTTCTTTCTTTATTAATATTATCTAATTTTTTCATTGAGTTTTTAAAACTTTTCGATTTATTTTTTTTCAACAAAATATTATTTGAAAACGTATTTGAGTTAAAAAAAAAATTTAAACTAATCTTTCTAAAATTTTCTTCATTTTTTAATTTCTTAACAGTAATTTTAGGAAATTTATTTTTTTTTTCAAAGTATTTTTCTCCAATAATCCTTTCAGACAGTAATCGAAAAGAAGTTAAAGAAACATCTAAAATATTTAAAGCAAAAAGAAATGAATTGATATATTCATTAACTTGAATTTCTTTATACAAATAATCATTAATTTTTATAGAATGAATGAAAAAGCAATTTAAATTTTTGCATTCTTTATTATTTAGAAAAGAATGACAGTACCTACTATAATAATAAGAAATTTTTAATTTTTGATTTTTATTTATTTCAAAATTATTTAAAGCTATTATAGAAAGAGCAGCTTGATTAACTGTATCAAACTGGGCTATTACACTGTTTTCATGTTTGTTATTGTTTATTAAATAAAGTTGATTTATATGACCGTATTGACCTAAAAATTTTTTTTGTATCAAAATTTCCTTTGAAAAAATTTCTCTCGGTATTTTTGATAAAAATATTATATTTTTAACAATAAAAAATTTGTTTGATAATTGGTTTTTTTCTTCGTTTGAAATAAGATTAGTCGTTTTTTTACAAATTGACATTTTATGTTGAATTTTTTTAGTTTTGATTATATAAATATATCTTAGAAGAATATTTTTTATATGATGTTATATTAATTATTTGATTAATCGATATTGATATTTTTTAATATTACTTTTTAAAGGGAAAAACATGTGGAAAAGAGGCATTTATTTTCTAATCAAATTGAATTTTTTATGATAGAATTTTTAGAATATTTTAAACAAACTGTTAAAAAAATATATCTAAAATATAAATATTGGAATGGTATTAAGTTTGAATATTATAAAAAATAAAAAAAATATTTATTTAGAGAAGATTAAAAATTGCGGATTAAAAACATTTATTATTGTGATTATGAGTAGGGATAATTAATTATATTTATTTAATTTTGTTCATATTTTTTTCGTGTTAACTTTTTCTTTTTATTCATTTTTGGTGTTAAAAAATAATTAAAAGAATAGAAGAAACAAAATTTCAAAATTAATTATAATTTAAAAAAACTCATAGTATTACTAAAAGTAATAACAGAGAATAAGAATACATAATATATTATTATGTATGTACATCATAATATTAAATATTATTAACTCAAAAAAATAATAACAAATTATAAATGAAAATAAAATTTAAAAATATAAAATGAAAATAAGAGATACAAACCATATTTTATTATATGGAGAAAAGGAAGTATTTCAAAAATTTGATGAAGAAGGAAAATTATTAGATAATATAGACATAATAGATGAAATAGAAAAGGCAGAAAAGTATACATGGGAAAAAGATGGAAAGCCTTTGATGGATGATTTAGATAATAAATATTGCTTTTCAAATAAAGAAAATTATATTTTAAAACAATTATTTAAAGAAAATTCAATTCCAAAAGAATATCATCCTAAAATTTGGTTAATTTCTTCTGGAGCAAAAAATCAAATTGAAAATAATAAAAATTATTATAATAATTTATTTATTGATTTTTTTAATAATATTCCTTCATCATATGAAAAACAAATAGATAAAGATATAATGAGGACTTTTTCAGATAATAATAATAATAAAGATTTAATTGTAAAATTAAAAAATATTTTAATAGCTTATGCAAGAAGAAATATTACTATTGGTTATTGTCAAGGTTTTAATTTGATTGTTGGAAAATTACTTGAAATTTATAATGGAAATGAAGAAGAAGTTTTTTGGCTTTTTTCTCAATTAATCGAAGTTATTTTACCTTCAGATTATTATCTAAATTTAATTGGAATAATTACAGATGCTTCTATTATTAATGAAATTTTAGAAATGAAATTTGAACTATGTGAAAAAATGCAAATGTATTTTCAAAATAAAATTTTAATTTTATTAACTAGTTTATTTAATGAAAATGTTAATGAAAATACGTTATATGCTATTTATGATTCTCTTTTTCTTTGTGGTAATATTACTATATTTAAAACTATTTTATTTTTTGTTAATTACTTAACTTTAAATTATGATTTTATAGAAAATGATAATTTCGAATTTGAAGAAATTATAAATTATAATGATGATTTAGTTAAAAATATTGGTAACCTAGGAATTTCAAATTTAAGAAATGAATTATTTGATTATGAAAATAATATTGAATTTCCTATGGAAATGTTAAATAAAAAAAGATTAGATTTTAAAAAAGAAATTATAGAAGAAGTGTTAAATGCTTTTCAACAATCAATAAAAAATAGTAAAAATAATTCATTAATGAGAAATTCTCTTTTAAATTTTAATTTCAATAATTGTAATTTAGATTGGCCTTTATGTATTTATGATAATGAATATAGATATAAATATATTGATTATTTTGTTTTTAAATCTTTAGATCAACCTAATTTAATTAATGATTATTTCTTTTCTCAGTGTAATAATATATTTGATGATAAAATAAATGATAATTTAAATTCAAAAGATATTTTCAGAAATTTATTAATTGAGAGAAGAAATCATTTTTGTGAAGTAAAAACAAATAATTTGTCAAAATCAAATTCTATATTTGATGATAGTGAAGTTCAAGAAGAAAATAATTTAATAAAAGGTAATAATAATATTCAAAATGAATTAAATAATTTTTATAATGATTTTGAAATTATTGATTTAGATGAAGCTTCTAAAATTTTTGAAAAAGTTTCTATCATTAGACAAATACCTAAAAGTAATTTATAATTATTAATCAGATAAAGAAGTTTATATAATTTAACTATTATTTATATTAAAATAGTATTATATTATTCAAAAAATTTTTTTTACTTATTTACAATATAAAATCTTTTATTATTTTTTTGAAAATATTATTTAATATCATTTTATTGAAGTAATATTATTTTTTTATATTTCAGATATAAACAACTATTTTTTGAATAATATTTTAAAAAATTTAATTCTAAAAAAAATAAAAAAAAACTAATTTAAATTAAAAATTATTTATTTAAAAAAATGGAAATAAAAGAAGTTCCTTTAGAAAAATTATCAATAGACCAATTAAATTATGTAGGAAAGCAAATAGAACAAGAAATCTCAAATTATTCAACATATTATTCAAGTTTAAAAATAGCACATAATAAATTTTTAGATAATAAAGAATATATAAAAGATTTAAAAACATATCAAGATAAAGAAATTTTAGTTCCAATGACAAGTAGTTTATATATTCCTGGAAAATGTTGTGATGTTAAAAGAGTTACTGTTGAAATTGGAGCTAATTTTTTCGTTGAAACCACTATTGATAAAGCTGATAAATTTTGTGATAGAAAATTAGAATCTATTAAGAAAAATTTGGATAAAATCGATGATTTAATCAAAAAAAAAATGAACAAATGAATGCTGTTAATCAACAACTTATTGAAAAACAGTTAAAGGCTAAATAATTTATTTGATATTAAAATTTAATTTTTCATAAATATTAATTGAGTTTTTTTATTATTTTTTTATTTGGAAGTTTTATATTTTTAATTTAGGAATTAAATTATTGTTTAAATGATTAATTATTTAATTTAAACTAATAATTATTTAAGAGAAGTATATGATAATAAAGTAAATATAAAAAATAAAGATTATAAAAATAATAAAATATCCCTTTAATAATATTCTTCAAACTTATATTCAATAAAAAAATTTAAATATATATAAAGATAAAAAATATTTTTTATGAATAAAAAAAAATTATCAAACTAATAATTCAAAAAAAACATTATTTTTTTTCTTTTTTTTCATTTTCTTCATCATCATCATCATCTTTATCTCTTCCTAATCTCACTTTTTTTAAATAATTAGTTAACTGAAGGCATTGATTAACTTCAGAATTTTCATAAAATTCTAAATTTCTTCTATGACAATATTTACAATGAACATATAAAGGACCATAATAATCAATTAATTCTAAATCTCTTCTAACATTAGGATTAGTAATTTTAGGTGGATTATCATATTCAGGAGAAGAACTAACTAAAAATTTAATTTTATTGGGAATTTCCATTTTATGTTTTTTTAATTTATTTTTTTCTATATCTATATCATCTAATCTATTTTTTGGAGGAAGTAAATTAACATATATTTTTTCTCCTAAAACTTTTGCTTTTTCATTTTCTATAAGTGATTTAAGATAATTTCTATAATTTCCTTTTCTTATTTTTAAAAAATTTGGTATTTCTTTTAAATCTTTATCTTTTCCTTCTAATATTCTTTTATGTCTTATATCAGTCATAAAATTATTCATATTATATTTTATTCTATATTCATCTAATTTACTTGCAATAAATTTATCATTTATTGCTGGTTGAATTAAAGTAGAATAAAATTTTCTTTTTGTTGGTTTTCTTGTTTCACTTCTTTCAGTAAAACATTCATTTTTTTTTGAAATTGAATCATTATCACCAATAGTTTTTGATACATTATTTAAACCTAAAAAATGATTTCTACTTTTATTTTTTTCACTTGTTAAATTATTATTATAATTTGTTTGTGAAAAATGTTGTAATTTATTATCAAATTCAAAATCTACTTTTTCTTCTTCATTTTTTGTTCCTACATATTTTGCAAAATTTTCATCATTACTTATTGCATCATGAACTTCTTGTCTATATGTTAATTTTGTTTTCCAAATATCAGGAATAATTTTATTTGTATATACACTTTCTTTTATTGTTTTATCTTTTATTCCTTCTAAATTTTTTGTACTTCTTTTTATATTTAAATCACTATTTATTATATCTTCATAAAAATCTTTTTCTAAATTTTTAAATGCTATATCTTGTTTCTTTAAAGCATTATTTCCACTACGATTTATATTATATGCATATAATTTCTCTATTTTTTTCTTTATTTTTTCATCTAATTTTTTCCTCATTTTTGGCATTTCTACTTTCATTAATTTTTAAATTAAAAAAACTGAAAAAAAAAATAATGTAAATTTAAATGAGAAAATAATTAAGAAAGTTTAACAATATTTTATAAATTAGATAAAAGTTATATTATGGAAAAAATAATTATAAATGAATAAAAGAAAAAGAAAATAAAAACTATTAAATAAGGTAAAAATATAGTAAGATTAATCTTTTAAATAGAAATAATAATTATATAAAATTATATTTATTGAAAAGTGAATTGTTATTGTTTTCAGGTTTTGGACTAATTATAGTTTTACAATTTTTTATACCTTCAATAGGTTTATTTATTCTTCCATCATCATGCATTATTTTATTTAAACTTTTTTTATTTCTTTTTTTATTATTTCTATAAGTAAAACTTAAATGTATTCCTGGAGAAGTAGATAAAGATTTTTCCTTTTCTTTTTGAACTTTTTTTTCTTCTTCTTCATTTCGTATTTTTTTTAAAACTCCATAAAATTTTGTTTTATTATCCCATTTAACAAATGCATTTACGAAATCACTTCCTATTAAATATAATTTTTTAATAGTAATTCCTTCATTAACAATATTAATATTATTAATATTGTTATTATTTATATTATTATTAGAGGTATTATTATAAATAAAATTATTATTATGATTTAAAGAGTTTTGATTTAAATTAATATTATCATTGAATGCATTATTGATACTTAATTTATTATTATTTGAAATTTTATTTTTACTTGAATTATTATGAATTAAAATTTTATTATTATTTAAATTAATATTGTTCTGACTTGAATGATTATTATTATCTGAAACAATATTATTATTTAAATTATTATTATCATTTATTATTTTTTCTGTGACATTCATAGTACTAGTTTCCAAAGTATAACTGAAAGAAATTTGAAATTCATTGTATGCAATGGCTCTAGCAGTTTTCAATTTGGATTTAGAAATAAAAAATTGTTCTCCAGAAGATTGATAATATTTAGCTTCTTCTTCGAAAATTTTCATGAAAACTTTTTCTTCAAACCAATGATAAGATTTATTACATTCTTGAGCAATTAAAATAATTTTACCATTGACTTTTTTTTTCTTAGGAGAACAACCATATAAAGCACAATTAGGCATTTTAGAATGACCATGAAAATCGCAAAAAAATAAAGTTTTATTAATACAAATGAAATTTTTAGTATAAAATATAGTAGGACAAATATTTATTTTAGGATCATTCCACATTCTATTTAAATCTAAACCTAATAAATTATTTCTATAACAACCATTTATTACTCCATCTGGATTTAACATAGGAATAATTTTAAATATATATTTTTTTAATAAATGATTATTTTTTTCTTCTAATAATGAATTGATTACTCCTTCTATTACATATGATCCTACTGTTTCTCCTGGATGAACTCTTGATGTAAATATTATTATTTGTCTATTTTCTATATCTTTAAAAGAAGAATTAAAATTTGTTATATATAATACATCTAATGGATTTCCACTTATTGATTTGTTTAATTTTGAAAATTTTATTTTCATTTTATTTTTTGGATTTATACTTAAAGAATGTAAATAATCTTGTAATGTTGAATATGTATATGGGTAACAATATGAAAAAAATATTGGAATGTTTAAATTTTCTTTTGTAACATAATATGTAAATGTTAATGTGTAAAAAGTTGAATTAGAATTATTATTGTTTATTTCATCTTTTTCTTTTTCATCATCTTCACTATTTAAATTTATTATGTTTTTATTTAAATTATTATTATTTGGAAATAAAGGATTTATTGGAATTGAATTTGGATAGTAAAAAACATTATATGTATTTCTATTCCATTTATCATTTTTATTATACGATAAAACTTTAACTGAAGTATTATTATTAAATGAAATTTTTTTCTTTATAAAGTTTAATATATTAAATTTATAATTACCTTCATTTTTGCATTTAATTGAAAAATAAAACCAAGAATAATTTTTATCATTATTATAATCTTTTCTCATTAAAATATCATATTCTTTAACATTATTATTTTCTATATTAATTGCCATTCTTAAATTTCCTTCTTCAAATAAAGAATCAAATATTATTTCATCATTTGATTCAGTTTCAGTAAAATTTTCTATAAATTTTCCATTATTTCCATCAATATCATTTTCAGTTGAAGTATTATCAATTTGAATAATATTTAATAAAAAATCATAATTTATTGGAGTATTAATTTTGTTTTTTTCTTCTTCTTTATTTGAATCAGTATAAATTAATTTATTTTTAGGTTCTAATGATTTATATGATATAATATTATTATTATTTAATTCAATACATTGTTCTTTTGTATATATAAATTTATTTGAATTATTTATTTCTGAAACTTCTCCATCTATCTTTTCTACTTTTATATTTTTTAAATCTTTTGAAATTCCTATTTTTGGTTTTTTTTTAATAAATTGATTATTAATTGTAGATGTTAATAAACTATTTGTTACTTCTGGAAAGAAATATTCATTTTTATCCATAAATATTTAAAATTTAATTTATAATTTTTTTCAAAGAATATAAATTTTAAAAATTCAAAAAATGAAATGATAAAAAACAAAGATAATAAATTATCCAAAAAAAGACTAAAATTTATAGTAAAAAAAAAGAATATTTTAAAGGAAATTAAATTGAATTATTTTATTTTAAAATTAATAATAACAATATAATATTAAATTATTTCAAAAATTAATTAATGAATATTATTAGTTATA
>JAEEGI010028776.1_pt1 | contig 10552 bp, 10 predicted proteins | sample 8958751 | NCBI WGS metagenome assembly JAEEGI01 (sample SAMN16246545, study PRJNA631951) | gut metagenome | biome: gut microbiome; feature: rumen; material: KS-attached | host: Bos | place: Iran: Karaj | collected 2018-10 | reverse complement strand
AAGAACTGGAACGACGGTAAGCTCCAGGAGTTCAAGGACAGAAAGACATACAACACATGCGAGTCTTCAATGAAGCCCAGAACAGCTACTGTTACGATCAGCAAGGCAGAGGAGAAGGAACTTCCCGAGCTCAAGCCCGTTGACGGTGACGCTATCGGAACAAAGCCCATGCTCTTCACAACACACACATGCGCTAAGTGCAAGGCAGTAAAGGCTATGTTCGACGAGCAGAGATTCGACTATGAACTCATCTATGCTGATGATGACGCAGAGCTCGCAAAGCAGTTCGACATCGTTAACGTTCCTGTCCTCATCATCCCTGATGGCGACGGCGTAAGAAAGTACACCGATGTAGGACCTATCAGACAGTATGTCAACGAGTGCAAAGGTATTAAGTCTTAAGGACTAAGGTGTTATAAAAAACAAAAGCTCCCGCAGGTTCCGGCCGGCGGGAGTTTTATTATTTTAAAATACTTCATTCTGTAACGGATTTTTCGCACATTTTTAACCAATTGTCTAATATCCCTGATATAATCTAGAGTGAAGTAATATTGGTTTTTCTTTTGATGAAAGTAGGTGGCCAACTATGAGTAGTACTTTAAGAATTTCACGCGGCTTTATTGCTGCATTAATCACGCTCTGCGTTTTCTTTACATGCCTGCCGTTCGGAAGGACCGTAAATGCAGATACCAATCCGACGGTTTATTATTTCTGCAAGGAAAATATTGATAGCGAGAATGTAATCGTCAATACAGGCAGCGTCCCCGAAGGGCAGTTCTGTTTTGCTGTTTTTGTAGATGGCGGGGATACACAGCATCCGTATACGATCGAGCAGTTTATTAAAGACAGTTACAACGATGAATCTGAAGAAAACAATATACCTGTTGTCGTTAACAATGGTCTTATCGTTGCAGGGGGTCTGTCTGATTTAAGATTTGTTCTTCTCGGAAGCGGCAGGGCTCAGTTTAACGGATATGCTTATTACTCAGAAGCTGATAATGCATTTACTGGAGATAAGAATGACTTAGGTGCTATTGAGTCATACATAAATAGTTTAGGCGATATCCAGGACGATTATTCGCTTCTTGTATTTGGGAATATGACTGTCAAAGAGCCCTCTACCCTTAATGAAGTTAGTGTTTCAAGCAATGGCGTTTTAACTATCAACCATGCGGGCAACGACGGCCATACTGAGTTTACTGTTAATAAACTGAAGATTTCAGGTGCCGGCAAAGTGGTGATCAATGGCGGCGCCGAGCCTAATGGTCTTAATATCCTCAAAGAACTCAGTGCTTGTGACGGCAGTCTTACAGGCGCTGATGGTTCTGTTCTCCTGATTGAAAACGGAGCCAAAGTTAACGGCGGAATTTTGCTTTATGCTTCTGACGGCACGACGGCTGAAACCGGAAACGGATTTGAAAATGTTACTTACTTGGCTACTGAAACCTATTCTTTCAGACCCACCGGTTATGATTCTCCCAGATGGGTTAAGGACGGCGATCCCGGCCCTCAGGATCCTGCGGGAATCTATGTTGCATTCAGCGATGATCTCTTCAGTTCTTATACATACCAGTATGCAGGCGGAGAGACTACAGAAATTCCGCCTGAAGGAAATATCGCACCTGTCGATGCAGACAGCATTACTATTACAATGGTTCCGAAAAACGGAACGCTTAGTGTTAAGCAGGGCGATAAGACTCCGACAGTAACGAATAATTCTTTCACGCTTTATAAAAATGATTACGATTGGACCCAGGGTCCCTGCTATGTAGAGGTCACTGCCATCAGAGACAGCGGTATTTATTTCCATTGTGAAGACGGCCTTGTAACAGAGATCAATTATGATTTAGATGAGAGCAGAAATTTTACGGTAAGCGGCGATTACCTGCCTCTGTCTGCTTATGAGAACGCTTATGGTATTAATTTCCATGTAGTTACACAGGATGAATCAGAACCTGTTTCGACTTATGTTTCGACAAATGGCGGATTGACTTTAGGTACAGGTCACTTTGACAGGGAATTCAATATCACCAAAAACGGTGATTCCTGGGCAGACGTTTATGACGTTTACATCCGCAGAGGCGAGAAGAGATATCCCGGAATGTATCTGAATTTCGACAGGAGCGAGAATACTCCGATCGAAAAGATCCAGTATTCACTTGATGATGGTGCGTTAACGGAGCTGACAGAGGAATTCCTCAGCTATGATATCTATAGATACAACACCAAGGTTAAGTTTGTAATTACTCCGAAGGAAGGCGTCGATAATCTTGATCTCCGTATCGACTGGGATCAGTACTTTATCGGAGAGACTGTTCCGTTCGATGGTTTCTCTTTCGCGAATAACGAACTCGTTATAACAAAACCTGCTAACGAATCTGAATGGGGCGTAATCTATGATATCGGAATCAACGTTCCGGGCGATCCCGTACCGGGTGGAACATTTGAGATCAGATTCCCCGGCGCTCCCCAGGTTGTTGACGGCGTACAGTGCAGATTCAGTGAGAACGAAGAATGGTCTACGGCAGCTGCTGACGGCGATGATCTGTACTTCAATATCGACCGTAACAGAACAGCTGTATATCTTAAGCTGCTAAAGAGGGAAAATAGCGGCGCATTATCGATCAAGGTAGAGAGCAAGGCTAATCCCGGAGCTGATCCTGTTGTTATGACGGGAATTGAGCTTGATGAAAATAACCAGTTTGTTCTCACAAAGCCTGAAGGCGAGAATGCAAATTGGGAAGGTAATTACATCGTTACCATCACGGCAGAAGGCGGCGATACACCTACCCCCACACCTGATCCTGACAATCAGCTTGCAAAGTTCGGAGGTTACAGGATAAGACTTGACGGTTATGTCGGCGTTTCTTACTATGTTGCGCTCGATCAGGGCATCCGCGATTCGAACACAAAGATCACATTCACATTCGACAGCAATATTCCTGCATTCTCAAGACAGGAGATCAGCTTTGATGATGCACGTTATGTAGTGGAAGAGGGCGCAGGAGACTTCTATGTTTTCGATCTCAAGCTCGCGCCGAATGACATGACAAAGACCATAAATGCGACACTGACCAACGGAGATTATTCACTCACGTTTAACCAGTTTACCGCCAGGGATTTTGTCAACTTTTATGCACAGAACGGCACGGAAAAAGTGGCAGCTCTTGCCAATGCGATCAAGAATTACGGCTACTATACGCAGCTTAAGTTCGGACCTTCCAATCCGATCTTTGCAGAGGATGCGATGACACTTACAGATCCTTCTTATGAGAAAGTTAATGTAGGCAGCATTCAGGACGGTATCAGTTATTCCGGCTCCAGCGTGGTCTTCCTGTCCGGCAATAAGATCAAGCACTATTTCAAGATTACAGATAATCCGGACGCTTATACTTTCAAGGTCAACGGAAAGACCGTAAAAAAGGTCTCGGAAGGCGGAGATCTCTATTCTGTCTCGACAGAGGAAATCGCTGCTCCTGCTCTTGGAAATGGCATCAGCGTAGAGATCCTTTATAACGGAAATGTGATCGCGAGTTATTCATATTCGGCTATGAACTATGCGAAGGCAGTCGTTGACAGTCAGAGCACAACGTCTGAGATGAAGTCTCTCGTAAAGGCGTTTGCTATGTACTACGATGCTATAAATGCTTATAATAAGCCCGTTAACGGATAAGGGGGTACGTCATGGACAGTAAGGCAGCATATGAAAAACTCGATCTTCAGGTGATCAGATTTGATTCAGAAGATGTAATCGTTACAAGTCTTAATGAAGGAGAGATCGTTGGAAACGAATGAGAATTAAATCTAATTTTATCGCACACAATTCATCAGACGAGTCCTATCTCGTTCCTACATCAGGTGCGGAGTTCTCAGGAATCGTAAAAGGCAACAAGACGCTTGGCGCGATCATTGAACTTCTTAAAGAAGAGACTACCAGAGACCAGGTCATTGCAGCCATGAAGGAACGTTACGATGCACCCGATGGAGCTATCGAAAAAGACGTGGACCGCGTTATCTCCGAACTCCAAAAGATAGGCGCACTCGAATGAGAGAATTGGTATACTAATACAAACAAAACAAACGGGACTGTCTTAGGGCAGTCTCCGTTTTTTATGGGGAGTTATGCTGACCGGTAAATATGAGTTTGCAGGAAAGACTGTGGAAGTGAATTCGCTTTATGAAGCGGTCCACAAGTACTGCGCTGCTTATATTTCGGAAGCTCCCGCTGATTTTTCCGTCACGACCACAGAAGATGATATCGGATACGAGAGGGCACGCTCGGAGATCCCCGGATGCCCTGACGGCTATCTTGAAGAGCTCGCGGTTTACCGCAAGATATCAGAGAAGATGCCTTCATATGACACGATCCTTTTCCATGGTTCTGTAGTCGCAGTAGATGGCGTGGCATATTTATTTACAGCTGCCTCAGGCACGGGCAAATCGACGCATGCCGCATTGTGGCGAAGGCTATTCGGCGAGCGCGCGGTAATGGTAAACGACGACAAGCCGCTGCTTCATGTAGGTGATGTTGTCACCGCTTACGGAACCCCTTACGACGGTAAGCACAAGCTGTCAAACAGGATCGCTGTTCCTTTGAAAGCTATATGCATTTTAGAGCGCGCGGACAAGAATTCGATCGTGCCGGTAACAAAGGCTGAAGCATACACGATGCTTCTTCAGCAGGTGTACCGTCCGAACGATGTTTTCGCGCTGCAGAAGACACTTGAACTGGTTGATAAAATGGCAGACAGGGTAGGGCTCTACAGGCTCTGCTGCAACATGGATATTGAAGCGGCCAGGGTCGCCTATGACGGGATGAACGCTCATGAATAGTTTCGAAGAAGAACTCGAGAAGACCGGCAGGCTGGTCTATACGACCGTCGGCGTCAGCATGAGGCCCCTGATTAAGCAGGACCGTGATATCTCGATAATCGAGAAGCCCAATGGCCGCCTTAAGAAATTCGACATCGCGTTATACAAGCGCCCAAACGGCAAGTACGTCCTGCACCGCGTTGTAAAGGTGCTTGAGGACGGCTACGTCATCTTGGGTGATAACTGTACTTCAAAAGAATACAACATCAAGGATCAGCAGATATTAGGCGTTCTGACTTCGCTCGTCCGCGCCGGCAAAGAGGTTGATTTCAACAGCTTCGGCTACAAGCTCTACGTCCGCGCAAGATACGCCCAATATCCCGTGCGTGTTATAATTTTCAGGACCAAAAGATTCTTAAGAAAACTGATAAAGAGATGAACGACAGCACTATCAAATGGCTATATAAAGTTCCTGCGGGGAAGAAATTCTACATTCTCGCACTGACCATCGTCCAGTGCCTAAGCGGCGCGAGCGGTGTTCTGTATGCCGTGTTCTTAAGAGACATCGTCAACAATGCCGTCGACAAGAACCTTGACGGCTTCATCCGCAGCGCTGTCTGCATCGTCATTCTCATTTTGTTCCAGCTTACATTATCGGCCGTATCAAGATGGCTGTCGGAACTGTCGCGCTCGACCTTTGAGAACATATTCAAGGAAAGGCTCATGCATAACATCCTCCGCAAGGATTTCGGACGCGTGAATGCAGTCCATTCCGGCGAGTGGCTGAACCGCCTTACAAGTGATACTACCGTCGTCGCAAACAATTACACGGAGATCATTCCTGGCTTTGCGGGCATGGCGGTAAAGATGCTCTCAGCTCTTGTCATGCTCATAGTTCTGGATACCAGATTTGCCCTGATCGTAATACCTCTTGGTGTCGTTCTTGGAATCCTGACTTTTGCATTCAGAAAGAGCATGAAGAAGTTCCACAAGAGAGTGCAGGAGAAGGACGGCGCTCTGCGTATGTTTCTGCAGGAGCGGATCGGCAGTCTTACCGTTATCCGTTCGTTTGCAGCTGAAGGCCAGACTGAAGAAGAGGAGCGTTCGAAGGCGGGCGAGCACAAGAAGGCGCGCATGAGAAGGACCGCTTTCTCGAATGTATGCAATTTCGGTTTCGGCGCGGCCATGAACGGCATGTATATCTTCGGAATAATCTACTGCGCATATGGTATTTTTACAGGCACGATCCAGTACGGAACACTGACCGCGATCGCACAGCTCATAACACAGATCCAGTCGCCGTTTGCAAACATCACAGGCTACCTGCCTCGCTGGTACCAGATGCTCGCAAGTGCAGAGCGTCTCATGGAGATCGAGAAGTTTGACGACGATATCGTTGAATCTTCCGAGACGCGCGAAGCAGTCTGCGGATTCTACCGCGATTCATTTGCCGGCATCGGTCTCGAAAACGTGGGCTACACATATTATCCCGCCTCAGGCAAGGTCGACGGCGTGATAAAGGACAACATGCCTGAAGCTGTATCAGATCTCAACCTCTCGATCGCAAAGGGCGAGTACGTGGCATTCACAGGCCACAGCGGCTGCGGCAAGTCAACGGCGCTGATGCTCCTCATGGGGATCTACAAGCCTGATTCCGGAATGCGCTATGTCGAGCTTAAGGACGGAACGAGAAAGGAACTTACTTCGGCATGGCACCGCCTGTTTGCATATGTGCCACAGGGCAATAAGCTCATGAGCGGAACCGTCCGCGAGATAGTAAGTTTTGCGGATAAATCATGCAGCGGCGATGACGAACGCATCAACCGGGCACTGAAGATCGCCTGTGCGGATGAATTCATCTCTGAACTTGAGAATGGTATCGATACAGTTCTTGGTGAACGCGGCACGGGGCTTTCTGAAGGCCAGATGCAGAGGATCGCGATCGCCCGTGCGATCTTCTCGGAATCGCCGATCCTTGTTCTCGACGAAGCTACGAGCGCATTGGATGACCTCACTGAGAAAAAGCTTCTTGAGAACCTGCGCGCACTGACGGATAAGACAGTCATTATCGTTACACACCGCGCTGCTGCTTTGGAGATCTGTGACAGGAAGATAGGATTCTGATCCTTAGCGTAAAACCAAAAATATTAAAAGCCCCGCTCTTAATTGAACGGGGCTTGTTGATTTCAATTTTTTAATTATCAGAGCTGATCAGCAGGAACGAAAGGCAGTTCGATAACGCCATCACCTGTAGGCTCAGTGGGCTTCGTTGAAGGCGTAGCCTTAGGTTTTGTAGTAGGTGTAGGCGTAGCCTTAGGTGTATTAGTAGCCTTGTTGCCACTGCCTGAACCGGAACCGCTGCCTGAATCTGAAGATGTAGTGGTTGTTGTCGTAGCGTCGGTATCAGCCGGTACGATTACCTCGCCCTCGTCTGTAGTGACAGGGGGTTCTGATACTGATTCCGAAGTCGTAGTGGTGGCTTCAGAAGTGGTGGTTGTTGTTGCTGTTGTGGTGGTCTCAGTCGGCACCATAACATCCTTATTGCTGCAGCCGCGAACTATAAGCGCAATCACCAAAGTGAGAACGAGAACAGCTGCAACGATAGAAAGTATTATTGTTAATCTTTTTTTATCCATGAGTGAATAATACCCTTAAAGTCGTTTCACTGCAAATTTTTTTCGAACACAGTTAATGAAATATGATTATTTCATTACTTTTTAAAATGTAATAAAAATTTTCGGAAACTTAGTAGTAGAATACGAGAAATAACTTAATAAGGTGTTTTCGGTTATGGAAGATTATTCTTATGATCACAGCAATGAAAGCGAACTGAGCCACACCACGCTGCTCGATTATCTCAATGAAGAAGCTGAGCTCGACAGAGTCGACTTCGAAGCCTTAATGGAAGAGATAAGAGTCAGCTGATAAAGCGGTCAGCATACGCAGCGGATTCGATATCAAGGGGCTAATGCCCCCTTTTTTATGGGCGGATGGAGGGATTATTCCTGTGTGGAATCCGTGCCCGCTCTGTGAAAACAGCCCGTGCAGTTGTTTGTTAACGGTTTTCCGTTACCGGAATATTTACAGAACTTAAATCCGGCAACAAATTACATACAACCTATATCAACTGCACAATCGCCTGAGGCGAAAATAATGCAAATCCCGACTTACATAACGCCGGGGGAGTTCTCATAATAGAAGTGTAAGAAAAATTTTAGTAATCGGGGCCGCCGGCAAGAACGCCGCGGGCCGCCGGGATTTAGGAGGTTTCTTATGCTAAAGGATTTTGTAAAGGCAGCAAAGCCGGCAGATGAAGAGCTTGCCCAGAGAATTGCAGATGAGAGAGCTAAGCTTTTCGCGGCCCAGATGAAGATAAAGGAAGCAGGACTTCCCGTAATGGTTATGTTCGAAGGTTGGGGCGCGGCCGGAAAAGGCAGCGTCCTGGGAAAGATCATTAAGAATATCGACCCGAGATTTTTCAGGGTCAAGACTTTCCCGAAGCCGACGAAGGAGGAACTCAGATATCCGTTCCTGTACCGCTATATGAAGGAGATCCCCGAGAAGGGCAAGTTCGCGTTCTATGACACCTTCTGGATGGAGGAAATCACGGACGCGCGCGTTGAGGATTATCTGGACGACAAAGAGTATGAGGAGATGATCGATTCGATCAACAAGACGGAGAGGACGCTTGTTGATAACGGTTATCTCGTAATGAAGTTCTTCTTCCAGATCAGCAAGAAGGAGCAGAAGGAGCGCCTCGAAAAGCTCATGGACGACAAGGACACTAAGTGGCGTGTCGACAAGGGCGACCTTTATGAGAACAAGCACTACGACGACTGCCTTGAGGTCTACGACCAGTATCTGAAGGATACGAATAATCCGACGGCGCCGTGGTACATTATCGACAGTAAGGATAAGAAGTTTGCTGAGCTCCAGGTGCTTGAATTCCTGAATCAGGGAATAGAGACAGCTCTGAAGAACCAGAATACGGCAGCGCCGATCCTGCAGAATGTCTTCCCGCTTAAGAAGACTCCTCTCCTTAAGGAGATCGAGCTTAAGGATAAGACTCTGACAGATGAGGAGTATGAGGAGAAGCTCGACAAGCTCCAGGATGAATTAAGAGATCTTCACAACAAGCTATACAGGAAGAAGATCCCTGTCATTATCTGCTACGAGGGCTGGGACGCTGCAGGCAAGGGCGGCAACATCAAGCGTATCACGGGCGCCCTTGATCCGAGAGGATTTGAGGTGCTTCCGATCGCAAGCCCTGAGCCGCACGAGAAGAACAGGCACTTCCTGTGGAGATTCTGGACAAGGCTTCCGAGGACCGGCCACATCGCGATCTTCGACCGCACTTGGTACGGCAGAGTCATGGTCGAGAGGATCGAAGGATTCTGTTCAGAGAACGATTGGCAGAGAGCTTATAATGAGATCAACGAATTCGAGAAGGAACTCTCCGACTGGGGCGCTGTCGTCATCAAGTTCTGGGTCCAGATCGACAAGAAGACTCAGCTCAAGCGTTTTAAGGAGCGCCAGGCAAATCCCGAGAAGCAGTGGAAGATCACTGACGAGGACTGGCGCAACCGCGAGAAGTGGGACAAGTACGAGACGGCTATCGATGAGATGATCAAGAAGACATCAACCGAGTTCGCACCCTGGTACATCCTGGAGTCCGTTGACAAGAAATATGCGCGCATCAAGGCGCTGGAGATCGTTATCGACAGGATCAAGGAAGCGTGCGAGAAGGGCAATAAGGACTAAAAGATGCCGCCGGACAAAGATCCGGTCACAAAGCGAAAATCATAAGGAATGCCTGCAGGGAACTTTTTATGTGCCTGCAGGCATTTTAACTGCTCAAAAAACGGGGGCAAAATGTAGGCAAAGTCAAATGAACAGCCCGAAATAGAGCGTTTTTTGTCCATTTTGTCTACCACACACTTGACATGCCCGTGATAAAATAAATATGTTAGTATATACCAAAATCCGATTTTTACAAATACTTTTTCGCAAATTTTATAAATATTTTTTAGAAATTCTAAGAAAGGCAGGTTCGTATGGGCTTTAAGATTGGCGACAATATCGTTTATGCCGGCAGCGGTGTTTGTCAGATAGACGACATCAAAGACATCAGTTTTTTCAAAGAGAAACCTCAGAAATACTATGTTTTGAAGCCTCTCTTTGTAGCAAGATCCCAGTACGTTTACGTGCCGCTCAATAATGAGGCTCAGGTAAGCAGGATCAGACCTGTTGCTTCCAAGAAGGAAGCGATAGCTCTTATCGATAAGCTTCCGATAGATAACTGCCAGTGGATCGAGGACCGCAACGAGCGCAAGGCTACATTTACGGACATAATCGTCAATGGCAGCAGAGAGGATATCGTTGGACTGATATACCTCATCAACAGACATGCCGAGAAGCTTATGAAGGAGGGCAAGCATCTGAACGCCCAGGATGAGCGCGCCCTGACTGACGCGAGGAACAGGATGAATAATGAGATCGCGGTTGCACTTAACATGGAACCTGACGGCGTTGCCTACATGATCCATGAGAAGACAGGACTGGAAGACTTTGCTTAAAGGCAAAGAAGACGACAAACCTAGTAAATCAGTATTAGTTATTGCAATATGCAAAAAGGTGTGATTTAATAACCGCAGTTTTGATTTAAGGAGATTCCTTATGAAGACTGCGGTTTTCTTTTATGCGTATAGCTATTACTACTACTTTAGGGAGACGAACTAAA
>JAEEGI010028774.1_pt1 | contig 10553 bp, 8 predicted proteins | sample 8958751 | NCBI WGS metagenome assembly JAEEGI01 (sample SAMN16246545, study PRJNA631951) | gut metagenome | biome: gut microbiome; feature: rumen; material: KS-attached | host: Bos | place: Iran: Karaj | collected 2018-10 | reverse complement strand
CAGGGAGCTGCCATAGAGGTCGTCTTCGATACCGATGGTGAAGTGATTCTTGGGAGCTGCAGCTTCCATGTTGTTGTAAACTGCAACGATCTGTCCGGGTGTGGTGTCCTTGGAGCCAAGGCCATATCTTCCAGCAAGGATGAGAGGCTTAACGTCTTCTTCATAGAACATGGTCATAACGTCCATGTAGAGAGGATCGCCAAGAGCGCCGGGTTCCTTGGTCCTGTCGAGAACGGAGATCTTCTTTACGGTCTTGGGCATTACCTTCTTCAGGTATTCGGGAGCCCAGGGTCTGTAGAGACGGACCTTGATGAGGCCGTACTTCTTGCCCTTTGCGTTCTGATCCTCGATAACCTCTTCAATGGTCTCGCAGACGGAGCCCATAGCGATGATGATGTTCTCAGCATCGGGAGCACCAACATAGTCGAACAGATGATATTCTCTGCCGATCTTGGCGCCCAGCTGCTGCATGTAGTCTTCTACGATGGCGGGAAGTGCGTCATAGTACTTGTTGGCAGCTTCTCTTGCCTGGAAGAAGATATCGGGGTTCTGAGCAGTACCGCGGATAACGGGATGTTCGGGGTTGAGAGCATGAGCTCTGAACTCGTTAACGGCATCCATGTCGATCAGTTCTTTGAATACGTCGTAGTCGATCATTTCGATCTTCTGAATTTCGTGAGAAGTTCTGAAGCCGTCAAAGAAGTGAAGGAAAGGAACCTTACCCTTGATGGAAGCCAGGTGAGCGATGCCGCCCAGGTCCATAACTTCCTGTACGGAGGATGCGCAGAGCAGGGCAAAGCCTGTCTGACGGGTAGCCATTACGTCTGAATGGTCTCCGAAGATGCACAGTGCGTGGGTAGCAAGGGTTCTGGCGGAAACGTGGAATACGCCCGGCAGAAGCTCACCAGCGATCTTGTACATGTTGGGGATCATCAGCAGCAGACCCTGAGATGCGGTGTAGGTGGTGGTGAGAGCACCGGCGGAAAGTGAGCCGTGTACTGCACCTGCAGCGCCGCCTTCGGACTGCATTTCGACTACCTTTACCTGCTGACCGAACAGGTTCTTCTGGCCATGGGCGGACATGTCATCTACGGACTCTGCCATGGGAGAAGACGGGGTAATCGGGAAGATAGCAGCTACGTCCGTAAATGCGTAAGACACATATGCGGCAGCAGTGTTACCATCCATGGTTTTGAATTTTTTTGCCATCGTGTTTTTCTCCTTTATAGATTATTACAATGATTTTATTGCAACATAAAACATCGCAAAAAATACGCACAAGTATTATATTACGAAAACAAATAACTATCAAGGGCATGTTTTTAAATTAACTATAGTATATTTTCAACGATTGCCCCAAGCTGTGCAATTATTTCGTTTGAAGGAGCGATGGCAGCGGGCAGCTTCGACCCATATTCCGCCTTATAGATGAGCTCAGGAGGCATGTGACCCACTGAAAAGAAGCTTCTTCTGCCGAGAAACCTGCGAAGCTCCCTCTCGTGGACCCCGGAGTTATTTTTGTTTACGACCACAAGGGCCTCCGGGACCTCCAGGAGAAAGGACGCGATGGATGATGAGGCTTCAAGAAGCCTTGTGGGCATGGGATCGATGACGAAAAGGCTTATATCCATTTCCGCTGCTATGTCCGCCGGATCCGGAAAGGAAGTCCCCTGCCCTTTGCCGCCGCAGAATATGCCTGAGCAGTCGAAAAAGCATATGCCCCCCGGAGCCGAAGAAATGAGCCGGAACAGCTTCCCTGCTTCGAACCCCTCCAGGTCCTGAGGCTCTCTTATGAGCCAGTTCACCCCATCCTTCAGGTTCTCGGCGGACTGAAGGCTCTTTCTTTCCTCCAGCAGCTTCCTTACAGAGCAGAAGGGATAGAGCCCCTCCCTCTTTTCAAAGCTAAGGGCTTGGTAAAAGTAAGGCCGGCCCAGCTCTATGAGGGACACAGCGGGCCTCCTTCGCGGCTCCTGCAAAGAGGCTCCTGCTGCGGTCAGCCCTGCTGTTTTGTTTGCTGCAAGATAAGCCAGACTTCCGCAGACGAAGCTTGCCCCGGCGCCGGAAAATGCCGGAAATACAGCTATCCGAAGCTTTCCTCTGGACAGCTGGTCCATCCCTGTTATTAATTCGTTCATAATAAAATCTCCCTTTTGATGGGGAGATTTTACAGCAATATGCATATTATGTCAAGATTTTACTGCCTTTATTTTACAAACAGTTCTTCCTTTTCGGAAACGAGCTCGTTAGCGGCAGTAATCACAGCATCGGCTGTAAGACCGTACTTTTCGTAGAGCTCGCCGGGCTTTCCGGACTCGCCGAAGCAGTCCTGAACGCCTATCATGATCATCCTGGCGGGAGCCTTCTTTGCAAGGCATTCGGCAACGGCTGCGCCCAGGCCTCCGATCACGCTGTGGTCCTCGATGGTGATAAGTCCGCTGCATTCCCTTGCGGCGTCGCAGACAGCCTCCTCGTCCAGGGGCTTGATGGTGTGGATGTCCAGAACTCTGGCCTGTATGCCCTCCTCCGCCAGCTTTTCAGCAGCCTCAAGAGCAATGGGAAGCACGCTTCCTGTGGAGAGTATGGCCACATCGTCTCCTTTGCGGAGCACCGCGGCTTTGCCTATCTCCAGCTTTGCATCCTCTGGGTACACCACGGGGACCGCAGCTCTGCCGAGTCTCACGTAGCAGGGGCCGTCGAAGGCAGCAGCCTGTCTTATGAGGGCCTTTGCGGAAACGTCGTCTGCGGGGTTGATGACCGTCATGCCGGGGATGAGCCTCATAAGGCCGAGATCCTCTATGCACTGATGGCTGGCGCCGTCCTCACCCACGGAAAGTCCTGCGTGAGATGCGCAGATCTTGACATTTGCATGGGTGTAGCCGATGGAGTTTCTGATTATCTCATAGGCTCTGCCGCTGGCGAACATGGCGAAGGTGCTGGCGAAGGGGATCTTGCCTGAAAGAGCAAGGCCTGCTGCCATGCCCATAAGGTTATCCTCCGCTATGCCTGCGTTGAAGAATCTTTCAGGATAATGCTTTCTGAATTCACCGCTCTTGGTGGAGCCTGAAAGGTCAGCGTCAAGGACTACGATGTTGGGATTTTCAGAGCCCAGTTCAACCAGTACCTTGCCGTAGCTGTCTCTTGTTGCGATCTTGTCTGCCATTACAGTACACCTCCCAGCTCTGCCATTGCCTGCTCAGCCTGCTCCAGGTTCGGAGCCTTGCCGTGCCAGCCTGCCTGATCCTCCATAAAGCTTACGCCCTTGCCCTTGACGGTCTTCGCGATTATGATGGTGGGCTTTCCCTTGAACTCTCTTGCCTTTGCGAAGGCGTCGAGTATCTGCTCCATATCGTGGCCATCGATGCAGATGACGTTCCAGCCGAAGGCTCTGAACTTTTCATCTAGCGGCTGAACGGTCATGACATCGTCGTTGCGGCCGTCGATCTGAAGTCCGTTGTTGTCCAGGACCGCGCAGAGGTTATCCAGCTTGTAGTGAGCTGCTGCCATTGCTGCTTCCCAGACCATGCCCTCCTGGATCTCGCCGTCGCCGAGGATGGTGTAGACTCTTGCGGAGGATTCATCCAGCTTGCCTGCGATGGCCATGCCCACGGCTGCAGAGATGCCCTGGCCAAGGGATCCGGTGGAGATCTCTATTCCGGGCAGCTTATGCATGGAGGGATGTCCCTGGAGCCTGGAGCCCATCTTTCTGAGGGTATTCAGCTCCTCCACGGGGAAATAGCCCCTTTCAGCCATTGCCGCGTACTGAGCGGGAGCCGCGTGGCCCTTGGACAGGACGAATCTGTCTCTTCCTGCCATATCAGGCTTTTCAGGGTCGATATTCATTTCGCTGAAATACAGCGCTGTCATGATGTCCGCGCAGGATAAAGACCCGCCCGGATGGCCGGAACCCGCGTGATATAACATTCTGATTATATCCTGACGGACCAGCTTTGCCTTTTCCTTAAGCTTTGTTGCTTCCATTTTCCCTCCCTTTTCATTTCTGTCCGGTATGTTCAACTGCTTATTTATTTTGATTTAGAAAATAACACCTTTAATAGAAAGACCGGTATGGAGGCGGTCCTCTTTATTCTCTTCGGCTCCTGGGCTATCCGGTACAGCCATTCAAGGCCGTGGTCCAGATAGAACTGCGGTGCCCTTTTAAGGGTCCCTGACCATACGTCCAGGCTGCCGCCCACACCTATGGCCACCCTTGGCTTAAGCTCCTTTTCGTGACGCTTCACAAAAAGCTCCTGCTTGGGGGAGCCCAGCGCCACCAGAAGAAAATCAGCTCCGGAGGCATTGATATCCTCCACTATGGCAGCCTCATCCTCCGGCTTGAAATAGCCGTCATGAAAGCCTGCAACTGAAAGGCCGGGGATCTGCTCCATCACCTTCTGCGCTGCCAGCTCCGCCACTCCCGGTTTGCTGCCGAAGAAATAGGCCCTTCCACCCAGCTCTGCCAGGCGGCTTAAAGCGTTCCAGCTGAAATCTATGCCGGTGACCCGCTCCTTAAGGGGCTGCTTCATCATCTTCGAGGCGTAGACCAGGCCTATGCCGTCGGGGATGACCAGATCCGCCGTGTTTATGGTCTCCATAAGAAGGGGATTTTTCGTGGCGTTGTCCAGTATCTCCGAATTCGGCGTGACGATGAGGCTCACCCCGGGGGTCTTCAGCATCTGCTCGAAGCGGTCCAGAGCCTCCTCCATGGTGACCCTGTCCACCTGTGCGCCCAGTATATTCATTTTTACCACATTTTTATGGTCCTGCATGTACTGTGATTATTTTTTGTCCTGAATTTAGTCTTTTCTTCCCAGCAGATAGTATCTGAAGCCTGCGGTCTCCGCATCCTTCCTGCTGCAGAAGTTGCGGGTATCGAAGAAGAGCTTGTGCTTTACCAGCTTTCCGAGGGCTTCAAAGTCCAGCTCCTTGTACTGGGCATGGTTTACACCAAGAACCACCAGATCCGCATCCTTTACAGCGTCCTCATAGGAAGGAAGGCCCTCTCTTCCGCCCACGAAGGGATCGGCTGCAGCGACCTCAAGGCCGTCCTCCTTAAGAAGCTCCATCAGCTCCACCACGGGGCTTTCGCGCATGTCGTCGACGTTGGGCTTATATGTGATGCCCAGCACGGCGACCTTTGCCCTGCCCTCTATCCCGTTGCCCTCCAGTATGCCGCGGATCCTGCCTGCGGTATAGCCAGGCATGGAATCGTTGGTATGCCTGCAGAGGTTTATGATCTGGGCCAGAGCCGGCTCCTTTTCCACAATGAACCAGGGATCCACCGCTATGCAGTGACCGCCCACGCCGGGTCCGGGCTGGTGGATATTCACCCTGGGGTGCTTGTTGCAGATCTCGATCAGCTCCCAGACATTGATGTCCTCTGCCTCGCAGATCTTGGCAAGCTCGTTGGCGAAGGCTATGTTCACGTCTCTGAAGGTGTTCTCCGAAAGCTTGCAGAGCTCTGCGGTGCGGGCGTTGGTCTTGTAGATCTCGCCCTTCACGAAGCTCTTGTACAGGGCTACGATGCGGTCAGCGCTTTCTTCGTCTATGCCGCCGGCGACCCTGTGGTTGTTGACCAGCTCGTAGAGGATGTTTCCAGGTATGACTCTTTCGGGAGAATGGCCGAGGCCGAAGTCCCTGCCTGCCTTAAGCCCTGTGGCCTCCAGTATGGGCAGCATAAGGCTGTCCACTGTGCCCACGGGAGAGGTGGATTCCAGCACCACCAGGTCCCCCTTCTTCAGGACCGTGGCCACGTCCTCAGTGGCGCTCTTTACGAAGCGCATGTCGGAGCTCTTGTCGGGCATTATGGGTGTGGGGACCGCGATTATGAAGGCATCCGCAGGCTCTATCTGAGTGGTCGCCCTCAGATGGCCGCTGGCAACCACATTCTTTATGAACTCAGCCAGGCCCTTTTCCTCGATGAGTATCTCGCCCCTGTTAAGAGCGTCGACTATGGCCTGCTTCTTGTCCACGCCCACCACCTCAAGGCCTGCATTGGCAAACATGGCAGAGGTGGGAAGTCCGATATAGCCAAGACCGATAACACAAACTTTCATCAGTTCTGTTCCTTTCTTTCAGCAAAGTAGCCCAGATAGATCATGGCGGCCGCAAGGCCCCAGAAATAGGTCATCATATAGGGCTCCTCAAATATGTTTTCGTAGAAGCAGTGGGTAAGCACTGCGATCAGGCCGCAGAAAACGCCTATGCATATGAGCTTGTCGTTGCCCGCGTTCCTGAGCAGCGGATCCTTTGTACGGTCCGGGATATATCCCAGCCCCGCCCTGTTGGGGGTCCTAAGGCCGCTGATTATAAGCACTATCAGAAGAAGCGCAAAGAAGAAGATGCCTATATAGCCCATCTCAACCATGGTCTTCAGATAGTAGTTGTCCATGTAAAAGTATTTGAAATAGCTGGTCTGCTCCAGCACCTGATTGTTCATGGCCACGGCTCCGCCGAAGCGTCCCAGGCCAAAGCCTGTCCACTTGTTCATGGGGGTCAGCAGCCTGAGTCCTGCGTTCCAGCGCATCACCCTTCCCGCTGCCGCGGAGCGCTCCGCGTAATCGCTGGTGAAGAGATAGGTGATGCGGTTGGTAACTGAAGGAAATACCACGAACAGCGCCGCGACTCCTGCGGTCATAAGGCCTATGAGCCTCTTGTCCACGAAGAAGGCGAATATGACCACTGCCGCTGCCAGTCCCAGCCAGGAGGCCTTTGAGAAGGTGAAAAGATCGCAGAGGCACACCAGCCCCGTAAGGCAGAGTGCCGCGAACTTATGCCAGGGCTTTTCCAGGTAATATATAAGTGACGCAAACAGGGGCGCGCCGAGTATCAGAAGAGAGCCGAACACATTGGGGCTTCCCGTTATGGAGAAGACCCTGGTGCGCACGCCCACCTCCGTGGCGCTTATCCAGCCCGCAGGCACCGGCACCGCGATTATGTACTGATATATGCCGTGCAGGGTCAGAAGAAAGACCACCGCGGCAAAGGAATATATCAGGAACAGAGCGTCCTTCCTGCTGTCCAGCAGGCGGATGATGAAGAAGAACCACACCATGTATTCCACCTGGGCCCGCAGTCCGGCCACAGCTATGTAGGGGTAAGGCATGGTGATGACCATAAGAAGCAGCCCCACCGCCATGAAGAGCAGTATGGCCACCTCCACAGAGCTGGCTCTTTTGAAGGCTCCCCTGTCCTCTCCGGTGCAGGCTCTGAAGATCACATAAGCCGCGGTGAAGAATATCAGAAGTTCCTCCCAGTAGCTGGCCAGACCCAGGCTGAGCATATCTCTGAGTATGTACTCTATGGGAAGATAGAGGGCGAAGATTATGAATATCGCCTTCTTGATATTGAATTTACTTAACAGTTTATACAGTAAACTTCCCTTTACTGCAGGGCGTGTCCAGTCGAAGAAGCGCTGAAGGAGGGCCAGAAAGCGCGCATACATGGACTTACCCGCAGGATCGTCCATCTGCCAGTAGCCGTCCCAGACACGTCTGATGAAGGAGGTCTCCCAGGAATCCTGAAAGGCCTTTATAACGCGCGCCAAAATACTGGAGGGCCATATCCTCCAGATATACCGTCCCAGAGCCATGAAAAGCTTGCAGAATATGCTGTTTTGCAATACCGAGAGCATCGTTTTTCAGCCTCTTTCCGCTTCTTTAAGCTATCTGGTGTGGATGTCGTGAGCCTCTTCGGGAATGGTACCGGTGTACTCCGGACCTATCTCCACGTAGCGGATGATGCCGCTCATCTCGGTGGTCTGAGTCTTTACGATAAAGGAACGTCCCGCCCTTGCCTCCTGATTGGCGATCTGGGGAGTTGCGGTATCGGGAGCCACCTCGGATTTGATAAGATAGACCACGTTCTCCCTTAAAGGATCGGGCAGATATACGGTCTGGCCGTCATCGGTGAAGGCGGCGGGGAGGAATTCCTCCATCCACCAGGCCTCTATGGTGGCATTCTGATAGAGATTGCCCGCTATAAGCTGGCTTCCGATTGGGTTCTGCCTCTGGATCTCCTCGTAGTAGCGGGGATTTGCGCCCACGACCTCGACCTCCATCCAGATGGTCTCCTTGCTGGCAACTACCTCAGTCACCCTGTCCTGCAGCAGGCTCTTGCCCACCACGGCGATGACCGCGATTATGATCAGAAGCACCAGAAGGTCCACCAGATTGATGACTCCGAAGAGCTTGCCCTTTTCGTTTACGATCTTCATAATCTATTACCCTTTCTGCCATCCCAGGATGCTGCGCATGGCCTTGACCCGCTCATCCCAGGAGCATTCCTTTGCTTTTTCTATGCGCAGAGCCCTTCTGGGGCTGTCCTTTGGCTCCGCCAGAGCCTCTCTGCACTTTTCTATGAAATCCTCAGCGTTTTCCGCAATGTATATGCAGTCCTGATAGTCCCTCACCTGATAGGGCACCGGGGTGCTCACCACAGGCTTTCCCGTGGCCAGATATTCGTAGAACTTAAGGGGACTCACATCCTTTGAGAGCTCGTTGTCCGCGAACACATTGAGGCACACATCGAAGTCCTTTATGCGCTCCGGAAGCTCAGGCTGGGGCAGCAGGCCCACGTATTCCACGTTGGGGAAGCTGTCCATCCAGCTCAGGTCCACTCCCGGGAGGCTCCTGCCTATAAAGCTGAGCTTCCCTTCAGGCCACTGAGCGGCAACTCGTTTAAGTATATCATAATCTATGCATTCCTGCAGCATACCAACGAAGCCAAAATGGGGAGATTTTAATTTTTCTTCCGGGCTTTTTTCCTGCTCCCCTGTCATGGTCTGGACCTTTGAGAAGAGCTCGTAGGCTGCGCCGTTGGGCAGAAGATGGGTGTTCTCATTGAAAGCCTTTAGCCTGTCGTAAAGGCCCTGAGCCGTGGCGAATACGCAGCCGCAGCTTCTTGCCAGGTCCTCCTCCATGCCATCCACCACTTCCGGATCAATGAGTCCGGGATAGGCGGAATGCCTGTCCACGCAGTCGTAGACCGTGCGCTTCCAAAGGGACGCGGGAGCTATGCCCAGCTCCTTCGCAAGAGGCGCCACCACATCAGCAGCGCTGGGTGAATACACCCAGAGGGTGAAGCCTTCGGTGTCGAAGCCGTTGGCCTTTACGATCTTAGCCAGATATTTTGCGATCTTTTTCTGGTTTATCTCGTTTATGTCCCTTCTCTTGTTGTAGAAAGGCAGCACCGGAGGACTGGCGTAGAGCTTTATGTGCTCCATGGGGCTTGTGGGAGCCTCCTTATACGCCTTAAGCCTGGCCTTTACAGCGGGGCTCCTGTCCTTTAAAGGCGCAATATAGGTGATGGGAGGATCCACGTAGATGACTCTGCAGCCCTCCATGCGGTTCATCACGTTCTGCTTTCTGGTGGGGAAAGGATGATAATTTGAAGTTGAAAGACAAAGTATATCCATTTTTTCCGGGTAAACGGGTCCTGCAGACAGGGTTCCCTAAACTTCAGTTAACTTTATGTTCAGCGGCCCAGCAGCCTTGCTGCAGCCTTTGAATTTTCCTTTTCGAGCGCTCTGAGGCGCTGGCCCAGCTGGGGACCAAGCTCCGCCTCCCTTGCCATGATGTTGTCTATCTGAGCTCTGAGACTTTCAGCGCTCAGATCCGCCAGCTTTATCAGGGCGTCGGAGCCTATGTCATGGATGAAGCTGTCCACCTTCACATCGTAGGATATGCCTATGACGGGGGTGCTTCCCGCAGTGGCAAAGATAAGGGAGTGGAGCCTCATGCCGCATACCAGCCTCATGCGGCTGAGCATGCCCATGGTCTGGTCCACAGTTCTTGGCCTTTCGCACACATGACAGGGAATGTCCAGCATGGAGGCTATCTCCCGGCCTATGGCGGTGTCCTTTGGATATTCTATGGGCAGGAACACAGGAGTCAGGCCGTATTTTTCGTATGCATAGCGGGCACCCTCAGCCACAGCCCTCTTGTCCTTGAACTCGGGCCATTCCCTGAGGCAGAAGCCTATGTAGTTGCCCCTGGGGTCTATGCCCTCCTCCTCGAAGGCATTGTCTATGGCCAGGCTGCTTATGCTGCCAAGGCTCACCGTGGGGTCCGCCGCCTGTATTATCTCAGGGGTCCTTACTCCCAGCTCCTCCAGAAGCTTAAGGGAGCCGCTGTCCCTTAAGGTGATTATATCAGCGGTGCTGTCCAGCACCCTTCCCGCTATCTTTTTGTCCACGCCCTTGATTATGGGACCTATTCCGCAGCCGTACATTATGACCTTGCTGCCCAGGGCCTTGGCCGCCTGCAGGGTGAACAGGTAGAAGTAAAGGGACCTGGATGAGGTTATGTCCTGTATGAGGCTGCCGCCGCCGTTTACGAAGAGCGCAGACTTTCTCAGGGCTCTGAAAAAGCTGAAGATGTTGAAGATGTAGAAGCTTCCCACGCCCTCCTTTTTCCTGGTGGTCATGGGCCTTCTTGACATTACCCAGAAGGGCATATCGGGGTCAAGGGCGCGAAGCTCTGTAAGTATGGCCTTAAGGATGGCTTCATCGCCAGCGTTGCCCTTGCCGTAGGCTCCGCAGAGCACCGCTCCGTTCC
>JAEEGI010028773.1_pt1 | contig 10553 bp, 8 predicted proteins | sample 8958751 | NCBI WGS metagenome assembly JAEEGI01 (sample SAMN16246545, study PRJNA631951) | gut metagenome | biome: gut microbiome; feature: rumen; material: KS-attached | host: Bos | place: Iran: Karaj | collected 2018-10 | reverse complement strand
TCCAGCGCGTACCAGCAGGCATCGACGTTGGTGGCCTTCGAGTCGTTGACGTAGTGGACGCCGCGCACGTCGCAGACCTTCTCTAAGCGGTGCTCCACGCCGGGGAAGTCGCTTAGCGACTTGCGGATAGACTCCTTCTTGATGCCGGCGATGTTGGCTGCCAGTCCGGCTGCCAGTGAGTTGTAGACGTTGTGGCGCCCTGAGAGGCTCAGCTCCTCCTGCTCCATGTTGAAGGGCGTCGGGTATTCCAGCTTGTACTGCCCCTCCTCGATGTAGCCGATGACGCCGCTCTTCTTGATATCGGAGAAGGGACACTGCACGGCCTTGATGTCGTACTTCTTCAGCTCCTTGGCAATGACAGGGTCGTCGGCCCAGTAGATGAAGGCATCCTGCGGCGTCTGGTTCTGGATGATGCGCATCTTGGCGTCGGTGTACTTCTGCATGGAGTTGTCGTAGCGGTCCAGATGGTCGGGCGTAATGTTCAGCAGGATGGCGATGTTGGCACGGAAGTCATACATGTTGTCGAGCTGGAACGATGACAGTTCGATGATGTAATACTCATGGGGCTCCTCGGCCACCTGCAGGGCCAGCGAGTGGCCGATGTTGCCGGCCAGTCCGGCGTCGTAGCCTGCCTGGCGGAAGATATGGTAGATGAGCGAGGTGGTCGTGGTCTTGCCGTTGGAGCCGGTGATGCAAATCATCTTCGACTGGGTGTAGCGGCCTGCGAACTCTATCTCGCTGATGATGTGGATACCCTTCTCGATGGCTTTGCTGACCATCGGCGCCGTGTCGGGGATGCCCGGCGACTTGATAATCTCGTCGGCCGACAGGATTTTCTCTTCGGTGTGCTGCCCTTCCTCCCACGCAATGCCGTGGTCGTCGAGCAGTTTCTTGTAACGGTCGGCAATCTTCGACATGTCTGATACAAACACGTCGAAGCCCTGCTTCTTGGCCAGCACGGCAGCTCCTGCACCGCTCTCGCCGGCTCCTAATACAACTATTCTATTCATTATTTTTTATCTTATCTTCAACGTTATAATGGTCAGTGCCGCCAGGATGATAGTGATGATCCAGAAGCGGAACGTAATCTTCGACTCATGGAACTGGCGCTTTGGCCAGCCACGCAGGACGTAGTGCGACGTCGGGTCGAGCTGCGAGTCCAAGCGGCGGAAATTGTCGTGGATGGGCGTAGCCCGGAACACGCGGACGCGCTTGCCCTTCTTCTTCATCAGCTTGAACCACTGCGTCTGGATGATGACGCTCAGACTCTCGATGAAGAAGATGCCGCAGAGGATGGGCAGCAGCAGCTCCTTGTGGATGATGACGGCGCAGACGCCGATGATGCCGCCGATGGTGAGCGACCCCGTGTCGCCCATGAACACCTGGGCGGGGTAGGCATTGTACCACAGGAAACCGATCATGGCTCCCACGAAGGCACAGAGGAACACCACCAGCTCCTCAGCGTGGGGAATATACATCAGGTCGAAGTAGGCGGCGTAGACGATGTGGCCCGACACGTAGGCCAGGATGAGCAGGGCCACGCCGATGACGGCCGAGTTGCCCGCACACATGCCGTCCATGCCGTCGTTCAGATTGGCACCGTTGGACACGGCCGTCACCACGAGAATGGTCATCAGCACGAAGAGCACCCAGCCGGCGGCCACCTTATGGTCGCCAAGGAAGCTCAGCACCTCGGAGTAGTTCAGGTTGTGGTTCTTCACGAAGGGGATGGTGGTCTTCAGCGACTTCACCGCCTCGGTCTTGTGCTTCACCACGACCTCCTGGTTCTGCTGCTGCACGCTGACATTCTCGCGCACGACGGCATCGGGACTGAGCCAGAGCGTCAGGCCTACGATGAAGCCGATGCTGATCTGTCCCACAATCTTATACTTGCCCTTCAGTCCTTCCTTCTTCTGGCGGAAGATCTTGATGTAGTCGTCGAGAAAGCCTAAGAAGCCCAGCCAGACGGTGGTCATCAGCATCAGAATGATGTAGATATTGCGGATGCGTGCAAAGAGCAGCACGGGGACGAGGATGGACACGATGATGATAATGCCGCCCATGGTGGGCACGCCCTTCTTCTCGACGCCAAAGGGGTCGATGGCCGGGTCACGCTCGGTCTCGTAGATCTTCTTGCGCCGCATGTACTTGATGAAGTACTCGCCGAACCACGCCGAGATGAGCAGCGCCAGGATGAGCGTCAGCAGCGACCGGAACGAGACGTACGACCACATGTGGCTGCCCGGTATGTTGTATTGCTCCAAGAATCTGAACAGATAGTATAGCATCTTCTTCTATTTTCGATTTACGGATTTTCTATTTACTATTTGGCAAAGCACTCGCGGACAACCTCATGGTCGTCGAAGTGGTGCTTCACGCCTTTGATTTCCTGATAGTCCTCGTGACCCTTGCCGGCAATGAGGATGACGTCGCCACGCTCGGCCATCATGCAGGCCGTGCGGATGGCCTCGCGGCGGTCGACAATGCTTATGACCTTCTTCATCTGTTTGGCGTCGAGACCGGCCAGCATGTCGTTGATGATGTCCTGCGGCTCCTCGAAGCGGGGGTTGTCGCTCGTAATGATGACGCGGTCGCTCTGGCGCACGGCCTCCTGGGCCATGAGAGGGCGCTTGCCCTTGTCGCGGTTGCCGCCTGCGCCGCAGACGGTAATAACCTTGCCCTTTCCCTCGAGCACCTCATGGATGGCTTTCAGCACATTCTCAAGGGCGTCGGGCGTGTGGGCGTAGTCGACGACGGCGGTAAAGCCCTCAGGTGAGCGGATGGGGTCGAGGCGCCCGTTGACGCTCTTCAGCGTACTCATCGTGACGAGAATGTCCTCGGGCTGCTTGCCCAGCATCACGGCGGCACCGTAGACGCAGAGCAGGTTCGAGACGTTGAAGCGTCCGATGAACTGCACGCCCACCTCGCGGCCGTCGATCTCGAGGTACATGCCCTCGAAGTGGCACTCGATGATACGGGCACGGAAGTCGGCCATCTGGCGGATGCTGTAGGTCTTCACCTGCGCCTTCGTGTTCTGCACCATGAACAGGCCGTTCTTGTCGTCGGCATTGGTAATGGCGAAGGCGCCCTTCGGCAGCTGGTCGAAGAACATCTTCTTGGCGTCGCGGTAGTTCTCAACGGTCTTGTGGTAGTCCAGGTGGTCGCGGGTCAGGTTGGTAAAGAGTCCGCCGGCGAACTTCAGACCGCCGATACGCTTCTGGGCGATGGCGTGGCTTGAGCACTCCATGAACACGTATTCGCAGCCGGCCTGCACCATGCGCTCCAACAGCTCGTTCAGCTCGATGGCGTCGGGCGTGGTGTGGGTGGCGGCCACAGCCTCGCCGTCGATGTAGTTACACACCGTCGAGAGCAGGCCGCACTTGTGGCCCATCTGGCGGAACATATTATATAATAAGGTGGCGATGGTCGTCTTGCCGTTGGTGCCCGTCACGCCAACCAGCTTGAGGTGTGACGTCGGGTCGCCGTGGAAGAGCGTGGCCACCGGCCCTACGGCGTCCTCGGTCGACTCCACCTGTACGTAGGTGACGCCGTCGGCCGTCGTCTCGGGCATGTCTTCGCATAAAATGGCCGATGCCCCCAGTTCGACTGCTCGCGCAATAAACTGGTGGCCATCGACCTGTGTTCCTTTCATGGCTACGAACAAATAGCCAGGCTTAACCTGCCGTGAGTCAATCTTGACTCCAGCAATGTCTGTGTCGGCGTTGCCAACGATGGCCAGCGGCCTGACGTTCTTCAGAATTTCTCTCAAATTCATCATTGTAAATATTCTATTTGTTATATCTCCAAATGTAGTTCACACACCGTTCCAGGGGTCACGGCCTTACCTGCCGCTATGCTTTGCGACTTCACCTTGCCCCGACCGACGAGGGCCACCTTCATGCCCCGGCGCTCCAGCTCGTAGACGGCATCGCGGGCACCCATTCCCGTCACGTCGGGAACTGTTCCCTGGTTTACCTTCGCCATCTTCGGGGCATCACTCTTCAAGCCCAGGCGGCTGAGCACGTAGGAGGCCGAGCCTTCGTCGCCGCCTTTCACGCCCGGCGTGAAGTTCGACGTGGAGTCGCGGACGTCGTCGACCAGCCGCTTCACGTTCTGTGCCATCACGCCTTCAGCGATGTGGCGGAACACGACGCCGCTCATGCCGCCGCCCGAGGCGGGCAGGCCGCGCTTGCGCAGACAGACGATGCACGAGTAGCGCGGGGCGTCGGCGGGGAAGAAACCCGCAAAGCTGAGCCAGTAGCGCGTCACGCCCGAGTGGTAGCCGCCGTGCTCGTCGGCTATCTGGGCGGTACCCGTCTTGCCGGCCACCTTGAACGACCGCGACAGCGGGGCTGCCTTGCGGCCCAGGCCCTGGCTGACGACGTGCTCCAGGATGGTCTGCATCATGGTGATGGTCTCAGGCTTGGCGATGCGCTCCTTCAGCACCACGGGCGGGTATTCCTGGATGGTCTCGCCGTCCTTCACCAGCCGTTTGACAAACCTCGGCTGCATCATTCGTCCGTCGTTGGCGATGGCGTTGTAGAAGGCCAGCGTGTTGATGGGCGCAATCTGCGTCTCGTAGCCTATCGACATCCAGGGCAGTGTCGTCTTGCTCCAATACTTAGAGCGGTCGGTGGTCTTCGTGTCGGGCATGCGGATGATGGGCGGACGGTAGCCCTCGATGGGCAACTTCAGGTCTTCATGGATGCCAACGCGGTAGAGGCCCTGCACATACTTCTCGGGATGGCTGCCGTAGAACCGGTCGATGACGTGGCTTGTGCCGACGTTCGAGCTGACTTCCAGCGTGCGGGCCACGTTGATGTCCTGGTAGCCGCCGCGGCGCCAGTTGTGGTCCTTCATCCAGCGGCCGTGCATATCGACCACGCCGCTGCCCGTATGTATGATATAGCTTGTGTCGTTGGGTATCACGCCGTCGTCAAGTGCCACGAGCAGCGAGGCCACCTTGAACACCGACCCCGGCTCGCAGCGGTAGCTGATGGCCGAGTTGATGGCCTCGGCATACTGGCCGTCGGGCATGCGCATCATGTTGACAATGGCTTTCACGTCGCCCGTCTCCACCTCCATCAGGATGGCCACGCCGAGGTCGGCATTCACCTCGGGCAGCTTCATCTCATCGATGAGGGCGCGCTCGGCCAGGTCCTGCATGTTCACGTCGATGGTGGTCACGATGTCGGCACCGTCGACAGGTGGCATCTCGGTGATGTTCATAATCTTATTGAGCACCTTCTGGCGGTGTACCAGACCGTTCTTGCCGCGCAGCGTCGAGTCGAACGACAGCTCCAGACCGCAGCGGGCGGAGTCGATCTCGCCGAACATGACGCCCACCGTGCGCTGGGCCAGCGAGCCGAAGGGGCGGTTGCGGGCGTTGAACTCGTCCCAGTGGAAGCCGCCCTTGCCTACCGAGAGGTTGAAGATGGGCAACTTCTTGAGCAGGGCGAACGTGTTGTAGTCAATACGGTGTTTCCATACCGGCCAGTGGCGGGCACCGACGGTGCCGTCGCGGTTCACCTTGTTGCGCCCCTCTTGCAGATAGGCCTTGAACTCGCTGACCGACTGCTGGGGGAAGATGTCGTTCAGGCCAATGCAGAGGCTGTCTATCTTCTCGTCCCAAAGCCGGTTGACCCTGTTGATGGCGGCGGTGTCCCACGGGATGTTCTTCTGACGGCCGGGCTGGAAGTCCACGAACACCTTGTACTCGGGAATGGAGCTGGCCATCAGCTGACCATCGCAGCTCAGGATGTTGCCGCGGTTGGGCTTCACGGGAATGGAGTCGTGCTTCAGCTGCTGCTGGACTGCCCCCCAGTAGTCCTTCTGGACAGTCATGATGTAGAGGGCCTTGCCGATAATGGCAATTCCGATAACCGTCAACGTCAGCACAATGGCGAAGTAGCGCGGCATGACCTTATTACTGTTGAACTTACTCATTTCCGTTTCCGCTTAAAAATCCTCGTTCGGGTATATTTATTATATAAGGTGGCTGCGGACTGGCGTGCAGCAGCGAGTCGTGGTTCGCTCTCAGCACGCGCAGCACCTGACTCTCGCGGCAGCGCTCGGTCAGCGTGCTCGAACTCGACAGGGCCTTGTATTTGGCGTCCTTCAGCTCACGTTCCATCTTGTCAATCATAATCATGTCCTGCTGGCACTGGTAGCGGAAGGCCACGTAGACCACCGTGAAAAACACGATGAGCACCAGCGTCCAGATGTTGCGACGAACCAGGTTGGCCGACAGGATGTCGCCGCCGAGAATCTTGCGGAGCGTGAGCGTTCCCACAGGCAGGGTGTCGTCTTCGCTCACGTTCTTCTTGATCTCCTTCAGCTTCTCCAAGGCGTTTTGCTCTTTCGCCTTGAGCTCTTCCTGGATGTCACTTTTCTCTTCAGCCATGTATTTATATTCGTTCTGCAATTCTCAACTTGGCGCTGCGACTGCGCGGGTTGCGCTGCTGCTCGTCGTCGGTAGGTACGATGACCTTGTTGTTCACCGCGCGGAACGGCGACGCTGTCCGTCCGAAGAAATCCTGCTCGACCCGCCCTTCGGCATTGCCGGCCTTCATGTAGTTCTTCACGATGCGGTCCTCCAGAGAGTGGTACGTGATGACCGACAACCGGCCACCCTCTCTCAGCACCTCAGTGGCTCCGTTAAGCATCTCCTTCAGTGCCTCCAACTCGTGGTTCACCTCTATGCGGAGCGCCTGGAACAGCTGGGCCGTCTCTTTCTTCTCGCGCTCGGGCCTGAGCAGGCCGCCCACTGTCTGCAGCAGTTCGCCGGTGGTCGCGATGCGCTGCTGTGACCGTGCCTTCACGATAAGCGCTGCCAATCGTCGTGCCTGCTTCAACTCTCCATAGAGATAGAAGATGTCGGCCAGCTGTTGTTCGTCGTAGCTGTTGACAACGTCGGCGGCCGTCATACCGGCACGCTTGTTCATCCGCATGTCGAGGGGCGCTTCAAAACGGAAGGAGAAACCGCGCGTCTCATCGTCAAAATGGTGACTCGAAACGCCCAGGTCGGCCAACAGACCGTCGACCTCTTCAACTCCGTAGTAGCGCATCCACTGCTTGAGATACCTGAAGTTGCTCCTGACGAAAGTAAACCGCTCGTCGTCGACGATGTTCTTTTCGGCATCGGCATCCTGGTCGAAACCATAGAGATGTCCATTTGGCCCCAGGTGTTGCAGTATTTCCCTGCTGTGACCACCACCGCCGAAAGTGACGTCGACATAGATACCGTCAGGTTGGATAGCCAACCCGTCAATGCTTTCTTTCCGAAGCACTGGTACGTGGTATTTCTCCTCCGAGACAATCATCTGTTCAGTATGTTTCTGCAGGAGATGTCTCCTGCCCCATAATGTTTTCGAGCGCCTTGCCAAATTCTTCACTGCTCATCTTTGTGGCCTCTACCTTATCGTTTGCCCAAATCTCGATGGTGTCGTCCATACCTATGAACTTGACGTCCTGCTGAATGCCCGCCATCTGGAGATAACGCTTGGGAATAAGGAACCGGCCATTGCCGTCGAGTGTCACGAGTTCTACTTCAGAGACAAACTGACGGAAGATTTGCTGATGCTGGGCATTATACCTGTTCAGCCTTCTGCGGAGCGTGTCCTGCTGCTCATTCCATACGCTTTCAGGATACAGCACAAGACAAGGCTGGAAAATGTCTTTCCGCAGTATCAGCGTTTCGCTGCCCGATGCCTGTAGCACCTTGCGGAAAACGGCTGGCAGAAAGGCTCTTCCCTTTACATCAGTCTTGGCTTCTATGTTGCCTAAAAAGCGCATATATATATTAATGTGAAGAATTCAGCCACAAAGTTACACATTTTCCCCCACATTCCACCACTTTACCCCACTTTTTTTTGAATTTAACATCTTTTTATTGATTTTGGGCGGTTTTGTCTCACAGAATCAGACAATCTTAAGCGAGTTTTGCACTTTTTCGCGAAAAATGTGTCATTTTTCAAAGAAATATGTTACTTTTGCAACTTGATTGAAAGCTATCACTAAAAAAATGGTTACGGTAACTGAGAAAACAGTCGACATTGATAACATTCTGAAATCAAAGTTGGGAAGCAAGGCCAAGTTTTTTCCTCGCCCGCTGGTTTCGTGGCTCAAGCGCATTGTCCATCAAGATCAGGTGAATGCCTATCTGTGGGAGAGCCGCCACCTTATGGGTACCGAATGGCTTGAAGAATGTGTCAGATACCTGGATGCCACGCTCGACATCGTCGGCGAGGAGAACCTGCCTGACAAAAACGACGGGCGGCTCTATACCTTCGTCTCAAACCACCCCTTGGGCGGTGAGGACGGCGTGGCTCTCGGCGCTATCATCGGCCGCCACTACGACGGACGCTTCCGTTACCTCGTCAACGACCTGCTGATGAACCTTCCCGGACTGGCTCCCGTCAGCATACCCATCAACAAGACCGGCAAGCAGGGGCGCGACTTCCCGAAGATGGTGGAGGCCGGCTTCCAGAGCGACAACCACATGCTTATGTTCCCCGCCGGTCTGTGCTCACGCCGAAAGAACGGCGAGGTGCGCGACATCGACTGGAAAAAGACGTTCATTACCAAGAGCGTAGAATACAAGCGCGACGTCGTGCCCATCCATTTCAGCGGCCAGAACTCCAATCGCTTCTACCGGTTGGCAAATTTCTCTGACAGGTTCCTGCCATTCAACTTCGCCATGCTGTTTTTAGTCGATGAAATGTATAAAAACGTGCATAAAACCTTCCGTGTCACCATCGGCAAGCCCATCCCCTGGCAGACCTTCGACCATAGCCGTAAGCCTGCTGAGTGGGCCCAATGGGTCAAAGACCGCGTCTACGAGCTCGGCCTTGGCAGCACGTCAGAGAAAGAACAGTAATACAAACCAAGAATAACTCTCGCAAAAACTGAAAACCCCAATGGAACAACCCATTATCGCCCCCATCCCCAAGGAAGTGCTCCGCAGCGAACTGACACCCGACCGCCAGCTACGCATGACCAACAAGAGCAACAACGAAATCTACATCGTCACCGCTCATAACGCACCCAACGTGATGCGCGAGATAGGCCGACTGCGCGAGATTGTGTTCCGCGAAGCCGGAGGAGGAACGGGCAAAGAAACCGACATCGATGAGTTCGACATCTGCGAGAACTGCTACAAGCAGCTCATCGTCTGGAATCCCGAGCAGCAGGAGATTATAGGCGGCTACCGCTATCTTGCCGGCACCGACTGGGAACTCGACGCCAACGGGCAGCCCATCCTGGCCACCAGCCACATGTTCCATTTCAGCGAGAAATTCCTCAAGGAGTACATGCCCTACACCATCGAGCTGGGACGCTCGTTCGTCAGCCTGCCCTACCAGAGCTCGCGCATGGGAGCCAAGAGCCTCTTTGCGCTCGACAACCTCTGGGACGGACTGGGCGCGCTTACCGTCATCAAGCCCAACGTGAAGTACTTCTTCGGCAAGATGACCATGTACCCCTCCTATATCCGCAAGGGGCGCGACATGATTCTCTACTTCCTCAAGAAGTATTTCGACGACAAGGAAAAGCTGATTTTACCGATGAAACCGCTGAAAATTGAATCAGACCCCGCTGAGCTTGAACAGCTTTTCTCAGGTAATAGCTTTAACGAGGACTACCGCATCCTGAACCGCGAAATCAGGAAGTTAGGCTACAACATTCCACCGTTGGTAAACGCCTATATGAACCTCTCGCCGACGATGAAGCTCTTCGGCACCGCCATCAACTACGGCTTTGGCGACGTCGAAGAGACTGGCATCCTGATAGCCATGGAGGAAATATTCGAGCAGAAGCGCGTGCGCCACATCGACTCCTTCATCCGCCAGCACCCCGACGCACTGAAGATTACCAGCGGCGCCAACAAGATCATCTACTCCGCCACTTCCAAATCAGAATAGAAGATTCGGTTCCCTGAAGTGATACGGCATACCGTCCACGTCCGGCCATCGTCGGGTGAGATGGACAGCGTGTAGTCAAGTGGCATCAATATCCGGTGCAAGGTAAGCGTTCAAAGCTGCGATGACTGGCGTCGCTTTTGAGTCGAGGATAGTCAGCCGTATCTGCGTGGTCTCCGTGGTGGGGAAGCAGAGAATGCGTTTGCGTCCGATGGTAGTCATGCTGCGCTGCGGCTCCTCCGAGATGATGTCGTGCAACTCAGTCCATTTACCGCCTATAAGTGCCTCGACCTTGAACTTCTTTACGCGCTGTCCCTGGCGGATGTCCTCGCCAACCATCAAACGATTGAATGCCGTGGGGCGCTTGAACGTCAGCGTCGACACTGTGGGTGATAACTTACGCTTAGCCTTTAAGGGATGGTCGAAGATTTTGCGCACCATCTGATAGAAGACTGCGCCGCGAATGCTGTCTTCGGCGTGGATAAGGCCGTCCTTGTCAATGGGGAAGTTTAGCAGTAGTGTTGAGTTGCGCCCTACCGATTTATAATACGTTTCCATCAGTTTTGACAGGCTTTTCACGTGACCGTTCTCGCTGTCGTGATAAAACCAGCCGGGACGTATCGAGGTGTTCGTCTC
>JAEEGI010028768.1_pt1 | contig 10554 bp, 10 predicted proteins | sample 8958751 | NCBI WGS metagenome assembly JAEEGI01 (sample SAMN16246545, study PRJNA631951) | gut metagenome | biome: gut microbiome; feature: rumen; material: KS-attached | host: Bos | place: Iran: Karaj | collected 2018-10 | reverse complement strand
GCTTTGATCGCGTCGGTGCTTGTCGCCTTAGCTTGTGGCGTCATGGGAACGTATGTCGTTGTGAACCGTTTGACGGCGCTTTCGGGCGGCGTGGCGCATGCTTCTTTTGGCGGGGTTGGGCTGGCGTGCTTTATCGGCTTTTCGCCGATGCTTGGCTCGCTTGGCTTTGCGCTTGCCTGCGCGATGCTTATGGGCGCTCTCACGTGGCGTGACCGCAAACACTCCGACACGTTCATCGGGATTATCTGGGCGGCGGGCATGGCGCTGGGCGTGATTCTCACGGACCTGACGCCGGGTTACAGTGGCGAGATGATGAGCTTCTTGTTCGGTAGCCTGTTGACCGTACCTACGGAACTTCTCTGGTGGATGGGCGCCCTGCTCATTTTCATTCTTGCGTCGGTCTCCATTTGCTACCGCAACTTCCTTTCGATTTCGTACGACCCTGAGTTTGCTCGCGTCCGCGGCATTCCCGTGTTGAATTACTATATGCTTTTGATTGCGCTGATTGCGCTTACTGTCGTGATTGCCGTGCAGGCGGTGGGCATGATTCTCGTGATTGCGCTCCTTACGATTCCGGCCTACATCGCGGAGTGCTATGCCAAGAATTTGCGGCAGATGATGCTTGTCTCGGTCGTCGTTTCGCTTGTGCTAGTGGTGCTCGGGCTTCTGGTCGCGTGCCAATTGAACTTTGTCGTTGGGCCTACGATTATCGCAGGCGGCGTCATTTTGTACTTGCTGAATTTTGCCGTTAAAAAGATTGTAAAAAAATAGGAGAGGGAAATGTTTTCAATGCTGCGCTTATCTGTAATTTTGGCGTGTTCGATGTTTGCAACAACCGCTTTTTCGGCGGCCGCTCGAAATGCGTTTAACAACATGGACGTCAAAACGTCCTATTCCGAACTGTTGCAGGAGAAGAACGCCCGCAATGATTCCCTGTTGCCTGCGTTCGATGGCGACAAGGCTTTTGCCGAAGTCCTCCGCCTGAACCCGAAATTCTGGAGCATGGGAAGCGCCCTCAACAAGGAAGAATCCCTCGTGACGAAACTCCACGTGAACATGGTCTTTGTTGACGGTACGCGTGAAGACCAGTTCTGCGAACTCGACAAGAACGTTAAGAGTTCTGCCGACGAATGGAACGTGCGCATCGGTGCGGACTTCGTCTCTGGCGGCTCGAATACGGTCCACGTCCATGTGCAGCAGTGCTTGGACTACGTCCGCGATCAGCTTGGTTACGCCATCAAGAAAGGCGACAAGGTTGTCTATGTTCCGCCCAAGGAAACTCTTGACAAAATCAAGAAAAGCGAAATCCCGGACGCCATCGACATCGATTTGCAACAAACGCTCTTGAAAGCCCACGAAGACGTGAACCTCACTGGTAAATGCCCCAAGGATATCGAAGCCTACATCATCCTCATGAACGTCTATAACCAAGTCAAGAACATGAAGATGGACTACGTTGTCATTAACGACCAGCTGAATAAGCAGCGTAATGGTGGCTCCCGAGTTCAGTCCTGCGCCTTCAGCCGCGAATGGAACAAACGCTATCAGGAAAGCGCCAGCTTCGAATGCGATATCGACAACGATCGCTGCACCTACCGCCAGGAAAACGACGGCGACACCGAATGGTCCATCAACTATAAAGACGACCGCTTTGAATACATCAACAAGAAGTTCCTCTTCTTCAACCGCAACCCGATGAGCATCCACAAGGGTGGTACCATGATGGACCTCCGTCTTATCCGCCTCTCCACGACACTTTATCTGGAAGCCTACATCAACTTGAAGGGCGAACCCGTAACACTTGGCCTCGTCATCGTCCCCGGCGAAAAGACCCTCAAGGACTATGAGGATGAACGCCCCTCCGCAGAAGAATCCCGCGAATTAATCGAAATGGAATAGCGCCGTCATCCTCGCGCACACATACGTCATCCTGACGTACAGATTTGTCATCCTGATGCACACATTCGTCATCCTGAGCGGAGCGAAGGATCCAGTGCGTTTTATCTTGCTTTGTCATCCCGGCCCTCGTGCCGGGATCGCCTTTTTATAGCAAAAATGCCCCAAAACGCTCCAAAACGGAGCGTTTTTTGCATAAAAAATATTTGTTTTGAACTCCCGCTGAGTATATCTTTATAAAGAAAATCGTTCGGGAGCCGGTATGTGTTACAAGTGGATATTTTTATTAGGGTTATCTGCCATGCTTGGAGCATGCTCGCAGACTGTTGATTCGTTTGACGACGAAGATTCTCTTGAAATAAGCAGTTCCGCTAAAAAAGGGGGCAGTTCCAGCAGCAAAGGTGGCAAAACAACGAGTAGCGAAACGGAAGAACTTGATGAAGAATGTATCGGTGAACCAGGTAATGTCTGGGATGGCACGACTGCAAAATCTTTCGCCTGTGGCAGCGGCACGAAACTCAGCCCTTATGTGATTCTGACTGCGGAACAATTGGCGAAGTTGTCTTTTGTTATCGGAGCAAACGACAAGGCTTTCCAAGGTAAGTATTTCAAGCTGGGTGCAGATATTAAACTTAACAAAGGCAAAATTATTGACGATAAGGGCGGCTTTGTTGCGGATTCCGCAAAGCTCCACAAGTGGACTCCCATCGGAAATTCCAGTGTGTCGTTTACCGGTACGTTCGATGGTGATGGTCATACCGTAAGTGGAATGTTCATCAATACGACTAGTACGCATAATGGATTGTTCGGGAATAGTAGCGGAACAGTGCAAAATGTAACTGTGGAAAACTCTTGGGTGAGCGGTGGAAAATATACCGCGGGGGTAGTTGGTGATAATGTTGGAACTGTGGAGAACGTGAATAATTTGGCTAGCGTAACAAGTTCTGAAGAGTGTGTTGGCGGTGTGATTGGAAGATCAACATACAAGAATACTTTGAATAATAATTCGGTTATAAAAAAAGTAAAAAATAGAGGATTTGTTTCTGGAAATAATAATGTTGGTGGTGTTGCGGGATGTGCGACTTATGTGACTGTAGATGGTGCCGAAAATGATGCTCCTGTAGAAGGTTTTAGCTATGTTGGAGGTGTTTTTGGTGGAATAGGGTCTACTAAAAATAATGATGTTCGAAATCTGAAAAATATCGGTACAGTTACGGGTGTACATTTTGTTGGTGGTGTTTCTGGACATTGTGGAGGCTCACTTTCTGTTAACCGTAATAACAATACGTCTTCATACTCTTGTCCTAAAGGTATTTCTGCTTGGTATTGTGGCACTATACAAAATGCATTTAATAAAGGTACTGTTTCTGGATTTCGTTATGTTGGTGGTGTTGTGGGTGAAGTCTGTTATGGCACGATTTCTAATTTGGTAAATAAAGGGGATGTTTCTGGTGAAGGTGGAACTGGAGGTATTGCTAGCTCTATGTCCTATACCAAAACAACGGCTGTATACAATATGGGTGATGTTTCAGGAAAAACTTATGTTGGTGGGATTATTGGCTATAATCAAGAAGGCGTTACCAGTTCTGCCTACAGTACCGGCAAAGTCGATGGTGATTCCCTTGTAGGCTTGATGATTGGCTACAATTTCAACACCACAATGGCTGATTACTATTACCTCAAACAAGGCGACCAAGAACCATTTGGACAAAATAACGGTGGCGGAGTCGCGACTCCCAAAACCGAAAAAGAAATGAAATCTAAAAAATTTGCTGAACTCCTCGGTGACGATTTTGTTTATGACTCCGAACAGAATGATGGCTATCCAATTTTGAAATGGGAAGAGTAGTTTAAATGATAAGGAAATTTTTCTATGACTTTAGATGAAATAAAAAAAACTTTGCCATCGAGTGACCAAAAAGATGCTTATGAACAATATCAAAAGGCATTTGGTTCTCCTCAAATAAAAAAAGTTTCGAATACGACTATGCTTGGTTGTATGTTGAATCGTATTGCAGGAATACCATACTTGTTAGTTCTAGTGGCTTTGGTTTTGCCTCTTTTTACAGTTACTTGTTCAGATGTTCCTATTGCTGAGTTTAATGCCTATGAAGTTACTATAGGCGGCGATATAAGAACATCGTCTGTGGGATCTTTTGACCAATTTGCGCGAGAATTTGATTCTTCGTATAAAAATAAATCAACACACTACGATGCGTCTCCATGGGTAGCGGGAATATTTGTTTGTGTTATTGCTGCAGCTGTGTTTAGTTTTATGAATAAAACGGTACATGCAATAGTGGCTGCCGGTATTTCCGTTTTGTATATATGGCTGACTTTCCTAGTCGGTTATTTTACGTGTAGAAATCTTTCCACAGATGCCATGGGAATGTTATCTGTTACTCCTGGCTTCGGTATTTTCCTATCGATGGTGCTTATTGCGATGGCTTTAATAATGAATATTATAGCATTGACACATAGAGAATAAGTTGACAAGTTTATTAATTGTTCGGTTCATATTTTTATGTTGATAATTTTTTTCTTGTTCTTGACATTTATCATTTTGATGAAAATCTATCAGAATGATATTGTTGGGTATATTGGTGAAAGATATACAGCTAAACTTATTAAAGAAAAAATAAATTGTCCCGTTTTTACTGATGTGTATATTTGTGGAAGCCGTGGCGTCCAACAAATAGATGTTATTGCAGTTACTCCTAAAGGTGTTCTTGTAATAGAAAAGAAAACATATATAGGACTGATTGTTGGTCGTGAACGAGATAAACAATGGAAAGTTTTTGTTAATCACGGAAAACAAAAATATTATATGAAAAATCCTCATCATCAAAATTATGGACATATTCAGGCTTTATGTGAAAATTTTCCTAATATGAAGAGTTTGTGCATAGATTTGGTGGTGTTTGGTAATAATGCAAATCTTGGTGATGGAATTCCTTATGCGACTATTTGCGATGCGAATTTTTTGTGGTTTTATAATAATTTGCCGAATGTTTTATCGTCACAGCAAATTTCTGAATTTACTTCAGCAATACAATCATTGCAAAAAGATAAGTCTGTAAATAAAGCTCTTCATAAGAAGAAAATTTGTGAAATGAAAAAAAGGTAGAATATGTCTAGATTGTTTATTTTGATAATAGTTGTTTCATTTATTTCTGCATTCGCTTACGATTTGCAGTTCCATCCATTCTTGTTACAAGTTAAGGATAAGCATGGGATAACGCTTGCTCAAACATTGGACGAAATGTATGGTGAAAAAATAGTGGTAAAAAATAAACGATGCTACTATTTTGAAATGACTCGCGATGCTGATATTGAATATGAAATTGATCAATGTCGTGTTGATTACACTCAGCAAAAAGTGTATTCGCAAGCGGATCGATTAAATGGTATTGAAGTTAAAGGAACTATTTGGGTTGAAGGAAATTCGTACCGTACTCGGAAAATGGGTGACGAATGGAGTGAATGGAAATCCTCAGAATTATTGTCAGCGTTATATTGGTATCATCGAACAGGCTTTGAGTACCGTAAACAAAATGGTGAATTTGAATTTACGTCAACACGAGGTGTTCAGAATATTCGTGGCTCGTCCAATTATGTGAGCAAGAACCGTGCTAGAAAGATTCAAAATGGTGAGTCTTCTGGAATGATTATTAATGAAAGTGGCTCTGGTAGGATTATTATTCAGGAAAGCCGGTAAATTGATTTGTCTAGATTCTAAAGAATGAGGAAATAGAAATGAATCGAAAACAGCATTTTAGGACCCATGTCCAAGGGGAATCTTTGGAAAATAAAATTCAGACTCTATCTGATAAAAATTTTGAGTATTTGGTTCTTCCTATGGTTGCTTTTGTAGCATGTATGTATATATGGATGATTTATTTGGACTTTTTAAAAGTTGATTTGTTTACGGCTGTTTTTATTACTGTATTAATGATTGTTCTATCTTTGCGAGCTTTTTTCAAAATAAAGAAATTGTGTAAGCAAATACGTAATCATAGAAAAGGTCTAGATGGGGAAAGATACGTTGGAGCAATTATTGAAAAAACTTCATCTAAAAATACGTTTGTGTTTCACGATATTATTTGCAAAAAAAATAATCAAGGAAAGGTAAAGGAATTTAACATTGACCATGTAATTATCAGTACTAAAGGAATTTTTGCCATTGATGCAAAAAATTGGACACTTCAAGATCGTGATTATAATCAAGCTGATTTTATTTATGATAATGGCGAACTTGTAGATAGTTCAGGGGTGTTGCAAGAAGAATTAATGCAAAAGATAGATTCTCAGGCGAAATATCTTGAAGATAAAATTTATGAATGGATTGGCAAGCATTATCCGGTTTTTCGTGTTGGAATAATGATTGGCGCTTTTGTAAAAAATGTGCAAGGTGATTTTAAAAAATTTTGGATTATAAATGATTCTGCTTTTTTGAGTTTTTTTGAAAAAGAACCTGAAAAAATTCCTTTAAATGATGTTTTAAGAATTTCAGATTCACTTCGTCGATTTGCTGAAAAACCTATAAGATAAGAATTAGGTAGTTAAATCTTTTTTATATTAACGTCATGCCAAAGTCCAAACTCGCAAAATTAATCGCTCGTTATCGAGAATTAGGAGTTGATAATCAAATTGATTATCAGAAATTTTATCTGTATTCCATTATTACCCATTCTACGGCAATTGAAGGTTCTACGGTTACGGAAATAGAGAACCAGTTGCTTTTTGACAAAGGGATTACGGCTAAAGGTCGTACTATCGAAGAACAGATGATGAACTTGGATTTGAAGAAGGCTTACGAAAGAAGTCTTGAATTGTCGAAATCGCATGCCCCTATTTCTGTGGATATGTTAAAAGAGTTGTCGTCCTTGGTTATGAAAAATACAGGTAGTACTTATCAGACTGTGCTTGGAAGTTTTTCAACGGCAAATGGTGATTTGAGATTGCTGAATGTTACGGCGGGGATAGGTGGTCGTTCGTACATGAGTTTCACAAAAGTTCCTGTACGGCTGGAAAGATTTTGCGATAAATTAAATTTGGCTCGGCAATCGTTGGACTTGAAAAACATAGATGATGTCTATGATTTGAGCTTTGATGCTCATTATGGATTGGTAACGATTCATCCATGGGCAGATGGAAATGGACGCATGGCAAGACTTTTGATGAATCAACTCCAGTTTGAATATGGGGTGATTCCCTCTAAGGTGCTAAAAGAAGACAAGGAAGGTTATATTAAGAGTTTGGCTGATGCTCAGGAATCTGAAAAACCGGAAATTTTCAAGGCCTTCATGTACGAAAACCTGTGCAAAAACCTTAAAAAAGAGATTAATACTTTCCTAAAATCGACAGAAATGGGGGGAGAAAACCCCAAAATGGGGGGAGAAAACGAAAAACGGGGGGAGAAAACCCGCGATATTATCATTCGTCAAATTCGCCAGAATCCAAATGTATCCATGTCCGAATTGGCTTCTGCTGTTGGTATTTCGGCAAAGGCTGTGGAAAAACAGATTGCTCGCATGAAAAAGGACGGATTGCTTGTTCGTGTTGGCCCTGATAAGGGTGGATATTGGGAAATCGTTTCGTAAAGTTCGTAATTCACAATCAGGTTCAATATGCTTAAACTGGAAGAATACAGAATAAGAACGTCGAATGCTGACTGGCTGGGCATTTGTTCTCTGAACGGTGTGGAATACGATTCTTTTTGGACAAAAAATGAATTTGCCCTATTGAAGGGGGCTTTAAAAAAAGATGAAATTATTTTAGGATTCACAGCAGGAACGATTCAACTCTCTGCGGATGGAAAAATAACGAGCCTTGGCAAAGATTCCTGGCTTGTTATTTTGAGTTCTGAACGGATTATCCTGATAAATGCGTCCAATCCTAAGTCGTCTCCTATTGTAAAGAGCTTTGCTGTTGCGAAAATCTCTGGTATGGTGGCTTCGCAGAATAAGGCTCTTGGACAATTGGTCATAGTTTTGGATAATGGAATTGTCACGATTGAAAATGCGATGGTGAATACAACCCGAAGCATGGAAAAAGTATTTAGACAATTGCGGGAAGGCGAAAAAGATGGGGCGAAAAATACAGCGTCCAAAATAGCACTACGAAAAGTTGAATTCAAAGAAAGCGAACTTCAAGAAAATAAAGTAAATCTTCGAAATGAAAATAAAAGTGGAAAGGGGGCTGAACCTGATGTTCCCAAACAAATAGCAAATCCTTTTGCTGAAGAAATCGAAAACGAAGAACTTGAAAATGACGGAAAAATCAGTGTAACAAAAGCCTCCATTGTCGCTTTGTTGTTTGGACGAATAGGTGTTCATGATTTTATTTGGGGAAAACCTGTATTTGGAATTGTTAAACTAATTCTATTTTTCACGTTAGTTATATCATCTAATAAAGACCTTTATGTGTTTTCCTCTTTAATCATGTTGGTTTTGGGAATATGGGTGACTGTAGATATTCTCAATATGTTTGCGGAAAAGTTTTTCGCAAACAAACCTTGTCGAGAAACTCATGGCGTTTTTCGTGGTGTAATAATTGCTATTTGTGTTATAGATGTTTTGCTTTGTTGTGCGAATTTGTTCTCTGACATTCGTGATTCGAGACTAAAAGATTATGGTGGTCATGTGTACTGGAATGAAATTGTTGAAGCGTACAGGAATAATTCTATTGCAGAGCGAAAGAGATTTGAGAAAAGAAGGTTTAGCATAATTGCTCAAGTCGGCTCCGTAAAGAAAAACATCTTTGGAGAATATGAAGTAAAGCTTGAAGGAATGTCTCTTTTGCCTGATGGTTATCAAAAAGAAATTAAATCAATGGTACTAACTTTTTCACATCAGCAAGCAGAATCGATAGAAAAAATGCAAAAGGGAAATATGTTTGCTGCTAGTTGTATTGGAAGGGGTGTTTCTCTTGGCTCCTATACTGCGGATAAGTGTATTTTAAAACATGTAAGACAATAGAGACGATGATTGTGAAAAAGCTTTCGTATATCGCCTTGTTTTTGTTCCTTTTTTTTACGGGATGTTCTGAATATCCTGAAATGAATGAGGATATTCTCGCTTATCATGTTTTTAGCGCGGATCAAATGGATTTAGAAAACGACGATGATGAGTATATTGATTTGCTTGCTAAGTCATTTGGAATGACTCCAAAATCAGTTAGGAAAATCCAAAAGTTCATTTTGTCCAAAAAGACGGAATCGAATTTGCTTTATGGGTTTGAATCTGCGATGCATGCCAAGGTTGTTGGATTACTTGGATCAAGTGATAATGCAAGAAATGACTTTGTTGTAAATGTCCTTGCTCCCTATTTGAATGTATTAAGTAAAAATAAGCCTTATAAGTCAGGGATTGATCGAGAACTTTTTGAACGTGATGTATGTACTTTGTTCGGTAAATTTTTTAATGAGCCTCAAGAGAATAATTCCTTGCGTGCGTTTATGGACGATGTTTACCGCTATAATAATGGTGGGGCTTCAAGTACCGACTACATAAATCAGTTGAATGAAGTCCTTTTAAAAAAGAACCTTTTTGTAGATTTGAATGCGCTAAGCTATTTAAATGTTCTTGCTGTTGATGATGTTGTTTTGTCTCCGACTCCATATAAAAACAAATCTGTATCTGTTGTTGCTTTAAAGAGGATTATGCCAGGGCTGCTACCTTCAAAATTGGGGTATTATCTGGCGGGAGCTGATAGGGTTGTTGTTTTAAATGATATGGTCGATTTTGCTGCTGAAGCAAAAATTCTTGAAATTGAACAAAATCGATTTTTCTCCAAGTATGAGGATAAGCGCTTTGTGAAATTTTGGCGTTCTATCGGTTTGGATTTGAGCTTGGAAAAAGCAAGTAAGATTTATAATCAATTGATGAAGAAAGATTTCTTAGGCAAACCGAAAAAATTTGTAACGCAGGCGATGTCTATGGAGGTTGCTATACATGAGGCGAAACATTTAGTGGATCAAATTGAACATCCCGAGTTGACGTTAAACTTGGATGCCGAATTTTCTGCTCATGTTACAGCTGCCATTTTCAATCCTGCTCCGAATGCCGCTTTGTTTTCTGCAATTGATAGAATGGCAGGATTTGCTATGCATCATCGTCTTGCGGTGATGAATGATGTGACTCGTAAACTTTGGACCATGGCTCAACGTTCTGCGTATGAAGAATCCTATTCCAGTGATTCTTTGCGTTTGGATTTGCTCCGATTGTATTGTGATTATCGAACTGTTCGCGAACAGGCTTCGTTTGGTTCTTTAGTAGATTTTAATCGTCAAATTGCATCGAAGGTTGCAGAGCATTATGGAATCGCGGATTCTATTTCTATAAAAATAGTGGATTGTCAGGATCTTCCGCTATTGCGTCTTCCAGAAGTTCGTCCTCAAGTGACTTTTACTAAGCCAAAAGAAAATTTTATATATGGAACTGCTGAAATTAAGGCTGGTGATTCCATATAATTTTTGACTATCAATTTCTCCCCCCATAAAGCAAAAATGTAGGGAGAAAACTTGAAAATGGGGGGAGAATACGCTCAATGATCCGAAAAATGACGTTTTTTGCGAAATTTTGAGACTTTATACACTTTTCAATATTTTTTACGCTTTCGTGTAAGCTTTTTTCGCTGCGTCGGGACGAACGAGAA
>JAEEGI010028766.1_pt1 | contig 10555 bp, 7 predicted proteins | sample 8958751 | NCBI WGS metagenome assembly JAEEGI01 (sample SAMN16246545, study PRJNA631951) | gut metagenome | biome: gut microbiome; feature: rumen; material: KS-attached | host: Bos | place: Iran: Karaj | collected 2018-10 | reverse complement strand
CGTCTTCTGAATATCTATAACAAGATTTCCACCTGTATACTCAAATTCATTGCTTAAGGTGATTTCAAAAGTTTCTGCTGCAGCTCCCTTAATAGGAGTAATTGTACCAGATGCATTGTCGGGAACACCAGAAACAAGTGATTCAGACGAAAAATCAGGAGTTTCTGTGCTAAAAAGCCTAATTTCCACCTCCCAACCACCAAAAGACAAGGAAGCTGTTGGATAGAACTTTATGCGTGTAATTTTTTTTCCAACAAGATCAGTTAGCATATCAGCAGAATAAATAATTTGATTATGCTGAACATAGTCAAAATTATATGTATACAACGGGATGTAGGAGTCGGTCTTAGATTCATCTCCTACAGTCAACTCCTCGGCTTGTGCTGCTGGAGGCGCAATAAAGGCGAAGAGCAGCAAGCCCATCAAAAGTTTTAGATAGAATTTTTTAGAAAACATGTTTTTAAAAAGTTAATTAATAAAAGGTTATAAAAATGTGTGTTTCAATAAAATACGTGTTTTGCGCCGAGCCTAAAGGGCCCAGTGCGGTGGTTGTGATTTATGTTATCATGTGCAATGTGTGTTTTGCATGCTGGTGTTTATCACGATAGATCACAATCTGGTTTAGTGGTGCAAAGTAACACCATTTTCAGTAAACTACCAAATTTTTCCTATACAAATTAATAAAAAATATGCAAAAGGGGGATTTGACGGGGTAAAGAGTCGATAAATATAGGCTAATACAGTAGAGGAGACGAGGACAGGGGTTTTAGACGGAAGGACAGAAGATTTTTAGACATAAGAACAAAAGAACAAAAGGTTTTAGACGGAAGGATAGAAGAACATAAGGTTGTCTCTACAGTCGTCAGTGGTAATCTCGGAGAACTCGGAGAACTCGGAGATCTCGGAGGTCTCGGAGGGGCGGACAGGGCACCCGCTGACTGAGGCTCGCTGAACGCACACCGCTCTGGCGAGCGACTCTTGCTGCTCGCTCAGTCGAGCTTAAGGTTGTCCCTACATTTGCTGCTCGCTCAGTCGGGCTATGCGAGGGCGAGGACGAGGATTTGGGCGGTGATGACTCGCAGGAACATGGTGAGGGGATAGACCGTAGAATAGGCCACGGCGGGTGCATCGTTGTTGGCAGTCTTGTTGGCGTAGGCGAGTGCCGGGGGATCGGTGTTGGAGCCAGCAATGAGGCCCATCAGGGTGCAGTAGTTGATTTTGTGGCGTCCGCGACCTATCAAGCCGATGACAATGAGGGGCAAGAAGGTGATGAGGAAGCCATAGAGCACCCACTTGGCACCTGTGGCGTTGAACACGGTAGCGGCAAAGCCCCCGCCCGCAGCCAGACCCACCGAGGCGAGGAATAGGCAGATGCCAAGCTCGCGCATGAGCAGATTGGCCGACGTGGAGGTGTAGGTGACCAGCTTGAACTTGTAGCCATAGCGTCCCAGCAAAATGGCGATGATGAGCGGACCGCCCGCCAGACCCAGCTTCATGGGCACCGTCATGCCAGGGAGCATGATGGGCAGCGAGCCTGCCAGGATGCCGAGGAAAATGCCTATGAACATGGTGAAGATATTAGGATGGTCGAGCATCTTCATAGAGTTGCCCATCTTTTGCGCCAAGCGCTTGATATCGTTCTCGTTACCCACCACGGTGAGGCGGTCGCCCACCTGCAGGGCAAGGTTGGGGCTGGCCAGCAGGTCGAGGCCGGCACGGTTGACGCGGGTTACATTGAGTTTGTAGCCCATGCGCAAGCGGAGCGAACCCAGCTTGCGGCCCGACAACTCGCTGTTGGTCATCACAATGCGGCGAGCCGTGACGGGGTCGGGGTCGGCTTTCCAGTCCATGACCTCGTGGGGGCCGAGGACGGCGTCGAACATCTCCTGGTCTTGCTGGCTCATGACCACGAGCAGGAGGTCGCCCTCTTCGATAACCGTTTCGCTCACAGGAATGTGCACATGGCCGTCGCCCTTGCGGATGCGCGAAATCACAAAGTTGTGGTCGATGATCTGGTGCAGGTGGTGAATGGTGCTGCCAATGATGAGCTTGTTGGTCACCTTATAGGTCACGAGGTGTGGCTGGAGCTGCGAGTTGGTTTTCTCGTCTTCAATCTCCTTGGCCTCTTTGTCGACACCTATTTTAAATATAGCCTTGACCGCAATCATCGAGAGGATGATGCCCACCACACCCAGCGGATAGGCGGCAGCATAGCCCATCGACATGGCCTCGTTCATGGCAGAGGCTCCGCTCGGGAGCGTCTCGATGAGCGTCTGCTGAGCGGCACCGAGTCCGGGCGTATTGGTGACGGCACCCGAGAGGATGCCCACCAGCTCGTTGGCGCGCAGGTCGCCATCGGCAAAGAAGATGGCCAGCGCCACCACTATGTTGAGCGCTATGATGCCTATTGCCAAGACATTGAGCGTGAGGCCGCCATGCTTGAACGACGAGAAGAACGACGGACCCACCTGAAGGCCTATTGAGAAGATGAAGAGAATGAGACCGAACTCCTGGATGAACTTGAGGGTGCTCTCGTCGATGGCAAAGCCAAAATGGCCGGCCAGCAGACCCACAAAGAGCACAAACGTGGCACCGAGCGAGATGCCGAAAATCTTGACTTTACCCAACAAAACACCCACGGCTATCACCAGTGAGTAGATGAAAATGGAGTGTGCCACTCCTGTGCCCGTGAACAAATCCAGTATCCAGTCCATGTTATGTTTGCTATTTACTTGTTATCTTAATGGTGATTAAATTTAACGTAATTATGTGGTTTTCAGGCAAGTTTGATGCCATGTTCGACAACATCGAGGATGTCGAGCGGACGGTTGACGATGCAGTTGGCGTGATACTCGTTCAGCTCCTTCTCGGGACGGAACCCCCAGGTCACGCCCACCGAGTCGATGCAGGCACGGCGCGCCGTCTCCATGTCGACGCCCGAGTCGCCCACATAGAGCGTATCGGCCTTAGCGACCTGAGCCTGAGCGAGAATGGAGAACACCACCGAGGGGTCGGGCTTGATGTTGACGCCCTCGCGCTGCCCCTCGACCGCCACAAAGTTGATGTCGGGGAAATAGTGGCCAATGATCTTGTCGACCGCCTGCTGATACTTGTTGCTTGCCACAGCCATGCGCACGCCCATGTCGTGGAGGTCGGAGAGGAGCTCGGGCATGCCATCGTAGGGGCGTGTGTATTGCGTGCAGTGCTCGTTGTAGAACTCGAGGAAGTCCTTGAGCAGGTGGTTGACGGTCTCCTCGTCGCGGTGATCCTCGGGTAGCACGCGAGTGATGAGCCGGCGCACGCCGTTGCCCACGAAGAAGGGGTAAGACGCCATGCTGTGGGTGGCAAACTCGTTCTTCTCGAGCGCATAGTTGGCCGCCTGAGCGAGGTCCTCAATTGTGTTGAGGAGCGTGCCGTCGAGGTCGAATATCACTAACTTTTTCATCGGTCTTTTGCTTGTTTTGAAGTTTGAAGATTAGAACGGATAGCCCACTGAGAAGTGGAACTCGGCATCGCGCTTGAAGCGCGGATTGAACAGGGGCCAGTGTTCCTGACCCGAAGCGGGATTGTGGGCCTTCATGCCCATGTCGAGACGCAAGAGGAAGTAGGTGAAGTCCATGCGCAGGCCCAAGCCGTAGGCCATGGCAATCTGCTCGAAGAACTTGTCGAACTTGAACACGCCGCCAGGCTGGGTGGGATAGTCGCGAATGGTCCAGATGTTGCCCACATCGATGAAGGCACCCAACTCGAGCACCCAGAAGAGCTTGGCGCGATACTCGATGCTGGCGTCGAACCTGATGTCGCCGCACTGGTAGATGAAGTTGTTCTGCGTGTTGCGGCCGTTGAAGCTACCAGGGCCCAGCGAGCGCACGCTCCAGCCACGCACACTGTTGGCACCGCCCGAATAGAAGCGCTTCTCGAACGGGAGTACCGTGGAGTTGCCATAGGGTACGGCAACGCCCAGGCCGGCATGCACCGCCAGTGAACTGCGCGAGTTGAAGTAGTGGGTGAAGGCGTAGTCGCCCTCGAGTTTGAGATATTGCGAGTAGCGGATGCCGAACACCTTATAGGCATCGTCGGCATCGTGCTTCTGATTGGTCATTTTGGAGATGGCATAGAGCAGGTTGCCCGCCGTCTCGGCCGAGGCGCGGACGGTGTAGATGTTCTCCTGCTGATAGGCATGCAGAGGGTTGAGCTCGCGCTTGTTGGTGTGATAGAAGTTGTAGCCCATGCGCATGATGAAGTGGTCTTCATAACTGTAGCGCAGCAGGGGGTTGGTGATGCTGTCGAGGAAGTGAGACTTGCTGTGGGGCAGATACACATAGTTCAGGTCGAGCAGGTTGAAGGTGTGGCGAGTCATGGACTGCTGTTCGCGCCAGACATACTTCCAGCCCGCACCGGCAATGATGCGCGTGTACTCGGGGCGTGCCTGATAGTTGAAATTGGTGTGGAACTCGGTAGAGGCCTGAATGCGCTGCTTGAAACTCTTCTTGAGGAAGGGGGCCTTGAACTTGGGGAAGGTGATGCCCACCTCGGTGGCATACTCGGAGTAGTTGTCGTTGATGAGACCGTCGATCTTGCCCGAAATGCTCTCGTAGCTCACCTTGAACTTGGCATTGAGTACCTCGGAGCCACGAAACAGATTGTGGTGATAGTAGTCGACTCCCACGCCGAAACCCAGGTCGCCCTCGCTATTGGTACCCTCGAGCGAGAAGGCCACCGACTGCTTCTTCTCGCGGGTGAGCAGGATGTAGGTGTCGATCCAAATCTTGTCGTCCATCTCGCCCACCAGCTGCGAATTGATGTCGATGAACTTCACGATGCCCAGGCGCCCCAGAGCCTGATAGGTCTTGTCGACATCGCTTGCGTCATAGAGCTGGCCCGGCTCAATGTAGCAGCACTCGTCGAGCACACTGTGGCGCAGGAAGTCGTCGGGACCGTGTATCACCCTGATGTTCTGATACATGGCAGTGTCGCCATGATACTCATTGTTCTGCATGGTCACCGGGTCGTAGTTGGTGACAAAGGTCACGTTGCGCACGTAGAAGGGGCGGTGGGCCGTGTAGCCCTCGAGCCGCTTGAGTGGACGCGGTGGAGCAATATTGAGGGTGAGGTCGACGGCACGCGAACCGGCAGCGGTGTCGGCCGTGAAGGTGACGTACTCCTTATTGAAGGCAAAGTAGCCATTGTTGCGCAGGTGCTCGGTGATGATGACGCGCTCGGCATCGAGCTTGTTGTGGTCGAAGGTGGAGTTCTGCCTGATGGGGAACAGGGTGGTGTCGCTCAGTATGAGGGTGCTTAGCGTGTCGTCGGGGATGTTGTAGCTGATGTTGCGCACATAGTAGGGCTGATTGAGCTTGATTTCGTACTTGACACGCACTTTCTTCTTCTTGACATTGCGGTCGACGAGGCTTGTCACCTGGTTGTTCATGTAGCCCTTGTTGGAGAGCGCGCGGGTGAGCTGGTTGACGCTGGCCTCGGTGAGGGTGGAGTCGTAGATCACAGGGGGCGTGCCCAAACGCTGCACCCAACGGTTGAACCACTTGGTGGAGTCCTTGCCCGAGATGTTGTAGAGAGCCAGCTGCAGCTTGAGTCCGCCGAGCACCTTGTGGTTCTCGGTCTGGCGCAGGTAGTTAACGAGCTCGGCACTGCTGATGTCCTCGGTTTCATTCTCCTTGTCCAAGATCTGGATGGTGACATCATCGAGCAGAAATTGACCATCGGGCACATGCTTGGTAGAAGAGCACGAGATGGCGACCTCAATCATCAGGATTGAAGCCAAGATCATGAACCACTTTATGCCCGAAGTCATACGTTTCATTGGTGAGCAGAGTAATTAATATGCAAAGTTACGCTCTTTATACCGATTCACAAAACGAAACAGGTAGAAACTTTTTTAGGCTTTTATTTGGTCAAAGTGAAAAATTATAGCTAAATTCGCATTTTCTAATCAATGTTACAAACAATTACACTATAATGAATACAGCCTATATCTTTTTTGCCGATGGTTTCGAGGAAATCGAGGCGTTGAGCACCGTCGATATTCTGCGACGTGCAGGCATGAATGCAGTAACCGTATCGATTCACGACGACTCGCTGGTAACTGGCGCTCACGGCGTTGCGGTGGAGACCGATGCCCTGTTTGATGAAGTAGACTATGCCGATGCGCAATGGCTCATCTTGCCCGGTGGCATGCCTGGAGCCAGCAACCTGCGCAACTGCGAACCGCTGTGCGACCTGCTCATTAATCACTACCGCAAGGGAGGATACGTGGCAGCCATCTGCGCTTCGCCCACTATCGTATTTGGGCCGCTGGGCATGCTCCAGCATCACGAGGCCGTGTGTTACCCAGGCATGGAAGCCACGCTCAACTGCCAGACACAACGCGACGACATGGTGGTTGTGAGCGACAACGTGGTGACCGGCAAGGGCCCCGCCGCCGCCAGCGAATTTGCACTCGCCATAGTGGCACTCACCCTGGGCGACGACAAGGCCCGCGAAGTGGCCCAAGGCTTGCTGCTGGTGCCTTGAGCACAGCCCGTGCAGCACCCTAAAAACATGAACCAAACTATCAGTCAACGCTATGAATCTAAAATATTTGCTTTTTTCAGCCATCGGCCTGTTGATGACCGCTTTCGCAGCCAGTGCCACCCCATTTGAGGTGAACGGCATCTACTACGATGTGATTTCGGGCAACAACGTGGCGGTGGTGGGGCACCCCGACGGTGTGTATCAGTCGGTGAACAATGCCAATATCCCAGCTACTGTGGAGTTTGAGGGAACTCAATATAACGTCAAGGAGATAGCCGACGAGGCCTTTATGAATGCGCAGTTGCAGATGCTCAGCATCCCTGCTTCGATGACCCGCATCGGGCGCAAGGCGTTCATGTATTCGTCGCTCTCTATGGCTTCACTCCAGGCGGCAGGCGACGAGCCCTTGACAATAGCCGACTCGGCATTCATGAATTGCCGCTATCTCTATTCAGTCACGCTGCCTGAACGGCTTCAGACCATAGGTAACTCGGCCTTCAACAGATGCCTGCTCGAGGGCCTCGTCATCCCCAAGGGCGTGACAAGCATAGGCAATGCAGCCTTTGCCCAAAACTATGAAATGATGTCGGTCAACTTCCAGGAGGGCCGTACAGCCCCCATTGTGCTAGGCACCGAACTGTTTGCCAACTGCGTGGGACTGTCGAGCACCAACCTGCCCGAAGGCATCACTAAGCTCACATCGCGCATGTTCTTCAACACAGGATTCACAGAATACACCATTCCGGCCACCATCGACACCATTGGTTCACAATGCTTTGCCTCTTGCCGAAGCCTTGAGATAGTGTATTCGGAAAAAGAGGGGACCAATCCACTGATTCTGCAAGACAGCGCCTTTGCCGAATGTGCCGTTCTGGGCACCTGCGAGATTCCTGTCCGCACCAAAATCATTGGCAATTATGCCTTCCAGGGCAACCCCATGTTCACCAAGTTTACCGTTAAACAACATGTCGACACCATTGGTGACTTCGCTTTTGCCTCATGCCCCAATCTCCTGAGTTTTTCTATACAGAACGACAAGCCACCTGTGGCTTATGCCTCCACTTTCGCAGAAATCAACAGCAAATGCAGCTTCTATGTGCAAGAAAAAGCATTCTCCCTGTTCAACGGACTGGAAGCGTGGAAAAACTACTACCCTCAAAAGTTCAATTTGCACATTTGTCACAACGAGTATGCTTACCACTACAACACGTTGTGCGTCGCAAGTGAGTTGAACCCGTCGTTCGTGAATGTGACGAATTTCAAGGCCTATAAGGTGAAAGAAATCGATGCGTCGCGGCAGCGCGTGGTGGCCGAGCAGGTGCAGTACCTCTACGGCGACAAGCAGCCACAGGGCGACTGCATCGTGTACAGGCTTAATACAGAAGACCTCTCGATGAACTTTAACCGGTTTAAATACAACCGGCCCTTTGAGCCCGACCAGTACCTCCACGGAATCTCGGAATGGTCTAAGAAGGTGAAACAACCCGACGACCAGAGCATCACATACTACACGCTTAGCCGCTCAACCGGCAAGTGGAACAAGATTCCAGAAACGGGAACCTACCTGAACAAGAGTCAGGCCTATTTGTGCGCTCCCATTCCTCAAAGCGAGGCACCCAACCAACTCGAGATGAAACTGGTGGATGTGCGTATCGTGGGCGACATCAACTCCGACGGTGCTGTGAATGTTACCGACCTCAACCTACTCATCAACATGCTGCTTGGTGTTGAGCCCATGAACATAGAACTGGCCGACCTTGATGGTGACGGTGCGGTAAACACCACCGATGTCACCTTCATGATTAGCGTCATTCTCGGCTTTAAAATACATGTGGGCGACGTGAACTTCGATGGATTCATCAATGTGAGCGACGTGACCACGCTAATCAACATGCTGCTTGGCGTTCAGCCCATGAAAATCAAGTATGCCGACATTGACGGCAATGGCAAGGTGAATGTGAGCGACCTGACGGCGCTCATCAACATCATTCTTGGTGTGTAACGACCTGTATTGATTTATTTTAGCGGGCAACTTGCGAAGCAAACGCCTTGTTGCTCCACACCTCATAAGACCCGTTGGGCGTAGTGGCTATGGTCATTACGCCCATCTTCTTCTCCTTCGCCATCAAGGCCTTGGCCTTTTCAGTGCCCATGGCCATGCATGCTGTGGCCCAGGCATCGGCCATCATACAGTCGGGGGCGGTCACCGTCACGCTAAGCAGTGTGCTCTCCTCGCTCTTGCCCGTCTTGGGATTCACAATGTGGGAGATGCGTTTTCCGTTGACCTCTTTGTATTTCCTATAATTGCCGCTTGTGGCTACCCCACCCTGCTCCAGCGAGAGCGTCATGACCGACTCGTGATGCGTGCCATCGGGGTCGGACTGAGGCATATCAATCGACACATTCCACTTGTCGCCACGAGGGCTGCGGCCTTTCAGGGCCACCTCACCACCAATCTCTACCATATAGTTTTCCACACCGTTGCGCTCCAGCATGCGCCCTATCTCATCGCAAGCATAGCCCTTGGCGATGGAGCTGAAGTCGAACTGCGTGCGAGAATCCTGCTTCACAATGCGGCCTTGTTCAAGGCTCGTCTTCTCCAGACCCACAAACTGCAGGATGCTGTCGAGCTGTGCCTGGGTGGGCAGTTGGCCGTTCTTGTAACCAAAGCCCCAAGCATTCACCAGCGGCATCACCGTGGGGTCGAATGCGCCACCCGAGGCTTTGTGTACCTCTTGTGAAGCCTTGTAGAGCTGCGTCAGGCACGCATCAAGGGCATCGCCTTTACCGGCATTGATAGCGCTTATCAGCGATTGCTTGTTGTAAACCGATGCGCTCATATCTACGGCATTAAGCACGACCTGCACCGAGTCGCTCAAATCACTGGTGCCATGATAGGTGATGTGATAGTCGGTAGTCCACACCACGCCACTGAGCCTGAATGTGTGCCGGGCATTGGGCTTGAACAGGAAGAAACACACTACTGCCACCAGTGTGACAGCCAGAACGGCCAGATAACGCCTTGAAATCGGTTTTGGAGATGATGCCATTGTTTTGTTGTTTTAAGATGGGCGAAGTTAACTATTTTTTGCCGTTTCACAAAAAAAACGCCGTCGCTCGCCCGAAAATTCATTCAATATCATTTTTTTTTCATAGCTTTGCAACAATAATCAACTCAGGAAACTATGACTGCTTTAAAAAAATACTTGACGATAACCCTGCTCTTGCTCATGCTGCCCTGTGCGGCACAGGCTAAGTTCAGGTTCGGTGCCAAAGCCGGCTTTGGCATCAATACAGTGAAATTTGACCGCAGCATTATGGATGCCGACAACTATCTGGGCTACTCCGTTGGTGCAACTGCCGAACTGGAGCTTCCTGCTGTGGGCATTGCACTCGACGCGTCGGCGCTCTACACGCACCGCAGCAACAAGATCTTGGTGCAAGACGAGGAAAACCGTAGCTACAAGCGCAATTACTTTGAATTTCCTGTGCATGCCAAGTACAAGCTCAACATGCTCGGGCTCAACCGCATTCTCGTACCCTTTATCTATGCTGGTCCTGACTTTGCCTTCCTCACGAGCGAATCCGACCCCAGCAACTCGTTCAAAAATCGCAAGATGTCGGTCTCGCTCGACCTAGGTGGTGGTGTGGAACTTATCAACCACCTGCAAATCAGCGTCAACTACTCGCTGGGCATGTCAAAAGCCTTTGAATATGTCGGGCTTAACTCTGATGTGCGAAATGTGACTGGTAAAGACCGTTGCTGGACCGTCTCGGCCGCCTACTTCTTCTAAATTCAATTAGGGAAAAGTTTTGATAATAATTGTTGCGGCTCAGCAATATTAAACAAGTTTTATTGCATTCGCCTTGCGAATTATTTGATATTTCGCTCGCCTTGCACTATTGTTGCGGTTAAACGACCGCGAAATTAGGCTGCGGCTCGGAAAATTGCAAACATTTTTGCATTTTCGCTCGCCTTGCACTAATTTTGCAGATAAATCAACATTTAAGATGAAAAAGATAC
>JAEEGI010028765.1_pt1 | contig 10555 bp, 6 predicted proteins | sample 8958751 | NCBI WGS metagenome assembly JAEEGI01 (sample SAMN16246545, study PRJNA631951) | gut metagenome | biome: gut microbiome; feature: rumen; material: KS-attached | host: Bos | place: Iran: Karaj | collected 2018-10 | reverse complement strand
TTTCCATCCATCCCAGATAATTCTTAGTAAAACGTTCCGGCACGAACTGGGTGCGGCCGTCTTTTACGCAGTCCGTGGCAGCCTTCAGCAGCGGCTCCATCTTCACGAACCACTGGGTGGAGATCAGGGCTTCAATGGGTTCGCCACAGCGCTGGCAGTGACCAACGGAGTGAGGGCAATCTTCTATTTTCACCAGCAGTCCCAGCTCGTCCAGGTCTTTTACGATATTCTTACGGCATGCATAGCGTTCCTGTCCTTCATAGCGTCCGGACTCTTTGGTCATGATGCCATCTTTATCGATGACAACAATGGCTTCCAGGTTCTGCCGCAGGCTCATCTCGTAGTCGTTGGGGTCATGGGCCGGGGTGATCTTTACGGCGCCGGTACCGAATTCCGTATCAACATAGTCATCGGCAATAATGGGAATTACCCGGTTCATGATCGGCAGCAGGATTTTTTCGCCTACCAGCTTGCCATACCGTTCATCCTTCGGATTCACGGCTACCGCCGTATCGCCGGGGATGGTTTCCGGACGGGTGGTAGCAATGGTCAGGAATTCCCCTTCATGACCGATGATCGGATACTTGATATACCACAGATGGCCCGCGTCGTCCTTGTGTTCTACCTCAATATCACTTAAGGCCGTATTGCAGTTGACACACCAGTTGGTGATGCGGGTGCCACGGTAGATCAGTCCCCTTTCATATAAGGAAACAAACACTTCCCGCACCGCACGGGAGCATCCTTCATCCAGTGTAAAGCGGATGCGGTCCCAATCGCAGGAAATGCCCAGGCACTTCAGCTGGTCGATGATCCGGTTGCTGTACTGTTCTTTCCAGTCCCAGACCCGTTTCACGAACTCGTCCCGGCCCAGATCATAGCGGGTCAGGCCTTCGTTCTTTTTAATTTCTTCTTCTACTTTAATCTGGGTTGCCAGTCCGGCATGGTCATAGCCGGGGAACCAAATCGTATTGTCCCCCATCATACGGTGCCAGCGGATCAGGATATCCTGCAGCGTATTGTCCAGGGCATGACCCATATGCAGCTGTCCCGTAATATTCGGAGGCGGAATGACAATGGTAAACGGCTTTCTGTCCGGGTCCGGTTCCGCGTGGAAATACTTATTCTTTTCCCAGAACTGATACCATTTCTTCTCCACCGATGCGGGATCATACGTTTTAGGGATGTTGCGCTCTTCTGCCATGTTCTTTCCTCCTGTGAACCTATAAAAATTTAATTATTACCAAAACCAATACTTAAGGAAACACGGGTTAATCAGCGTCTCCTTATAAAAATAAAAAATCCTGTTGCGACATTACAACAGGACGAATGACCGTGGTACCACCTGAATTCTCTGTCCATCATTCAGGTGAAACGCTGCAGTTTCAAACGCAAATAAAACCGAACCGCTATTTGTGTGACTGAACGCCAGCCTGATCACGAACAAAGCTCTTATTGATTACGTAACGTGTAACACGGGAACGCTTACCCATATTACAGGGATGCAAAACAAAACGTACATTCATTCCATGAATTATCCGTTCATTTGCAAATCATCACATAACATAATATGAAGATTTGGCTGCGAATTATAATTTTCCCTGTCATACTTCAGCGTTCCGGCTCCCGGGCTACCTTCCTGCATTTCCACCGGACGGTTTTCACCAGCCCCGTCCTCTCTTCAGGTTTTCCTGCAGTACTCCTCCCGTTCCCGGCCGTTTTCTATAAAAATTGTACTTTTTTAGTTTATCAACCTCAGGTAACGCTGTCAAGCACTATTTTTGCTGACAGAAAAAAACCGCATAACCGTTTGAACTTGTCCGGCGTAAAAACAAAAATCATTTTATAAAAATTTTACAATTCCCCTGATGCATGCGCCATGCGGCGAAGCCGATGCTAACTGGCGTTAGCGCATGTTAACAAGGAAAAATTCCTATTGACAAATCAATTTCATGGCCTTATTATTGTCGTTAATATCCGGAAAGGCAATTTCGTTCCACTGCCCAATGTTGCATCTGCCTTATAAGGATACGCCGGTCAAATGCGTTTCTTTGCAGACGGATCAGCCGGTTCTTCCTTACGTTCTACAGCAAAGGGCAGCGTCCGGCGTGCGCAGCATCATAAAACGCCCAAATAATTTTAAAGGAGTGTTTTTATGAGCTCACTGCATGTTACTTCCAACCGTGAAAAGATTGCCATGCGCATCTCCTGGTACAGCATCGCGGTCAACGTATTTCTGTCCCTGGGCAAATTCATCGCCGGTATCTTCGGCCATTCCGCCGCCATGGTCTCCGACGCCATCCATTCGGCCTCGGATGTTTTCGCAACGTTTATTGTCATGGCCGGCATCAAGATCTCCGGAAGGGCCTCAGACGATGATCATCAGTATGGCCATGAACGTCTGGAATGCGTGGCTTCCATCCTGCTTTCTGTTATTTTAGCCCTGACCGGACTTGCCATCGGCTACGCCGGCATAGAAAAGATACTGAACCAGGATACCGAGTCCATCGCGATTCCCACGTTCCTGCCCCTGGCTGCCGCTATCATTTCTATTGTAGTAAAAGAAGCCATGTACTGGTATACGCGCCACTATGCGCTGATGCTGGAATCCGACGCGCTGATGGCCGATGCCTGGCACCACCGCAGCGATTCCCTGTCATCCGTCGGCAGCTTCATCGGTATTCTGGGCGCCCGCATGGGCTACCCCATCCTGGATCCCATCGCCAGCGTGGTAATCTGCCTGATGATCCTGCAGGCCGGGTATGAAATCTTTATGGGCGCCATTGACAAAATGGTTGACAAAGCCTGCTCCAAAGAAGAAGAAGAAGCCATGCGGGCCAAGGTTGCCGGGGTTCCCGGCGTCAACCACATCGACCTGCTGCGTACCCGCCAGTTCGGCAGCCGCATCTTTGTCGACGTGGAAGTCAGCGCCGACGATAACCTGACCCTGCTGCAATCCCACCAGATTGCGGAAGAAATCCATCACTCCATCGAAAAAGATTTTCCCAATGTCAAGCACTGCATGGTACACATCAATCCCCTGAGCGAAGTATCCCATGAATGTTACGGGGAGCACCGCCATTAAACCGGAGTTCCGGAACCCGGAAACGCCTGCACATAAATGCCTTCACATAATTCTTACATTTAAATATTGCGTAAATATCACGGCTTTCAGCCAAATAAAAAACCCGCATGGTCCAGATGCGGGTTTTTTATTTGCAGCTGTGTCAAAAGGAGAAGGAGAAGGATGGGAATTTGCTAAATGACTTGTGAATAGCAAACGATTTATCAAAATATTTCGCCCTGCAAGTAATAGAATAAGACCGTTTCTGCTTGCGCAGGAACGGTCTTGATATCATTCACTGGCATCTTCCCACTCTCACCTAGAAAGATACTTCATGTCCAACATCACTATCCTGTCGCTCGCAGGTTAAGCAAGGATGCTTATACAGTTTACACTCCGGTTATACGGTGACGGGATCACATCGGAATTGCGCCGATTTAATAAACTGCACGAAATATTTATTTGATGGTTTAATTATAACGATTCCTATTAAGTCTGTCAAGCTATTTATTTTAGTTTTTTTATATTTTCTGTCAGCTATATGATTATTCTTCCAGAGTCACTTCGGAATCTGCTGTCAGCGCAGCCATGATCCGGTTAATAAAGTCCAGCCGCATGGTGGGTTGCAGGACCGAATACGCCGTAATCTGTTCGTCCGCAAGCCCCAGGGCTTTCTTAAAGGCAGCCCGCTGGGACATGGCCGCATTCCGGCTGAGCTTATCCGCCTTGGTCAGCACAACATGTATATTGAGCCCGCACTCACGCATCCATTTATAGGCCTCAATATCACTTTCCATCAAGTTATGGCGTATATCCATCAGCTGGCAGACCAGCGCCAGATTGGGCGCCTCTTCCAGATATTTGCGGATAAAACCGGACCACTGTTCCTTGTTTTTATGATTGGTTTTTGCGAACCCGTAACCGGGAAGATCCACCAGATAGAACTGTGTCCTGTCTTCAGCCTGTTCCGTGACCCGCTTGGCATCCAGCCGGTAAAAATTCAGCGTCTGTGTCTTGCCGGGCGAAGAACTGACCCTGGCCAGCCCGTTCCGGCGGCAGACCGAATTGATTAAAGAAGACTTACCTACATTAGAACGCCCTATAAACGCTACTTCAGGCAAATATGGCTTGGGATACTGTTCCGCGCGGACTGCAGATGTAATAAATTCCGCACGGATCACATCCCAGTGTTCTTTTGTCATGCGCACCTCCTCATCTTTTCAGGATAACGCCGGACCGTAACCGGCGTTATTCAGGGAAACACTGATTAACCAGCGTCTCCTTATGACAAATTCTGTGCCCGTTTTCCTATCTCTCTCGCAATATACACACCGCTGGCACTGGCCTGGGACAGGCCTCTGGTAATGCCGGCCCCGTCTCCGGCCGCAAACAGATTGGGGATTTTTGTTTCCAGATGTTCATCCAGGTCCAGACGGGAACTGTAGAATTTTACTTCTACCCCGTACAGAAGCGTATCCGCGTTGGCCATGCCGGGAGCAATCTTGTCCAACGCGTAAATCATTTCAATAATATCGTCCAGCTGCCGTTTCGGAAGCACCAGGCTTAAGTCGCCCGGCGTCGCGTTCAGGGTAGGACGCGTAAAGCTTTTGGCCAGCCGCCTTTCATCGGTACGGCGCCCTTTGACCAGATCCCCAAAGCGCTGCAGCAGCACGCCGCCGCCTAACAGGTTGGAAAAGGATGCAATCCGCTTGCCGTACTGATGCGGTTCTTTGAAAGGTTCCGTAAATTTGTTGCTCACCAGCAGGGCAAAGTTCGTATTCTCACTCTGCCGCGCCGGGTCCGCATAGCTGTGGCCGTTTACAGTGACGATGCCGTCCGTGTTTTCCGCTACTACATAGCCGTTGGGGTTCATGCAGAACGTCCGCACCAGGTCATTGTACTGTTTGGTACGGTACACCAGCTTGGCTTCATACACTTCATCGGTAATATGCTTAAAGACCGCGGCCGGCACTTCCACCCGGACGCCTATGTCTACCGCATTATTGGTAAAGGCAAGCCCCAGCTTCCGGCCCTGCTCCGTAAACCATTCCGCGCCGGCCCGGCCGGGAGCCGCAATCAGATAGGTGCTGCGCAGTTCGCCTTTCGACGTATCCAGCACGAATTCATCCGCTTCCTTGCAAAAGCTGTTCACTTTCGTATCACAGAAAATATCAACCTTTTTACTCAGGTCTTCGAAAATATTTTCCATGATCTGCAGGTTGTTTTCCGTACCCAGATGGCGGACCTTACCGTTTAACAGATGCAGGTCATAGCCCAGGGCCTTGCGCCCGATGGAAGAATTCTTGGTTGTAAAGGTTTCGCCGGGCGCGCCGTACCTGCAGTTGATGGAATCCACGTAATCAATCAGGTCCATCACGGTCTGCTTGGGCAGGTACTCAGGCAGCCAGCCGCCGAATTCGGTAGTGAAGTTATATTTGCCGTCGGAAAAAGCACCGGCGCCGCCGAACCCGCGCATGATCGCGCAGGGAACACAGCGCAGGCAGTGGCCGGTTTTGCCGGCAGCCAGCGGGCAGTGGCGCTTCGCCACCGTGTGCCCTTCTTCCAGCATAACTACGGAAAGTCCGGGAAACTTTTCACTGAATTCCCAGCAGGCAAAAATCGCGGCAGGCCCTCCGCCGATTACAGCAACATCATATTTTTTCCGCATACTACCGCCCCTCATTCTTCCGGAAATGCCGGTGTAAAGCGTCCGCACTTCCCTTTCTCTGATTACATTATACTACAACTGCGACGATACCGTTACGGCTTCAGCGCCAGTTTCAGCACTTCATCCATATGGGTCACCGGAACAAAATGGATGTCCTCCCGGACCTTTTGCGGCAGTTCCGCCAGGTCCTGCATGTTCCGCTCCGGCAGCAGCACGGTCTTCACGCCATAGCGGTGCGCAGCCAGCATTTTTTCCTTGATCCCCCCTACGGGAAGCACCTTGCCGGAAAGGGTGATTTCGCCGGTCATGGCCAGATCCGCTTTGACCACCCGTCCCGTTAACGCGGAAACCATCGCCGTCACCATGGTGATGCCGGCGGAAGGCCCGTCCTTGGGAATGGCGCCTTCCGGCAGATGGATATGGATATCTGTTTTATCATAGAAGTCTTCTTTTAATCCCAGTTCTTTGTAACGGGAACGGATATAGGTGTATCCGGCCCGGGCCGATTCTTTCATCACGTCGCCCAGCTGGCCGGTCAGGGTCATGCCGCCCTTTCCTTCCGCCGCCAGCACTTCCACTTTCAGCAGCTCGCCGCCCACGCTGGTCCAGGCCAGTCCTGTCACAATGCCAACTTCTTCCCGGGCACGCATATCCGACTCCAGATAGATGCAGGGGCCAAGGTAATCCGCCAGATTCTTCACGGTAACTTTCGCGTCCGTTTCCTTTGCCGTGACAATACGGTAGGCAACCTTGCGGCACAGCTTCGCGATCTGCCGTTCCAGACGGCGCACACCGGCTTCCCTGGTATAATCCCGGATGATCTTCCGGATGGCGCCGGAAGTAATGGAAAGGGTTTCCCGGGTCAGCCCGTTGGCTTCCATCTCCTTCGGCAGCAGATGCAGCCTCGCGATATTCAGTTTCTCATCTTCCGTGTAACTGGACAGCTCAATAACCTCCAGCCTGTCCAGCAGGGCGGGAGGAATCGTTTCCGACGTATTTGCCGTTACAATCCAGAACACAGACGACAAATCGAAGGGATACTCAATAAAATGATCACTGAAGGCATGGTTCTGCTCCGGATCCAGCGCTTCCAGCAGCGCCGAAGCAGGATCGCCCCGGAAATCGCTGGCCATCTTGTCCACTTCATCCAGCAGGAACAGCGGGTTCAGGCACCCGACTTTCTGCATCCCGTGGATGATACGGCCCGGCATGGCTCCGATGTAGGTGCGGCGATGCCCGCGGATTTCCGCTTCGTCCCGCACGCCGCCCAGGGAAACCCGGGTAAACTTACGGTTGATGGCTTCCGCAATCGACACGGCCATGGAAGTCTTGCCCACGCCGGGAGGACCTACCAGGCATAAGATCGGCGCCTTGTTGGTCTTTGCCAGTTTTTGCACCGCCAGATGCTCCAGGATGCGTTCCTTGACTTTTTTCAGACCGTAATGGTGTTTGTCCAGGATCCGGGCAGCCTTCTTTATGTCAAAACCGTTTTTGTCATATTTTCCCCAGGGAAGATCCAGCACCGTGTCCAGATAATTCCGGATCACTGCGCTTTCCGCCATCATGGGGGGCATCTTGAACAGACGGTCAACCTCTTTGTTCAGCCCTTTCAGCACTTCTTCCGGTAAGGGCAGCGCCTTTATTTTTTCCCGGTACTCTTCCGCTTCCGCGTGAACATCTTCGGCGTCACCCAGTTCCTGGCTGATGACCTTGATCTGCTCCCGCAGGTAATACTCTTTCTGGTTTTGTTCAATATTCTGATGCACCTTCTGGGCAATGTCTTTTTCCAATTCGGAAATCGTCATTTCCTTATGCAGGATCTCGTACAGTTTTTCCAGCCTGGATTTCACAGACACCGTTTCCAGAAGCAGCTGTTTTGTTTTCAGGTTCACGTCCAGATAACCGGCAATGGTATCCGCCACAACGCCTGCATCCGGGTTGTCCTTGAAGGAAAGCAGTACCTCCGGACTGATTTTTTTGCCCAGCAGCACCCACTTTTCAAACTCGGATATCACCATGCGCCGCAGGGTTTCCAGTTCCAGCCCTTCTTCCCGCAGGGGCCGTGCCGACAGTTCCGTAAAGGAAGCAGCCCAGCCGCCTTCCGCGTCTTCCGACACACGGTCAGCCGACGCGCGGTACAGGCCTTCCACCAGGATCCGCACAGCGCCCCCCGGCAGTTTCAGCATCTGTCTGATTTCGGCCACAACGCCTACCCGGTACAGATTTGCCAGTTCCGGTTCTTCTTTATCTGATTTTATCTGGGAAACGATCAATATTTTTTTGCCGTGCCGCATCGCCGCATTCACGGCATTTAACGACCTCGCCCTGGCAATGTCAAGATTCATCACCATACCGGGAAAGATGACCATGCCGCGCAAGGGCAGCAGGGGCAAAATTCGGGAAAAGGTATCCAACTCAAATCCTCCGTCAGGCAACAATCAGCTGCGGTTCCACATGCCGCCGTACCGTATCTTCGGTTACGACGCATTTCACCACATCGGTACGGGAAGGAACTTCGTACATTACGTCCCGCATGATCCCCTCGATAATGGCGCGCAGACCGCGGGCGCCGGTCTCCCGGCGCAATGCTTCTTCCGCGATGGCCACCAGGGCGCCGTCTTCAAACACAAGCTCCACGTTATCCATGCTCAGGAAATGCTGGTACTGTTTAATTAAAGCATTCTTTGGTTCCTTCAGAATCCGCACCAGCGCTTCCTTGTCCAGCGCGTCCAGGGAAACCATCACCGGCAGACGTCCCGCGAACTCGGGAATCAGGCCGAACTTCATCAGGTCTTCCGGCATCGTCTGCTTAAACAGGGAATCTTCCGCCTTCAGTTCCGTTTTCTTTTTGATGTCCGCGCCAAAGCCCATGGCTTTGGTGTCGATACGCTCTTTGATAATGCTCTCCAGACCCGCAAACGCGCCGCCGCAGATAAACAGGATATTGGTGGTATCGATCTGGATGAACTCCTGGTGGGGGTGCTTGCGCCCGCCCTGGGGCGGAACATTGGCTGTCGTGCCTTCCAGGATTTTCAGCAGAGCCTGCTGCACGCCTTCACCGGAAACGTCCCGGGTAATGGAAACGTTTTCCGACTTTCTGGCGATCTTATCAATTTCATCGATATAAATAATGCCTCTCTGGGCTTTTTCAATATCGTAATCCGCGTTCTGGATCAGGCGAAGCAGGATGTTTTCCACGTCTTCGCCCACATAGCCCGCTTCGGTCAGCGTGGTGGCATCCGCAATGGCAAAGGGAACCTGCAGGATCTTTGCCAGCGTCTGGGCCAGCAGCGTTTTTCCGCTGCCGGTGGGTCCCAGCATCAGGATATTGGATTTCTGCAGTTCCACGTCTTTATCTTCCGGCCGCGTGCTTCCGTAATTGATGCGTTTGTAGTGATTATACACCGCAACAGCCAGCGTCTTTTTCGGCTCTTCCTGCCCGATTACGTACTCATCCAGAACCGCCTTGATCTCTTTCGGGGTCGGAAGATTTTCCAGGGCTTTCGGCGCCGTAATGTTATTATCCCGTTCATACTCTTCCTTCAGCACTTCCGAGCATAATTCGATGCATTCATCGCAAATATACCCGTTGCGCCCGGCCAGCATCCGCTTCACCTGGTCGCCCCGTTTTCCGCAGAAGGAACAAATCACGTCACTGTTTTTATTATTATCGGAAAAACTCATCTGTAACTCCTTACTGTTTGATAAATTTCGGTTTGGGCTTACCTGTTCGCCCAGACCCGGCCCTGCCCGCAGTTTTTCTTTCAGCTGCGGACTGTGCAACCGGTTATGCTTCCGGCATACGGTCCACGACCTGGTCGATGATGCCGTAAGCCAAAGCTTCTTTTGCTGTCAGGAAATTATCCCGATCCGTATCCGCGGCAACAGCTTCTTTGGTCTTGCCTGTATGCTTCACGATTACATCGTACATTTCTTCCCGGATTCGCAGGATATTTTTCGCGTGGATGGCAATATCGGAAGCCTGTCCTTCGTATCCGCCCAAGGGCTGATGAATCATAACCTCCGAATGCGGCAGGGCATAACGTTTTCCTTTTTTGCCCGCCATCAGCAGGATGGAAGCCATGCTGGCGGCTAGCCCTACGCAGATGGTAGACACATCGGGTTTGATGTACTGCATGGTATCGTAAATCGCCATGCCGGCGGTCACGCTGCCGCCCGGGCTGTTAATATATAAATGGATATCCTTGTCCGGGTTTTCCGATTCCAGGAACAGCAGCTGCGCAATGACGACATTCGCTACTTCATCCGTAACCGGGCCCGTCAGAAAAACGATCCTGTCTTTCAACAGGCGGGAATAAATATCATAGGAGCGTTCGCCCCGGTTATTCTGCTCAACCACAATAGGAACATAATTCATATCGTTCACTCCTTCCAGGTTTGCTTTAAAAATGTGTTATTTTCAGGATAAAAGGGCTGTCTGTACATTTGCACAGACAGCTCCTCATGTTTTACCGCTTATTTATTATTTTGCGTTGTCCAGAATTACATGGGCAGCCTTGTGACGCAGGATATTGGCCAGAAGCAGTCCCATGTTGTTGTTCTTGCGGATGATGGTCTTTACATCTTCCACACGGGCGCCGTTCTGGTCCGCGATGGACTGGAGCTGGGCATCTACATCGGCCATGTCCACCTGGATATTTTCCGCTTTGGCGATGGCATCCAGCACCAGGTCGGTGCGGACATTCTTTTCTGCGCCTTCCCGCTGGGCTTCACGCAGTTTCGCCATATCCATGCCGGTGTACTGCATGTACTGGTCCAGCGTCATCTTGCGGCTTTCCAGGTTCAGTTTGATCTCTTCCACC
>JAEEGI010028764.1_pt1 | contig 10556 bp, 8 predicted proteins | sample 8958751 | NCBI WGS metagenome assembly JAEEGI01 (sample SAMN16246545, study PRJNA631951) | gut metagenome | biome: gut microbiome; feature: rumen; material: KS-attached | host: Bos | place: Iran: Karaj | collected 2018-10 | reverse complement strand
CGCCAGCTCGGCGTCACCGGCCTCGAACTTCTCGAGGCCCTTCTCGTACTCCTTGAGCCCGTCAGCGTATTCCTTCTCGCCGTCATGAAGCTCCTTCAGGGCGTCCGCGATCTCCTTTTCGCCGTCGGCTATCTCCTTCTCGGCGTCGGCGACCTTGTCCTTTAGCTCCTGCTTCGCGTCGGCGAGCTCCTTCTTTCCGTCCTCTATCTCCTGCAGAGCATCCGCGAGATCCTGCTTCGCGTCGGCGAGCTCCTGCCGCGCGTCGGCGAGCTCCTTTCTGGCGTCGGCGAGCTCGTCCCTCGCGTCAGAGAGCTCCTTCTCGGCGTCCGCCGAGGCGTCGTCCAGCTCGGCCTGGGCGTCGTCGAGCTTTTCGGTGGCCTCGCCCACGACCTCATCGTAGCGCAGCGCCGCCCTCTCCTCGGCGAAGTCCTCCATGCCGTCGATCACGCCGTCTATGAGCGCGTCGTACTCCCCGCTGAAGGCGGTGAGCTCCCTCGCGCCCTTCACGGTGAAGAAGGCCGCGGCGTAATAGTCCATGTCGAAGGCCTCCTCCTGCAGGTAGACGAAGGCTCCTATGCTGCCCGTGCCTATGCTGCCGGTGCCGCGCTCGACGCTTATGTAGTAGGGGCTCGCCGCGACTCCGCATATGCGGTACTGAGAGTACCTTAGCCGGGGCTCGGAATCCTCGTCCTCATCCCCGTCTTCATCGTCTTTTTCATCGCTCTCCGCGGCGCCGGAGCCGTCCCCGGGGTCCTTCGGGTCTTCGTCCTCCTCGAGCTGCAGCTCTATGACGTCGCCCACGGAAAGGCCCAGCTCGGCCATCAGCTGTTTGTCCGCGAGGCAGTCGTTCGGCCCGGAGGGCCATTTGCCCTCCTTGAGCTCCAGGAGGTTCAGTTCCTTCGGCATGGACCAGAGTTTGACGACTATGTCGTTGCCGCCGCCGAGCGCGTGGGCGTCGAGCTGGTAGACTCCCTCGCCCTTTTCGATCTCGTCCCTCGCGAGCACGGCCTGAACGTCTTCCTCGGTTATCCCCAAAGTAGAAAGCACCCTGATGTCCATGAACTCTCGTTCGTCCATGTAGGCATCCAGGGTGTTCTTCATGTCGGGCGCGGTCGCTCTGAGGCCGCACAAAAAGGCCACCGCGAGGGCGGCCAGTATGAGTATCGAGATGAATCTGCTGCGGGAATTTGCGACCTCCCGCGCGAAGTCCTTGAAGAGCGGGCTCATCGCTACCACTCGATCTCGGAGATGTCGGCGGGGCTGGGATTGAGGGTCACGCTCTCGGCGGTCCCGTTCTTGATCCGGATCACTCGGTCAGCCATCGGCGCGATGGCGCTGTTGTGGGTGATGACCACGACGGTCACGCCCTTCTGCCTGCAGGTGTCCTGAAGGATCTTGAGGACCTGCTTGCCGGTGACGTAGTCGAGCGCTCCGGTGGGCTCGTCGCAGAGCAGGAGCTTGGGGTTCTTGGCGAGGGCGCGGGCTATCGCGACCCTCTGCTGCTCGCCGCCCGAGAGCTGGGCGGGGAAATTGTTCAGCCTCCCGCCGAGGCCGACCTCCTCGAGCACCTCCTTCGCGTCGAGCGGATCCCTGCAGATCTGCGAGGCGAGCTCGACGTTCTCGAGAGCGGTGAGGTTCCCCACGAGGTTGTAGAACTGAAAGACGAAGCCTATGTCGTTCCTGCGGTAGGCGGTGAGCTGGCGCGCGTTCATGCCGCTGATCACGGTGCCGTCGACCTCGATGAGCCCTCCGCTGCAGGCGTCCATGCCGCCGAGCATGTTGAGGACCGTGGTCTTTCCGGCGCCGGAGGGCCCGACTATGACGCAGAACTCGCCCTTCTCAATGTCAAAATCGATGTGGTCGACCGCCTTGATGACCACATCTCCCGTACGGTAGATCTTGCTGACATCTCTGAAGCTTACGAAGCTCATCGCGGGAAGAAAGGCTCAGATGATATATCTGAGATATTCGACGAAGTCGTCGTAGCCGCTGTCGATGAAGTCGCCGAGCAGCGGATGGTTGAAGCTGTAGCGGCCCATGGGGACGAGGCGTCCCGCGATGGCGCTGGTGTGTATCATGGTCTCCGCGGAGAGTATGCCGGTGCTCGTGTACGAGGCGACCACGAGCTGGCTCGCCTCCGTCAGGAAGTACGAGGCCTTGAGGTCGTCGCTGAGCGTGAATACCGGCTGCTCCACGTGGGAGTTGTCCTTGTTGTATTCCATGAAGAGCAGGCCGTTGTCGTAGTACTTGCGGCTCGCCTTGGGGACGAGGGCGGCGAACTCGTCGTCGAAGCTCTCGTCGTCCGACTGGATGTCGTAGAAGGTGATGTACTCCGGACGCCTGAGCTTCTGCTCAGCCTCCCGGGCGGAGATCCTGAAGCCGTTTCTCGGCTCGGAGGCTATGACGAGACCGTCCGCAAGCGTGATCTCCGAGAAGAGCAGGTGGTAGCTGCCGTCGCGGTCGAGCAGGGTCTCGCAGAGATAGCTCACCCTGCCGAGCTCGTCGGTGTACCTGTCGGCCTTGTTGCGGCGCATGACCGCGCGTCCGCTGAGGCGCACGGGCTTCAGGCGCGCTGGATCGGCCGCGGGCGAGCAGAGCGTTCTGGCTCCCTCGTCGTCGTGGCCCGCCATGCGCATGAGGTAGTAGTGCACCGCGCCGTAATCGGTCTCGGGCTTCTCGCAGATCTTTTCGTCCACGGAGCGCAGCTCCTCCTCGCTGAAGGGAGCGAGCCTGTCGACGTACCCGCGGAGCTCCGCGAGCGCCTTCTTCGTGGAGGGCGACCTGTCGGTGCTGACCTTGATGAAGCGGTCGATGAGGCAGGCAGCCTCCCTCTCGCTCAGGGGCATGAAGCGCCCGCCGAGCCCGCCGTAGTTGCGGTCCTTGGCGAGGCGTATCTCCCTGGGGTCTGAGCTCCAGATCTCGGAGAGGCTCTCGAGCCCGTACTCCTCGGCCTCGTAGTAGTAGAACTGATGGAACTCCGTGACGATGTTGGACTCGCCGAGTATGAGCTCGGCGGCTCTCGCCGCGTCCTCGCTGCCCTCAGCGAGGTCCTCGAGCTTCCAGCCCAGGTGCATGCCAACTACGCCCATGAGCCTCGTATTCGTGGCCTCGGCGCTGATCATCCTGTAGTATTCGAGCGGCAGCTTTCTGGCGGGCTGCCCGATGACTGTGAACCCGGTCTTCTCCATCACAAATGTCCTAAAATGGCAAAACACCCGGCTTGTTCAGCCGGGCTTTGTTTCGCTTGCTTACGGAAGTTACTGAAGATTGTACTTCTGCTTGAACTTCTCAACGCGGCCGCCGCGGTTGAGGAACTTCTGCTGACCCGTGAAGAACGGATGGCACTGAGAGCAGACGTCGAGCCTGATCTCGTCCTTGGTGGACTTGGTCATGAAGGTGTTGCCGCAGGCGCAGACGACCTTGCAGTCCTTATATTGCGGATGAATACCGTTTTTCATCTCTATTTCCTCCTGTTTATATATCCCTGTGGACTTGGCTAAAAGCCTTTGTACTTTCGTCAAGCTTGACAAGTATAGCACGGAGCGCCGCGCATTGCAAGCGTTTTCTCAGCTTTTTGAGGAGCCGGAGGGATCCCCGTCACCTGCTCCTGAAGCAGAGCAGCATGCGGTCCCTGCCGCGCAGGTCCTGACGCACGCGTGCGCCGGCAAAGCCTGCCCTCTCCGCCTCGAGCCTGGCCGCCTCTCCCTGGTCGTCGCCGATCTCCATGAGCAGCGGGGCGCCGGGCGCCATGAAGCCGGGAGCCTCCGCGAGTATGCGCCTCACTATCCCGAGGCCGTCCTCTCCGCCGTCGAGCGCGAGCCGCGGCTCGCAGTCCTTGACCGAGGCCTCGAGGGCCTCTACCGTCTCCGACGGGATGTAGGGGGGATTGCTGAGCACGAGGTCGAAGCTCTCCGGGGGGAATCCCTCGAAAAGGTCCGAGCGCAGCGCCCTGATGTTCGGGAAGGCCGCGAAGTTGCGCGAGGCGAGCGCGAGCGCGTCCTCCGAGATGTCCGAGGCGCTTATCTCCGCCCCGGGGAAGGCCGCGGCCATGGCGCAGGCTATGGCGCCGCTTCCGGTGCAGAGGTCGAGCATGCGCAGGGGGCGCTCCGCGGCGTCCTTAGATCCGCGCTTTTCGAGGATCTCCCCGGCAAGCTGCCTCGCGAGCTCTACGAGCTCCTCGGTCTCGGGCCTTGGTATCAGCACCCTGCTGTCCACGAAGAGCCTCCGCCCGCAGAAATACGCCTCGCCGAGCACGTACTGTATAGGCGTTCCGGAGCAGCGCTCCTTCAGCAGCGCGAGCAGCGCGTCGAGCTTTTCGGGCCCGGGCCTTTCGCTCTGCCTCATGAAGGCCTGCAGGCGGTCCATGCCGAAGACCCTCTCGAAGAGCATCTCGCACTCCTGCCCCGGGCTCGCCGCGCCCGCGTGAGCGAGGCTGAGCTCGGTCTCTATCCTTATGGTCCTGTAATCGGAGCTGTAGTCCATGTCCCTGTCCTTTTAAAGAGCGGAGCTCATTTGCCGCTCCGCTTCTTTCTGAATTCCTCCGTCTCCTCCTCGTCCTTGACGGGGCCGTCCTTCGTCAGATGCCCCACCCAGTAGTCCACCGGGAGCGAGGGATCCTCGTGCGCCGGGAGCACCGCGTTCATCGCGGCGATCGCGACCTCGAGCTGCTTCAGGTCGGGCTCGGCGGTCGTGAGCCTCTGGAGCATTATCCCGGGAAGGCTCAGCGCCCTCACGAGGGGATTGTCGTGCCTGCCGGTCCACTGCAGGAGCTCGTAGGAGAGCCCCGCGATCACCGGGATCATCAGGAGCCTGGAGATCACCCTCGCCGCCAGCCCGGGCCAGCCGAAGAGCGAGAACACGAGCAGGGAGATCACCATGACGAACATCATGAAGCTCGTCCCGCAGCGCGGATGCAGGGTGTAGAAGCTCTGCGCGTTCTCCGGCGTGAGCTCGAGCCCGTTCTCGTAGCAGTGTATGGTCTTGTGCTCCGCGCCGTGGTACTGGAAGACCCTTCTGATGTCGGGCATCCTCGAGACCAGCGCGATGTAGCATACGAACATCGCGATCCTCATAAGGCCCTCGATCAGGTTGAGCGCGAGCACGTTTTTTAGACCCGCCTTCGCGATGAGGCTCATCACGAAGGTCGGCGCGAGTATGAAGAGCACTACCGTGAGCAGTATCGCGAGCACGACCGAGATGTACATCTCGAGCTTGAAGGCGGTCTCCTCGCTGAAGTGCTTCTCGAGCCACAGCGTGAGCGCGTCCTTCTCGGCGGATGCGGTTGAGGCGCCTGACGCCGTCCCTCCGGCCGCCGCGGCGTCGCCTGAGGCGCTTCCGGAGCCCGTCTGCCCCTCGAGCTTCTCCAGTACCTCGGCTCCGTAGAGGAGCACCGAGGTGCCGGTAACGAGGCTGGAGACGAAGCTCACCACGCCCCTTATGACGGGGATCCTCCTCCAGCCCCCGGAGGGCTTGAGCGGCTCGACGCTGAGGTGTATGTCCCCGCCCGGCTCGCGTATCGCGATCGCTATGGAGCGGCTCCCCCTCATCATCAGACCCTCGAGTATGGCCTGCCCTCCCACCTTCGTGGGGGAGGCGTTTTTCATGAATATCCTGCTGAGATCCATCAGATCCTCATCCTCTTTATCCTCTGGATGAAATCGAGGTTTGTCCTCGTGTGCACGAGCTCGAAGATTATGCGCTCGGTCGCGTCCTCGACGCCCATGTCGGCGACGGCGCGGCGCATCATCCAGACGGCTTCGAGCTCGTCCTGGTTCATGAGCATCTCCTCGCGGCGGGTGCCCGACTTGTTCAGGTCGATAGCCGGGAAGATGCGCTTCTCCTGCAGCCTCCTGTCGAGGTGCAGCTCCATGTTGCCCGTGCCCTTGAACTCCTCGTAGATCATGTCGTCCATGCGGCTTCCGGTCTCGATGAGAGCGGTCGCGAGTATGGTGACGCTGCCGCCCTCGCGGGTGTTCCTCGCTGCGCCGAAGAAGCGCTTGGGCTTGTAGAGCGCGGCGGGATCGAGGCCTCCGGAGAGAGTCCTGCCCGAGCTGGGCTCGACCAGGTTGTACGCCCTCGCGAGCCTCGTGATGCTGTCCATGAGTATGATGACGTTCTTGCCCTGCTCGCAGAGGCGCATCGCCCTCGCGAGCACCATCTCGGCGACCTTGACGTGGTGCGAGGGGAGCTCGTCGAAGGTCGAGTAGATCACGTGTCCCTTGATGGACTCCTGCATGTCCGTGACCTCCTCGGGGCGCTCGTCTATGAGCAGCACGATGAGCTCGGCGTCGATGTCCTGGGCCTCGATCGACTTGGCGATCTGCTTGAGCAGCGTGGTCTTGCCCGCCTTGGGCGGCGCAACTATGAGGCCCCTCTGCCCGAGGCCTATGGGCGCGACGAGGTCGGTGAGCCTCATCGAGAGCGCGCTGCTGCCCTTCTCCAGAACGACACGGCGGTCGGGATAGGTCGGCGTGAGCTCGGAGAAATCGGGACGCCTGATCGCCCTGACCGGCTCGTCGCCGTTGACGGTCTTGACGAAGAGCAGGCCGCCGAAGCGCTCGGTCGGGCCGGGCTCGTGGCAAATGCCGGTGATCATGTCGCCGGTCTTCAGGTTGAAGCGGCGTATCTGGGTCGGGGAGACGTAGATGTCCTTGTCGGAGGTGAGGAAGTTGTCGAACCTCAGGAAGCCGAAGCCGCCCTCCGCGAGATCGAGAACTCCGGTCGTCTCAAAGCGGCCCTCCTTCTGGCTCTCCGCGCTGCGGTCGCGCTTCTGGGGCTGGGAAGGCTGGGCGTCGGCCGGCTGGGCTGCCTGGGGCTCAGCTGCCGGAGCCTGTTCGGAAGCCGGCTGCTCCGGCTCGGGGAGCCGCTCGGGCGCGGCGGGAGCGGGCAGCGCCGCCGTCTTTTCCTCACCGGAGGCGAGATCTGCGGAGGCGGGAGCGGCGGCATTCTCCGCCGGGGCGGACGTAGTATCAGCCTCTGCGGAAGCCGGCTGAGCGGCTGTCCCTGCGGAAGCTGTCTTAGCGTCTGCGGTATCCTCCGAAGGCGCGGGGATCTCCGCGGAAAGCACTCCGGAATTGATCTCGGACTTGCGCCTTCTGCCGCGGCGCTTCCTGGCGGACGGCGCGGGAGCCTCGTCGGAAGGCTCTGACTCGGGGACGCCTGCAGAGGACTCGGCCTCGGGAGCGCCGTCGCTCTCCGCCTGCCTGTTCATCTCGGACAGCAGCTCGAAGAGCTCCTTCTTCTTCATCTTCGCCGCTCCTTCAACGCCAATAGCCGAAGCTATTATCCTGAGCTCCGCGACTGTCTTTCCCTTTAGAATATTCAGTTCCATAGATACCTCTGGTGATGTCACCTCATCTCGAGGATGAGGATCCCGTCAGAAATGAATGTGTAAGAACGGTTCCTTCTGAGCGAAGAAGGAGCGTCCGAATCGCCGTCGACGATGTAATTCGCTCTGATCCCGTTGTCGAGCTCGAGCGTCAGAAGAGTGTAGCTTCCGCGTCCGGAAACCGCGTATTCGCGCTCCGAGTAGCCCCTGAGCGATGCGCTCAGTACCCTGGGAACGCTTTGGATGGAGACGCTGTCCTCCCCGCCCGCGTAGGCGAAGACGTTCAGTGTCTTTCCCTCAAGCCCGGAGAGAGCTCCGAGCTCGGCCGCCTCGCCGTCGAGCGCGATCCTCGCGCCCTCCGCGAGCCTGTAGACCGCGTCGGGAGAGCTGAAGCTGAGGGTGCCCGCCGCGGCGTCGGCCGAGGCCAGGGCCGCCCTGAGGGAGATCACCGGACCCTCGGGAGCCTTCGAGTTCATGCGCTCGTCGAGCCCCATGAGCCTGGTGCAGATCGCCGCCATCTCGCAGCGCTTGACCCCGTCCTTCGGGTGGAAGAGCCCGTCGGAGGAGCCCTCCATGATGTGGTTCCTGTAGAGCGCGTCTATGTAAGCGATGTTGTCCGCGGAGATGCTGCCCTCGTCGGGATATACGGATCTGATGAGCGGAGAGAGAGCGTAATCCATCGCCCTGGCGCACCACCTGGCGATCTGCTCTCTGGGAGCGGGAGCCGCTCCGCCGAAGGAGCTTCCCTCCCCCGCGAAATCAGCCTCGCTCAGGATGCCGCTCTCGAAGCCGTAAGCGCAGTAGCGCTGCGCCCACGCGGCGATCCCGCAGCGTTCCATGACGGAAGCCCACTTGAGGATGAGCGGATCCCCGGCGGGAGCCGTCTCCCCCTGGCCGCCTTCCGCGGCGCCTTCGGCCTGAGCGTCTGCCGGGGCGCCTTCCTCGCCGGCTTCAGCAGCGTCGGCGGCAGAAGGCTCCGCCGGAGCCTCTTCAGATGCGGACTCTGCCAGGGGCTCTTGGGAAGCGGGCTCTGCCGGAGCCTCCTGAGAGGCCGGCTCGCTTCCGGAAGCTTCCTCGGCCTCCGGCGCGCTCACCAGGCCCTCGGCGGCGAGGACCCTGTAGAGCATGGTCATGCATTCCTGGCGGCTGACGTTCGCCTCGGGCTTGTAGACGCGGACTCCGCCCTCGTCGTAGCCCTCGATTATCCCCTTCTGCTGGGCGGTCCGTATGTAGGACAGAGCCCAGTGGCTGTCGGAGAGGTCGTCAAAACCCGCGGCAGCGAATGCAGGCGCTGCCGCGAGGATGAAGCAAAGGGTGAAGCAAAGGAGCTTTTTGAGCATAAGAGGCCGCCTTCCGTCAGACAGCGAAGGCTGAAAAGGAGACCGGGCTAGACTGTGCCCTGAGCCGCCTGCCCTTCTCCGCCTTCAGACTGGTCCAGGCCGTAGATCTCCTTGAGCATCTCGGAGATGCCCTCGTCGTCCTGAATCCAGAAAGAGATTCCTTCGATGTATTTGTCCGCTCCGGGGAGCGAATAGAGCTTGATGCTTTCCGCGCTGAGGCCCGAAGCCTTGGACGCGATCTTGAGCGCGTTGGTGAGACTGAGGTCGCTCTGGACGTTGCTGAGCACCGCCTTGGCGACGTCCTTGAGGTTGCCGGCGCTCAGGCACTGCTGTATGACCTTCTGGATGAACTCGCGCTGCATCCTGGTGCGGCCGATGTCGCCGTCCGGATAGCTGCCGTAGACGCCCTTGCGGAAGCGCAGGAACTGCTCGACGTTGGTCGCGTCGATGATCTGGTTGCCCGCGGGGATGTCGATGTGGAGCGGCGGGGTGTCATAGGGGTCGTCGTACTTCATGTGGAACGGCAGGTACATCTCAACGCCGCCTATCGCCCTCATGATCTCGCGGATATTGTCGTAGGTCACGAGCGCGTAGCAGTGGATGGGCATGCCGCCGAGTATCTCGGAGACCGTCTCGGCGAGCGGGACGATGCTGCCGTCGCTGGTCCTGTAGATCGAGTTGATCTTGTAGGCGCCGTAGCTGGTGTAGCCCGGACGGTAATGATAGGTGTCGCGCGGGAGCGATATGATGCTGACCTTCTGGTTGGTCATGTCGTAGCTCCCGAGCATGATGGTGTCGGTGTTGCCCGCGGCGACGCCGAGCAGCAGCACGTTGATCCTGTCCTGGCTCTTGAACGCCGCGTAGAACGGGCTGTTCTCGTCCACGGTGATGGGCGTCATGTCGTCGGCGAGCCTCTCGTCGAGCTCGTTGGTGCTGAACGGGTTGATTCCCTCGCCAAGCGTTCCGCTCTGGCTGCGGCCGCGGATCACGGTCATCGCCGAGCAGGAGATCGCGAAGACGAGCAGGAATATGATGATCGCGCCCTTGTCGCGCTTCTTTTCGGTTTTCTTTTCGGTCTTGCTCATGGTTTAAGTATTATATACTGTCCGCCGCTTTTTTTGTGTGTGTTTTCTGCGAGGAATCGGGATTACGACGCCTTCGCGCCCGGCTCTGTCTGCCCGCTCTTCTCAGCCTCTCTGATCATCGCGTTGATGCAGAAGCCGAGCCCGAGCACGGAGTAGAAGTACGGCGCCGTGGAGACTGAGCTGTCGTTGAAGATGCCGACGACGAGGTAGCCCGCGACTCCGAGGAAGCAGCCCATCGCGGCGTAGGGAAGTATCCCCAGAGCGGAGACCGCCGAAGAGGCGCCCCCACTATTCGATACGTTCTGATCCTCCTTTTTTCTGAGGCCGAAGCCCGTCTTCAGGCTGTCCCTGAAGTAGAAGAAGAAAATCCCAAGCTGGGCTATGAGGGAGAGGACGCCGGTGTTGACGCCGGTCTGAAGGTAGAGGTTGTGAGGCTTGTCGTAGACTATGTTCAGTCTCCAATTCTGATGGCCAAATATGCTGTATCTACCAACGTAATCACTGTTCGGGAAATATGCGCAAAATGTATCCGCCCCATGACCGAGGAATATCGTCTTTTTTAGTAAAGGGATGCTTCGAGACCAAATATATCCTCTACCCGAACCAAAGTGATAGTGTCCCTCAAAGCCTATACTCTCTGTTTTGCTAAGCGTGATCCACTTACCGCTTAACGCCTTATAGATAGCAGTATGCTCTGTAAACAAGAAATCCCAATCACGTCCATACGTATGCATCCTATAGATTCCAGACTCCTCATCAAAACGAAAAGTGATGTAATCATGAAATCTTTCATCAAGGAATGAG
>JAEEGI010028762.1_pt1 | contig 10556 bp, 6 predicted proteins | sample 8958751 | NCBI WGS metagenome assembly JAEEGI01 (sample SAMN16246545, study PRJNA631951) | gut metagenome | biome: gut microbiome; feature: rumen; material: KS-attached | host: Bos | place: Iran: Karaj | collected 2018-10 | reverse complement strand
CGTTCCGCCGATAACGTTCAGGGCAGGATCGCCGGCCTCGTTGTTCTGCCCCACCGTGAGACGCCCGGCGCAGTTAACCGTGCCGCCCGCGAGCACGTTCAGAACGGCTCCCTGCACCATGTCAAGCGACTGCGCCGTGCCGTAGGCTGAGGTCGTAAGCGTGCCGTTCGTAACGGTTGTCACAGATCCCGCGAAGTCGAAGAATATCTTCGTCTGCACAGTTGCGCCGTCCTTGATCCACATTTCACCACCATGTGCCGCGTTGCTGTCGTTCTTGCCGCAGCAGATGTTGTTGTTTCCGCCGAATGCGTAGGTGCGCGCGCCAGAGAAGACGGTGAGGCCGGACGAGCCTGAAACATCGCCCTTCATGAAGAACGCGCGTCCTGTAGTGCCAAGCGTGACGGTGTTGTTGAAGATGTTGCCGCTGAGGATGGTCTTGTCGGCCGTGGCGCTGAATAAGACGGGGCAGTCGAACGTGATGAGGGCTGCGCGCCTGTCGTAAGTGCCAGTGCTGGACGAGAACGGAGCAGCGTCGGTGATCTCGAGCGTTCCGCCCGTCATCCGCCACTCGCCCGCCTCTGCGTAGATGCGGTAGAGCTTCGCGCCGCCAGACGGCACCGCGATCGTGCAGCCCGACGAATCAAGGACTGCGGCATCGCCGGCTATTGGGTATCCAGTGCCGCCCCAGTTCGCTACGTCGTTCCATGCGTACGCGCCAGAGGCGTCGGGCGTGCCGCCTCCCGTCCATGTGTACGTGGCACCATGCAGCGACAAGGCGGCACATAGCGCAAAAGCTGCGGCAGACATGCGGCAGAGGGCAATGGACAACGCATTTTTCGTGAGTCTCATGATGTGAGATCCTTTCTGGGGCGGGTGCCAAGTTTGATGTAAAACAATTATCTCATATTTTACATTCTAACGCAAGCCCACGAATCCTGGAGTTTACCCATTTTTCAGGTTCTGGCGAGGCGAGGTGGATTGCCGCCCGCGTTGGAGACAAAAAAAGCGGCACCTCTCCGCCGGTTTTCGGTATAATACCGAGTGCAAAAAAACAACCAAAAAGAGAGGCGCCGCGCCGTGAATGATACCATAATTGCCGCGAGGGCGAAAGAGCAACACGACAACTTTCTGGGTAAAGTTTTTACCCATTTTTCAAAACCGAAGGCGAGGTTCGTCCGGGAGGCCACCTATGGGATCCAGGCCTCCGGCGACACAAAGCTTTCGTCCATCGTACGCGCGATAGAGGACGACGTCGCGCCGATCCAGACGGAGAAAAGGCTGTCACGCAACATCGAGGACGAGACGCTGGGGCATGAGATTTCCGCCGCGATCCTGACCGAGGGGGCACGTCATGTCAGGAAAGACACGCTCATCCTCGTAGACCCGACGGAGATACGCAAGGAGTACGCCTACAAGATGGAGTACGTCACGCGCGTCAGGGACGCAAGCCGGTCTTCAAAGGAAGGACGCGACGTCGTCGTCAACGGCTACCACGGGTGCATCGCCGCGGCCTGCACGAGCGGGTCGAGGAAGACGATCCCCCTCGCGCTAAAGCTCTGGTCGTCGCGCGCGCCGGGCTTCAAGGGCGAGAACGACGAAGTGCTGAAGACCATCAACGACATATTCGAGGCGACGGGCGGCAAGGGCATCGTCGTCTACGACAGAGGCGGCGACAGACCCGCATTCTACGGGGATTTCATCGAGAAAGGCAGGGACTTCATCGTGCGCGTAAAGTCGCGAAGCGTGCTCTCGTGGAACGGCCTGCACGAGATCGGATTCCTTGCGGAGAGCTGCACCATGCAGCACCACCACCACGTCACGTTCGACTCCCACGGCAAGGAATGCAACATCCAGATATCCTTCGGCACGATGCCGGTCAGGCTGCCGATGTTCCCCGACAAGAATCTGCACCTCGTCGTCGTCAAAGGCTTCGGCCAGCAGCCGATGATGCTCCTGACGTCGCTCCCGGTCGACGCGTCGTTCAAGTCCCAGTGGCGGATCGTCGAGGGCTACCTCAGCCGCTGGCGCATCGAGGAGACCATCAGGTTCATCAAGCAGGAGTACGGCTTCGAGAACATCCGGGTGCACAGCTATAACGCAATCCGCAACATGGCCTCGCTCGTCCTCGCGTGCGCCTACTTCGCCACGGTGTGGATCGGGCGGCACCTGAAGCGACAGGTCCTCGCGGAGCACCTCGCCTACCTGAACAAGCGGCTGAACGAAGTGCCGCAGTTCGGCGCATACGCAATCACGTCCGGCCTGAAACGCGCATTCTCCGCCTTCGGAAGGCTCGCACGGAGCATCGCCCGAATCGTCCCACGCACCGAGAAGGTCGACCTGTCCCAGTACCTGCCGGGCTTTGCGGAACTGCTCGACCTCGACGACGGATAGCCGCCTCGCCTTCTGATCCGCAAAATACACTTCCCGAAATCACCTCACCCGCATAAACATTGGGCGAAGTCTCATTCTGCCTTCAAAAAATGGGTAAACTCCAGGAAAAGAGAGGAAAAATAAAGAAATTTTCAGGGGCCGCCCCGCCTCGTGGCGGAACGGCCCCGCAAAAACGCCACTCCGGGCGTCACTTTACATAGAAGGATTTCCTAGTTTTGGAATATCTGCTTTGTCGTAGGGCGCGAGAAAATGTTTGCCGGGGCGCAGATGGTACGAGACGCCGCTACTTCATGAATATGACGGTGCCGCCGGTGTACAACAGCCTCAGCCCGTTGTCGTCCGCCACGAGCTTGAAGCCCATCTTCTTCAAGTGGGGATTGATCGCAAACGTCGCATTGGGCATGCTAGACCAGTTCACCAGATACGGATTCTCGGAATGCGCCAGCGAAAGGATGTCCTGTCTTTCGCCCACGTCCACCATGATCTCCGCCCCGTCGGCAAAGGACACAAGGCCGGGATCGGTGCGAAAGACATTGCCTTTGTCCAACGCCCTCCCGTCTGGAGTCCACAATCCATCCACCTGGGAAAGGTCGAGCGTGGAACCGCTCTGCATGGTGAACGGAGCGCGGAAGTCGCCCGCGATGTACCTTCCATACACAAGAGACTGCGCACCGGTTCCCTGCGAACGCCACTTTCTGGTCTTTCCGTCAAAATACAGATCGCCCACGACGAGTCCGGTGCTGCCGTTGAAGAAGTAACCGCCTTCGATGAACTTCACCGATGCCGTCCTGAAGTCAATCTCTCCGTAGTAGGTGCTGTCGCCGTGGATAAAGGCTATCGTGCCGGCGTCGAGCGTCTTGAGGTAGCGCATGTTTCCGTCGCCGTTCAGGTCCAGGTACAGCGTGTGGCCGTTCAGCGTGATCGTGCTTGGCGTGGCCGAGGCGCTGCCGCCGACGAACGCTTTGTTCTCCGATCTAAACGTCGCGTCGCCGAAAAGCGTCAGCGACCCGAAAAAACGAGTCCATCGGCCACCGGCGTTTCCAGTGGACACCCGGCTTCCGCCGTATAGCTCGAAGTTGTAGCAGCAGGTGGAGGCATTATTGTTGGCATTGAAGTTGAACGTCGCGTTCTCGCCAAGCGTCACAGTCTGCGTGGCGTTTCCGTCGCCAAGCGGGTGCGTGGCCGTGCCGACCACCATCGTGCCTTCGGCCACCAAAGTGCCGCCGGTGTAGGACTGGTTGGGCTTGGACACGGTGAATGTGCCCGCGCCCCCCTTCACGAGCTTCATGTTGCCGCTCAGCGCCACCGTGCTGTTTGCGAGAGACACGCCTTCGGGCGCAATCAGATGCAGTTCGCCCGGATGCGCCGCGTCCGCCGTCGAGTCCGTCACCATGCCGCCGCCCCTCAGAGAGGCGAGCGAAAGAACCTTGCCCCTGAGATCGATCATAGCACCCTCGGCCATGTAGTCGAAGCACGTGGTCATATCCCACGAATCCACGTCGTCCGGCAGCGCGACCGTTCCATCCAGCACGTACGCGATGGGATCCACCGTCTGGGTCTTGATCGCCTCGTATTCGGCGTATGAAGAGAAGCGCACCTCCATTTCACCAGTCACGCCATCGGTCCATTCATCCGGATACTCCGTGCCGTCGGCACGGTAGAACCTCCATCCTGGCGGAGAGGCGTTCACATCCCATCTCGCGACCTGCGGCGTGAGAAGGCTCTTCACAAAGAGGCCGTAGCCGCCGTCCGCAGCCCTCACCGCGACACCTATCATGCGTTCCTCGGGCGTCTGCTCCGCCCCGGTGGCGACAAGCGTGAACACGACCGACTCGTCCGGGACAAACGAAGGCGCGAAGGCAACAAGCTGCTCTCCCACCGCCACGTCGCGCGTGCCGATGTCAACCGTGTATGAAGCGCTCGACGAAAGAAACGTGACGAGTCCCGTGTCGGTATAGTCCCTGTTGGCGCCATCGATCGCTCGTCCGGATGCGTCCCATGTGCCTTGGACTTCGGACAGGTCAAGCGTGGATCCGTCTTTCATTGTGAACGGCGCGCGGAAGTCGCCGGCGGTGTACCGCCCCAGCACATAGGATTCTGCTGCGCCCTGGGAATGCCATTTTCTCGTGCTGCTCCTGAAATAGAGGTTGCTTACCGTCATGCCGCTGTTGCCGTTGAAGAACCATCCGGTTTCCTCGAAGCCTACGGTCGCGGTCGAGAAATCGACGTTGCCGTAGTACGACGCATATCCCGCCTTGAACACGACGGACCCTGCGTCCAGCGTCCTGATGTATCTGATGTTGCCGTCGCCGGCAAGGCTGAAATAGAGCGTATGGCCGTTCAGCGTCACCGTGCTGGCGTGGGATGCGTCCAGGCCGCCGAAGAAATCCCACGTGCCGCCCTTCAGCGTTGCATCGCCTTGAAGCGTTATCGCGCCAAACAAGCGTATCCATCTCGTGTTGGCCGAATGCGCCTCCACCACGCTCCCGGAGGACAGGACGAAATTGTAGCAGCACGTGGTCGCATTCTTGAAGGCTGCGAAGTTGAACACGGCGCTCTCGCCGAGCGTCACAGTCTGCGATGCGTTTCCGTTGCCGAGCGGGTGCGTGGCCGTGCCGAGCGCGAGCGTGCCGGCCATGACCTCAGTGCCGCCGTCGTAGGACTGGCCGGCCTTCGCCGCTGTGAACGTGCCCGCGCCTTCCTTGACCAGCTTGAGATTGCCCGCAAGCGCCACGCCGCTGTTGCTCACCGTCACGCCTTCGTCCACGGTCACATGCAGTTCTCCTGGCGCATCGGCGCCTTCGGAGGTGATCGTGCCGGAGCCTGCAATGCCCTTCACGGAAAGGCTGTGCCCCGCAAGGTTGACGGTAACGCCTTCATCGACGAACAACGTACCGTCCACCATTTCGTCTTCGGTCAGTGCGTAGTCTGCACCGATCGTGCGGTCTGCCGCCGCCGCGCAGAACGACAGCGCCGCCGCGCAGATTGCGGCGCTGAAACCCAGCTTGATGTCTGACTGCATGACAACGCTCCTTTTCTGCATCAGGGACCATACACGATTCCCATAATCTCGGTAGATTGTACCACAATCGCCTGCGCTGTGCAATAGGCGCGAGAAAAACTTGCGCCAGCGGCTCAGCGGCTTGAATGTCTATTGACTGATGTGCCGTTTTATGAGACAATTACATGCGTTGGAAAACAGTTAGAAAGGAGTAGACGATGGATGTTTCAAGACGTCAGTTCATGGCCGCGGCGGGAGCGCTCGCGGCGGCGCCGGCCGTGCTGGGCGACGCGCAGAAGGTGTTCAAGGTGGGGCTTGTTGGCTGCGGAGGACGCGGCACGGGCGCGATACAGAACATCATGGACGCCGCGGCGCGCCTTGGATGTAAGGTGCAGCTCACGGCGGCGGCGGATTTCTTCGTTGACAAGGCCAAGGCCATCTGCAGCAAGTATGGCGTGGACGGGAAGATGGCGTTCGGCGGAGCGAACGGATACAAGAACGTGATCGGCTCGGGGTGCGACATCGTGCTTCTGTGCACGCCGCCGGTTTTCCGTCCCCGCCAGATGGCCGCGTGCGTCGCCGCCGGCAAGCACATCTTCGCAGAGAAGCCAATCGCCACCGATCCGCGCGGACTGCGCGCGTTCCTCAAGTCAGTCGCCGAGGCGAAGGCGAAGAACCTCTCTATTCTCTCCGGCACGCTCCACCGCCACTCGAACCGTTTCCTCAAGCAGATCGGTCCGATGCGCGCAGGGTGCATAGGCAGGATACTCGCCGGGCGCGTGTACCGCTGCCACGGGGGAATGTGGGTGCGTCCGCGCCGCCCCACCGACACGAACGCCGCCTACCTCTGCAACAATTGGTACCACTTCTGGGAGATGAGCGGCGACCAGGTGACGGAGCAGGCCATACACGAGGTGGACCTCGCGAACTGGTTCATCGGCCGCTTCCCCGTTAGCGCCTTCGGCATGGGAGCGCGCTGGCGCCGTCCCGCAGGCATCGGCGACATCTACGACGAGATCGCCATCGACTTCGACTACGGCGAAGGGTTGCACACCACCACGTTCGGCCGCCATATGAACGGCTGCGCGAATCCGTTTGGCACGCGTCTCGTCGGCACGGAGGGCGAAGTCTCCGTGGGAAACACGTTCAAGCGCTGGGACGGCAAGCCGGTGGCGGAGGACCTCGCCGCCATCAAGGGACGCCCCGACAGCGGCCTCGTGGCGGAGCACGTTGATTTCCTTTCCGGCCTCCTGAGCGGCAACTACCTCAACGAGGGCGAGCAGGTGGCGATGTCCACCGCCACCTGCATCATCGGTACCCTCGCGGCCTATTCGGGACGCACGGTGCGCATGAAGGACGTGCTGGAGAACACGCGCAGCGAGTTCTACGACGGATGGAACGCCGCGTTCACGCCCGAGCAGTTCGAGGAGACCGAAGACATTCCGCTTCCGAAGGAAGGCGTGGGGATTGTGCCGGGCAAGGCATGAGGAGTTCAGAGTTTGAAGTTCAAAGTTTTGAAGTCAGAAGTCTGAAGTCAGAAGTCCTATCAGAGGTCTGAAGTCCTATTGGAAAGTTGGAAAGGCTAGGAGCTTAATGATGACAAACAGACGTGGTTTTCTCATAGGCACTGCGGCTCTTGCGGCGGCAGGGATGCCGCGTTTCACGCGCGGCGAAGAAGCTGGCGCGGAGAAGTTCAAGACCGTGCTCAAGAAGGCGCTGATACGCAAGCGTCTCACGCAGGACGTGGTGAAGACGCTGAAGGAGAACGGCTACCCCGGCGTGGAGCTGATGGACAAGACGGTGAGCGAAGCCGAGGCGCGTGCGGCACGGCGGATGGCCGAAGACGAAGGCCTGCAGATTCACTCGTTCATGGGAGGATGGTTCGAGTTCAACTCCAAGGACCCCGCGAAGCGCATGGCGTCCATTGAAGAAGGGAAGAAGAACCTTCGCCTCGCCAAGGCGTACGGCGCGAGCGTGATGCTTGTGGTGGCAGGTCGCATTGGCGGAATGCCCATGCCGAAGCCGCACGAGTTCAAGCCGGAATTCGATTCGAAGTCGCTCATGCTCTCGCGCGCGGCGGAAGGCGATTTCCCCGAATACGTGCAGGCGCAGAACGACGCCACTAAGTATGCGCAGGACGCCGTGGCGGAGCTCGCTCCCGTCGCCGCCGAGCTGGGCGTCAAGATCGGACTCGAGAATGTGTGGAACAACCTCTGGGTCACGCCGGACTTCGCCGCCGCCTTCATCCGCTCCTTCAGAAACCCCTGGGTGAAGTCGTACCTCGACCTTGGCAACCACGTGCGCTACGCTCCGGCGGAGAAGTGGGTGGAGGCTCTCTCCGACCAGATCGTGAAGATGCACATCAAGGACTTCAAGGTCGACCGCGCCGCGAAGAACGGCGGCGCGTTCGTGCGCATAGGCGACGGTTCGATCGACTGGCGGCGCGTGCGGCGCGCGATCGACGCCGTTGGCTACAACGGCTGGGTTTCGATCGAGAGCTCCGGTTGGACCGATGCCGAGCATTCGGCGATCATGGACAAGTTCTTCAACGGAACGCTGTAGCCCGGGCTGACAGGGCAAGGAGAAAAAGAAATGGCCAAGAAAGTAATGCTCATCGGCGCCGGCGGAGTCGCCGGCGTGGCGGCCGCCAAGATGGCCCAGAACCCCGACGTCTTCGGCGAACTGCTGATTGCGTCCCGCACAGAGGCGCGCTGCAAGGCGATAAAGGCGGACATCGAGAGGAGACGTGATTCGTGGTTCGCGACTCGTGATTCGGGCGCACGAACCACGAGCCACGAGCCACGAGCCACGAACATCACGACTGCGCAGATCGACGCGATGGACGTGGCCGCCACCACTGCGCTCATCAAGGAGTTCAAGCCCGACCTCGTGATGAACATCGCCCTTCCATACCAGGATCTCGCGATCATGGACGCCTGCCTCGCGGCCGGCGTATCGTATCTCGACACCGCCAACTATGAACCACCAGAAGAGGCGCACTTCGAGTACTCCTGGCAGTGGGCCTACCGCGAGAAGTTCGAAAAGGCCGGCCTCACGGCGATTCTTGGCTGCGGATTCGACCCTGGCGTGACGCAGGTCTTCTCCGCCTACGCGCAGAAACACTACTTCGACACCATCGAGACGCTAGACATTCTCGACTGCAACGGCGGCGACCACGGCTATCCATTCGCCACCAATTTCAACCCCGAGATCAACATCCGCGAGGTCGCCGCGAAGGGCAGCTATTGGGTGGCCGACGCTGAAGGCGATGCCAGCAAGGCGGGCGCGCCGCTCGATTCCCACGGCGTGCCGGTGGAATACAAGAAGGCGTTTGACAAGGGCTACTGGGTTGAAACCGCCCCGATGGCGATCAAGCGCGTGTACAACTTCGACCAGGTGGGCGAGAAGGACATGTACCTTCTCCACCACGAAGAGCTTGAGTCGCTTGGCTGCAACTTGAAGGGCATCAAGCGCATCCGCTTCTTCATGACTTTCGGCCAGAGCTACTTGACGCACCTCAAGTGTCTCGAGAACGTTGGCATGACGCGCATCGATCCAATCGATTTCAAGGGACAGAAGATCGTTCCGATCGAGTTCCTGAAGGCACTCCTGCCCGATCCCGCAACGCTTGGTCCGCGCACCAAGGGCAAGACCAACATCGGCTGCATCTTCCATGGACTCAAGGATGGCAAGCCAGTGGACTACTACGTGTACAACGTGTGCGATCACCAGGAGTGCTACGCAGAAGTCGGCTCGCAGGCCATCAGCTACACAACAGGTGTTCCAGCGATGATCGGCGCGAAGATGTTCCTCGAAGGCAAGTGGACGACCAAGGGCGTGCACACGTGCGAGGAGTTCGATCCCGATCCGTTCATGGCCGAGCTCAACGTGCAGGGTCTCCCCTGGAAGGAGAACTTCAACCCCGTGAAGGTGGATTGATGCCACGATACATCATCGACGAAGCGGCGCTGAAGCGCAACCTCGAGATACTGAAGAACGTGTCCGACAGGGCGGGCGTGAAGATTCTTCTCGCGCAGAAGGCTTTTTCATGCGCGGCCACCTACCCGCTCTGCGCGCAATACCTCGCCGGCACGACGGCGAGCTCGCTTTTCGAGGCACGCCATGGCCACGACAACTTCGGCGGCGAGACTCATGTGTTCGCGCCTGCGTTCGATCCGGCGGATATGGACGAGCTGCTGGGCCTTGTGGATCACATCGTCTTCAACTCGCCTCGCCAGATCGAGAAGTTCGGCGCGATGGCGCGCGCGCGTGGAGTATCCATCGGCCTGCGTGTGAACCCCGAAGTGTCTGTTGCGACCACGCCCGCATACGACCCATGCCGGCCGTCGTCGCGGCTCGGCACCACTGTCCAAGGTTTGAAGGTTTCGAAGTTTGAAAGTTTGCAACCCCTAAACCCCGAGACTCCTAAACATCGAAACATCGAAACGCTCGACGGTCTTCACTTCCACTGCCTGTGCGAGCAGGGAGTTGAAGAGCTGCGCAAGGTGCTTGCCGGATTCGAGGAGAAGTTCGGCTACATGCTGCCGCAGATGAAGTGGGTGAACTTCGGCGGCGGTCACCACATCACGCGCGCCGACTATGACGTTGACGGCCTTGTCAGACTCTTGAATGATTTCCACGCGCGCCATCCGCATCTCGAAGTCTATCTTGAACCTGGCGAAGCCGTGGCGCTCAACGCCGGAACGCTCGAGTCACGAGTTCTTGAAATTCAGCCCGTTGGCCCGGACGGCATATCAAACGCGATTCTCGACGTGAGCGCCGCCTGCCACATGCCAGATGTGCTTGAGATGCCCTACACCCCCCGCATCATCAATGCCACGAACCACGAATCACGAACCACGAATCACGAGCCACGAGCTTTTCTCTACCGCTTCGGCGGCCCCACCTGCCTCGCCGGCGATGAGATAGGCACATACCGTTTCGACCATCCTCTGCACGAAGGCGACACCGTCATATTCGAGGACATGGCCATCTACTCGATGGTGAAGAACAACACCTTCAACGGCGTGAACCTTCCCGACATCGCAATCCGCCACGAAGACGGCCGCATTGAGACACTGCGCACGTTTGGATATGATGACTTTGCTTCGCGGCTCGGGTGAAAGTTGCTGGTTTCTAGTTTCTGGTTTCTAGTTTCGGGTGT
>JAEEGI010028751.1_pt1 | contig 10559 bp, 9 predicted proteins | sample 8958751 | NCBI WGS metagenome assembly JAEEGI01 (sample SAMN16246545, study PRJNA631951) | gut metagenome | biome: gut microbiome; feature: rumen; material: KS-attached | host: Bos | place: Iran: Karaj | collected 2018-10 | reverse complement strand
AGGTGCGGTAGTCCCTGGAAGTAACGATGCCGAGAAGTTTGCCGCTTCCGGTACCGTCATCCGTAACCGCGATCGTGGAATGGGAAGTCTTTTCTTTCAAGGCAAGCACGTCTGCCAGAGTGGCATCCGGTTTGATGTTGGAATCGCTTGGTACGAAGCCGGCTTTATAAGACTTTGCTTTGCGGACCATTTCTGCCTGCGAAGCGATCGGCTGGGCACCGAAGATGAAGGCAACACCGCCTTCAGCCGCCAGCGCTACTGCCAGGCGGTTTCCGGATACTGACTGCATGATCGCTGAGACCATCGGAATATTCATTGTTAACGATGGTGTTTCGCCTTTCTTATACTTCACGAGGGGAGTACAGAGCGAGACGTTGTCAGGAATGCATTTCTTGGTCGTGTGGCCCGGGATAAGCAGATACTCGTTGAAAGTATGAGATACATCGGGTAACAGTTTTGCCATTTTTCCTCCTTTAAAACGAACGATACTTCTATTTTGTAGAAGTATCGCTGTTTATCTTTTTAAGTATTATATCTTATTCTGTTGTCGCTTTATCACCAAATGTCAGAATCAGATTCAGAATGATTCCGGCGATTGCCGCACCGGCAACACACGGGATGTTCATATTGAAGAACGGAACCGTTCCGCCAAAGGCGTATTGACCGCCTAAGCCGATGATGCAGACCAAAGCGATGACCGCAATGTTCTTGGAATCAAACATGGAAACACCCTTATCGATCAGGATCGCAATACCCTGTGCCGCGATGGCGCCGAAGCAATAGACTTCAATACCGCCGATGACCGCGAGCGGGATACCATAGATGACTCTGATTAATGGTGTGAAGCAGGCAACCACCATGGCGATGATGGACGCAACCATCAGTACCGGTACAGAGAAGACGCGGGTGATTGCCATTGTTGAGATGTTTTCGCCGTAGTTTGTGCCGGCCGGACCGCCGACAACACCGGAGACCATGTCACACAGACCATCACCGATCAGATTGTCGCCAAGCAAGGAAACCATATCGTATTTGCCTTTGCCTTTTTCCTTGGCAACATCATTGATGTAGATATCCAGCTGATAGATATGAGCTGTGGATTCCGGAATCGTCGCAATGGCGATCGGCATGATGCCGATCAAAGCCGCCATTGAGAATTTCGGGAAAGTGAAGGCCGGCAAGGCGAAGAAGGAACCATCTCCCAACTTGAAGGAAGAAGAAGCCAGCGCTTCCGCCGGTACCGCTCTGAACAGGCTGATGCCGCCGACCAGGTAGATGATTGCCGCACAGAGACAGCCGGTTAAGACACCCAGCAATAACGGCAGCTGGGAAAGAAGTCCTTTTAAGTAACGGGAATAGATACAGGTAGATAAGAAAGTCACAAGACCGACAATCATCCAGGCAGTTGCGACACCGCTTCCCTGGACGACATCGAGTCCGTTGATGATGTTGCCGATACCGACAAAATCAGCGATGGCGTTGCCGGCAAGCGTCAGACCGATGACCATCGATACTGAACCGGTAATCGAAGCTGGTAAGAACTTCTCGATCTTTTCGGCACCGAATTTTCTTACTACCAGACCGGCAGCGATGGAAACGAAGCCGGACATGATGATACCAAACTGTGCTTTAGAGATCAGTTCAGGCGGAAGGATACCGCTTGCCTGCCATGAGGCGATCTGTTCTGCGCTTCCCTCAGCCATGGCCATTGCCGATACGGCAGACAGGTAGGCGAAGGAAGATCCGTAATACAGCGGGATCCTTTTCTTGGTTATAAAAATAAAACACAGAGTCGCAAGTCCGGAAGCGAAAATCGTCGTAGAGACTTGAAACCCTGTGATCAGTGCAACTGTGATAGTAGCCGGAAACATGACGATGACCTGCTGCAGTGCATAAAGAAGCAGCTTCCCGATCGAAGGTGTTTCATCAGGCAAATAACCGATCTTCTGGTTCTTAACAGACATATGATTTACCCCCTTATTCAACAGGCTGATCTTAAAGAAAAAGATCCCTTCCGGAGATCTTTCATAACCCTCTTAACGGTTTTCATCCCTCCGGAATAAAACCCATTTTTAACAGATTATCAAATATTTCACCGCGATTCAATAAATCTGAATCAAAATGAAACGATTTTTTGTTACACTTATGATAAGGAAGTATCCCCTTAAACAGACCTGTCTTTTACAAACCGCAGCTGCGGTTTTTCTTTTTCTCTTGTTTTTTCAAAGGCGATATAATGAAAGCAGGGATACCCATCATATCATTAAATTATTTTCGGAAAGGAAAGATCATGAAAGCAGAAGAACTCAAACAAAGACTGCTTGGCGGCTGTCATAAGGTGATCGAAGCAGAAGAGGAACTGACGGCGATCGATTCAAAATTCGGTGATGCCGACCACGGTTTGACGATGAAAAAGATTGCCGACACGATGATGGAAGCCGTCAACTCTTCGCCCGACAACGTCAAGGATCTTTTTGAAAACGTTGCTTCCAAAGTCGGCGTACTGAACGGCGGCAGTGCTGTTCCGCTTTGGAACAGCTGGCTGCAGGGAATGGCCGATGTCGCTCCTGACAGTAAGGAAGCAAGTCTGGAAGAACTCAAGGCGATGTTTTCCAACGGCATGGAAGAATTTGATTTCATGTCCGGTGCCGCTGTCGGCGACAAGACGATCATGGATGCCTTGAAACCGGCTTCGGATGCGATCGGGGAAGCAAACGATGAAAAGGCCTTGTTTGTAAGTGCGGCTGCCGCGGCAAAACAGGGTGCAGAAAAAACCAAGGAATTCACAGCCAAATTCGGCAGGGCAAAGAGCTATGGCGAAAAAACACTGGGTACTTGTGATGCCGGTGCCTTATCCATGTCTTTGTTTTTTGAGGGAATGGCTTTATAAAAACACAGGAGGGGTTCAATAGTATGATGAAGAAGTTTATCAACGATCCTCAGACCGTTACGGATGAGGAACTGGTCGGACTGGGTCTGGCGTTCTCAGACACCGTCATCGTCGATGGTCACATGATCATCTCCAAAGACCTGGAAAATGCCGATCGTGTCACAGTCGTCACCTACGGCGGTTCCGGTCATGAACCGGCCCAGAAGGGTTATGTCGGCAAGGGCATGCTGGATATCCAGGTCGACGGCGACATCTTTGCCGCACCTAGCGGACAGCTGGTCTTTGAAGCAATGAAAAGGGCAGACAAAGGCCATGGCGTTCTGCTTCTGACCTTGAACTACGCCGGTGATCAGCTTGCCGGCAAACAGGCAATGCGTCTGGCACAGAAGGCTGGCATGAATGTCAAACAGGTCATCACCGACGAAGAAATCAAATTCGATCCAAACGGCGAAGACAACAAGCGCGGCCTGGCCGGTGCTGTTGCGATGTACCACATTGCCGGTGCTGCCGCAAGAGAAGGCAAGAGTCTGGAAGAAGTAGCTGCCATCTGTCAGCGTTACGCCGAAAATATGGCATCCATCACCGTCAAGGTGACCGATGCGACCCACCCGCAGAACGGCATGTTGTTTGGTGATCTGCAGGATACCGACCAGATGGAAATCGGTGCCGGCCAGCACGGCGAAGGCGGCGGCGTCAGAGTCAAGATGATGTCCGCAAAAGACACCGTTGCAACCATCGCTCCGAAACTGGCAGAAGCGATTGATCTCAAAGCCGGTGACAAAGCCTTCGTGATGATCAACGGCTGCGGTGCCACAACGATGATGGAGATGCTGATCCTCTATAAGGATACCGTTTCTTATCTGGAAGAAAGAGGCATCAAGGTTGTCGGCAACATGGTCGGCGAAATCCTGACTGTGCAGGAAGCAGGCGGCTTCCAGATGAACCTGGCCAAGTGGGATGATGAGATCGAACGGCTGTGGAATACACCGGCCCATACCCCGGTCTTCTACAAAGAATAATCAATGACGGCACGGATTCATCCGTGCTTTTTCTTTTGAGTGTCTGTCTTTTTCCTGCTGTAGAAAAATATCATATAATAGATTTATATATTTAGGAGGATAAATTCTATGGCTGAAAAGAAAACAAAGAAGTATGTTGCTGCCAGTGAAGAAAGTAAGAAGAATAAAGCTGCACAGGACGCCGGTGAACAGACAGTCACCAGAAAAGTAAAAGAAGCGCAGCCTGTAGGCAATCCGGGACCTTTGCGTTTCGGTGCTGTTGCCCTGTGGGTCCTCGCCCTGGTCTTTGAAGTCCTGGCTCTCTTAGTCTTCTTAGGCAAGGTTGATCTTCGCTTCATGCCGCAGATCGCTCAGCTGATCGCCTTCCTGGTTCTTGATCTGATCGCCGTCATCATCGGTGCCCAGTTATGGAAGAAGGCCAATCACATCGATCCGGTCTCCGAAGCCAATCAGGTCAAATTCTGGCTGTGGAACAACATGGGGCTCATCGCCATGGCCATCTGTTTCTTCCCGTTCATCATCCTGGTTTTAACCAACAAGGACGCGGACAAGAAGACCAAGGCCATCGCTACTGTCGCTGCTGTCATCTGCATGCTGATCGGCGGCGTTGCTTCCTACGACTGGAATCCGGTATCACTGGAACAGAAGGAAGCTGCTGTTGATGTGCTCGGTTCCGAGACGGTCTACTGGACAACATTCGGTAAAGTCTATCACACTCACGATGACTGTTCACATCTCAACCAGAGTGAAACCCTGACCTACGGTACGGTCGAAGAAGCAATCGCCAACAACCGCGTCAGACTCTGCAAGACCTGTGCCAACAGAGACGGCATCTCCGGTGTTGCAACAGAGAACTAAAAAAGACTGCCACCTCACGGTGGCTTTTCTTTTGGCTTTATGATATTTCCCAAGCAATTTTATGCTTTGTTTCCGAAGACGTCCTTGCGGATAAAATACAATCCCAGATAGGCAATGGATGTTAAGATCCAGGAAAGCGGGAAGGCATAGACAACGCTGACCGGATCATTGATCGGATAAAACAGCGTGAACAAAATCCTGGAAATGCATACCGTTACAACAGCTGTCGCCAGCGGTGACTTGACCATGCCGCAGGACTTGAAGACAGATGAGAAGATATCGACGATGATCGTCAGCACATAGGAAGCGGTGATCGTCTTCAGCATCTTTTCGGCAAGATCCAGAGGGATCGAATCTTTTAAGAAGAGGGTCAGAATATTTCTTCCAGCAAACCAAAAGATGAGGCCGATGATCACCACACCGACTGCTTCCACGCCGCACGCCGTCCAAAGGATCTGGCGCACCCGTTTACGATTGCCGTGTCCGAAGTTCTGGGATGCCATGGTGATCGTCGCCGTACAGATACCGTTGGAGAAACACCAGAACAGAGCATCGACGCTGTTGTAGGCACTGTAGGCTGCCACGGCATCGGTACCGAAGGAGTTGACCTTGTACTGGATCATGGCATTGGGTATGGCAAACATCATCGATTGGGTGGCACAGGGCAGACCGACCGCAAAGATGCGCTTCAGGTCTTCTTTGACAAAACCGAAGTCTTTTAAGGAATAGTAGTAGACGTCACTGGTCTTGTGAAAGATGAACAGGATGACAGCGGCGGAAATCAGATGCGTCAGGAAGGTCGCAAGCGAGGTTCCGAAGACACCCATCTTAAAGACGCCGGCAAACAAAAGGTCCAGCAGGATCTTGGAAGCCGCCGTGATGCCGATCAGCATCAGCGGTCTTCTGGAATCACCAAGGGCGCGTAAGATCGAAACGCCGGTCTGGTAGACAAAATAAAAGGCGATCGAGCCGAAATAAAAATACATGTAGGTCAAGGATAAGGCTCTGGTCTCCGCCGGTTCATTCATCAAAGTGAGCCAGAAGGGGGAGACAACGGACATCAAAACAATCAGAACCAGACCACAGACGATCGACACAAACATGCCGGTCTTGACGGAGTTGTGGACTTTTTCCATATTGCCCGATCCGTAACTCTGGGCAACCAGGACGGTAATTGCCGAGGTAATACCACCGACGAAATTCAATACGATATTGATTAAGGAATTGGCCGAACCGCCGACAGCTGCCAGGGCTTCCTTGGAGATGAGGCGGCCTAAGACGATGTTGTCGGCAAAGCTGTAGAGCTGCTGTAAAAGATAGCCCAGAAACAACGGGAAAAGCAGCATGAGCATCTGCTCTGCAATGTTGCCGTTCAGGATGTCTTTTTTTCCGGCTCTCCTCATATGTTTTCCAGATTATTTTAATTGAGGAGGGCATGCTTATGCAATGAAAAAGGCAAAGAAAAAGCCCTAAAGCAGGGCGTTCATCAGATATTCGATTTTTTCGTTCCGATCGTGACATAGGAAACGGATCAGGACCTCCTTGCCATAGTAATGCGACAGGTAGTGTCGATACAATTGGGCCTGTCCCATTAGTAGGCGCTTGTCGGTTTCCTTGTCGTGATAGAAGACAATGTCCAGGCTTTCCTTTCCCAGACGATAGAGTTCGTTCTGGGATCCGGCGATCAAAGCGAAGTCGTTGTTTTCTTCCATGAAGGTTCTCATTGCCTTGGCAATCTTACGCTTTCCTTTTTCACCTTCATAGATGTCACCGGTCTTTTTGTGTGCGGCATTCAGCGAGTAGAGGAGTTTTTCTTTGTGGATGATCTGGCTGTTTTCGCTGACGTTGCTCCAAAGGTCAAAGGAATTGTCTGCCAGATCCAGAAGGCGGGTGACCACTTCTTCCGGTTTAAGGTAGATATACGATTCGACGTTGCTGGAGATCTTCATCCCGCATTCACTCAAGTAGACCGGCTGGAAGAAACAGACATCTTCCAGATAAAAGCCGGAGATCTTCCTTGGCAACTTCTTATCCTTGCAGACTTTGTAGATTGCTTCCTTGAATTCTTCCAGGGTGTTGTAGCCGTTATAGATGCCGTACTTGTCCCACATCGTTTTGATCGATGCGGCAGCGATCTCTTTGACCCGGCCAAAGCCGACGATTCCTTTTTCTCTCTTCCTTTGGTGGATCTTATCCTTGGACAGAAAGAAAACGAGATCACCTTCACCGAAATCGGAGAAGCTGATGCTGGAAGATGAGCGCCAGAAATTCATCGTCTTATGATTGTTCAGGCGATGAAGCTCAAGCAGTTTGGAATCTGTTATATAAGCTATCGCGGACATTCTACACTTCTATTATAAAACGATCACATCACATCGTCATAAACATAAGTGTCATTTAAGATGGATTCAAAGACTTCACAGATCTCATGATCCAGGAAAGAGGAGCGGTCGACCAGGTAGACGCCGAGTTCCTCGCCTTTGGCGTAAGTGCTCGGGTACTTGCGATCCATCTCTTCACAGACGCAAAGCACCGGCAACGACAGAACGTTGCCGAAGTGGTGGTTGTGAACATAGATCTCGTTGAGTGCTTCCGTGTCAGCCTTGTTGGATTTACAGGACACAAAAAGCAATTTGTTGTCTTTGATGATCAGACAGTCGATCTCGCAGCGTACCGGATAAGAATACCTTTCGTCTGAGAAATCGATCACTGTCGACATCTTGACGTCATCGAACAATCCCGACTCCGTCAGTTTGATATAGAGATAGTTTTCCAAGAAGGCACCGGATACTTCCACCATCTCTCTGAATTTTTTGTTTCTGAATTTGAGACGGTTTCTCTCATCAATGGTAAACAGTTCGGGTGAATTCTTATAGACCATGTCGGTCACGATGTTGTTGCGGTCGTGCTCATCCAGCTGGTAGGTGTTTGCGCCCAGGTACCGACAGCTGTTGACGATGGAGTTGACTTTGGTGATATAGCGGGTGAAGCTGGCGTAGTTTTCCATGTTTCTTTCCACCAAAGCGACAACCGCATTCTTTGTTTCCCGGTCGGTAACAGATTTATGCATGTAGCTTAAGATCTTGCCGCCGCCCAGATTAAGGACGTCTTCGATCTCCAGCTTGAAGATCTTCTTGGTGATGATGGTGTGTGACCGATAGTCCTTGATGCAGCCTTCGTCGTCGTCATAATACAACAGTTTGTTGTCTTTTCCGGCCACCATCTCAAACAAAAACAAAGAGAGGTACTTGGCACCGCCGATATCGATCGTCAGATCTCTGTTTTCATCCAGGATCTGTCTTAACTGGTATTCATCGTCGATCAGTTTGATGAAGTTGATCTTCGTCTCGGGATTATATTTGCCGATTACTTCTCTGATCGAAGCGACCGCTTTTTTGGGAATGTCATGATGGTAGACAAAGAAGATCTCATCCACCTTCATCGTCAAAGCACTGACGACGTTATTGAGCGGATCGACATCATCATATACAGTAAGCAGTTTACTCATTTTCGATCTTCCTTCTGTTGTCCAGCGCCTTGATCAGCGTCAGATCATCTGCATAATCCAAAGAAGCACCCATCGGCAGGCCGTGTGCCAGTCTGGTAACCAGTACCCCTTTTTCTTTTAAGACTTTATCAAGATATAAGGCCGTCATCTCGCCGTCCATCGTAGGGGAGGTGGCAACGATGACTTCCTTGATCGAATCATCGATCCTGTTTAAGAGTTTTTCGATATTGATGTCTTCCGGATAGATTCCTTTGGAAGAAGAGATCAGTCCGCCTAAAACGTGGTACATTCCTTTATAAGAACCGGTCTTTTCAATGGCCGCTACATCCTGCGGATAGGCAACGACCATCAGTGTCGAAGGGCTGCGGGTCTTGTCCTTGCAGAAGATGCATTCATCTTCATCGCTTAAAAAACCGCAGATGCGGCAGTGTTTGATCTGACGCATCCCTTTTAAGGCTTCCACCATCTCATCGATCTGTTCGCTGTCTTTTTCAAGCATGGTAAAAGCATAGCGCTGGGCTGTCTTGCCGCCAACGCCCGGTAACTTTTCGAATGCTGCAATCAGCTGTTCAAATCGTTTCGGATACATCCTATTTCATCGGTAAGCCCATGGCAGATGCCATAGAGCCGAATCTTTCTTTCTTTAAATTGTCTGCTTTGGCAATGGCGTCGTTGACCGCGATCATCACAAGATCCTCAATCATCTCGACGTCTTCCGGATTCAAAATGCTTGGGTCGATCGAAACGGAAAGCACCTTGTTTTCGCCGTTGACGACAACCTTGACCAGGCCGTTGGAGGCACTTCCTTCAAATTCGGTCGCATTGATCTGTTCGTTTGCTTTTTCAAGCTGCTTCTGCATGGCTTGTGCCTGCTGCATTAATTTATTGATATCCATATTATTCCTCTACTTTCAAGGCATCACCGAAGAGGTCTTTCAGTTTCTCTTCCGGTGTTTTTTCTCTTGGTTCTTCGATATTGTATTTTTCAACGTAGACTTGTCGCCCGCGCATTTCTTTCGGCGTGCGCTTGTAAGCCTCGATCAGTTCTTTCTTCTGATCCGGGTCGATCGCAAACAACATCTTATCGATGCCGAATTCTTTATTCACAAAACGGTAAAGGTCTTCGTTGGCGCCTCTGGTGTTGATCTGCGCTGCCTGGCTGTGGGTACCGCTGATGATGATCGCATCCTTGCAGGAGGCAAACAGCTCAGTACCCTTCAGAAGCTGGTAGAACTTTCTTTCTTCCGCTTCATAGGCATAAAGCTCAAGTTTGTTGTAGATGATCTGGTCGGCGATCTTCTGGTCTTTATTGGCGCTGAGTAATAAGGACAAGAGGAAGTCCATATCCGTCTCAATGAGCTGCATCTTTGGATCCGGTTTTTCTTCTTCTTTGACTTCTTCTTGAATTTCCGCTGTCTCTGCTGTATCCGGCTTTGTTTCTATAGCTGTTTCGCTTTCTGCCGGCGCTTCAACTTTTGTTTCAGGTACTTCTTCTTTCGCTGCCTCTGTCGCTTTTACTTCATCTTTTTCAACAATGACCGGTGCAGGCATCTTAACCTGTCTTCTTATTTCGCTTTCGGACATTTTGATCAGACACAGTTCAAGATAGATCATGAAGCTCTGGCTTTGTTTTTCCCGGGAAACAAGATGTTCCAGTTCGCTGACATCTTTGAAGAGGATCTCCATAGGAACGGCATTGATGATCCTTTGTGCCTCGGCCGCATTCAAGCGGGTCAGCAGTTTTTCATTCGCCTGATCGGAATAGATCAGAACATCCTTGACGAGTTCCAGAAGATCGACAGCCAGTCTCTTGGTGTCGATGCCGGCGGCATACATGTCGCGCAGCTTGCTGATGACTTCCGAGACTTTCTGATCGTGGATCTTCAGATAGAGATCGACTTCTTCTTCCACGGAGGTCAGACCGAAGATGTGTTCCACATCTTCCAGCTTCAGTTCGTTTGGATCGTAAGACAGACACTGTTCCAGAAGGGAGAGGGCATCTCGCATGCCGCCTTCTGCCATTCTTGCCAGTTCAGCTGCTGCCTTCTCGTCGTAAGGGATGCCTTCCTTTTCCAGGACTTCCATGAGTCTCTTTTTGATCTCATAAGGAGAAATCTTGGAGAAGTTGTAGCGCTGGCATCTTGAAAGGACGGTCGGGATGACCTTTTGCGGATCGGTCGTCGCCAGAATAAAGATGACATGTGCCGGCGGTTCTTCCAGGGTCTTTAAAAGTGCGTTGAAGGCCTGGGTCGTCAACATATGAACTTCATCGATGATGTAGACT
>JAEEGI010028750.1_pt1 | contig 10559 bp, 6 predicted proteins | sample 8958751 | NCBI WGS metagenome assembly JAEEGI01 (sample SAMN16246545, study PRJNA631951) | gut metagenome | biome: gut microbiome; feature: rumen; material: KS-attached | host: Bos | place: Iran: Karaj | collected 2018-10 | reverse complement strand
TTCTGTTCCCAAGACATCAAGCACCACAAGATCGCAGGTGAAAATGCCGTCATCATAGAGCAGTTCTTCTTCGTTATCGGCTCTGCGTCTGAACATCATGTCGCCGTAGAGCTTGAAGAAATCGGCCGCACTTAAATATATCACGGAATGGCCGGTATCGATAAGTTCTTTTGCAATGCAGCATGACAAAAATGACTTGCCTGTTCCGACTGTTCCGTACAGCATGAGATTGGAATACTCCGAGTCAAAATTATCGATAAACTTACGGCATACCGATACTGCATCCTTAAAATGGCTTAAATCCTCTGCATTGAATATATCTTCTCTGAGATTGGCAAAGTTCTCGGTTTTCAGCATCTCGCGGATATTTGAACGGTTATATAAAAGATCGATCTCGCGTTTGATAAAACAATGACACTTGCGTCCGTCTATATATCCGGTATCCTGACAATCAGGACAGGTATAGCTGATGGAAAGATAATCCGGATCAAATCCGTGTTCGATCAGCAGGGCTTCACGTTTCTTAAGCAGGTCGTGAAGCATGTTGTCGAGTTCTCCGAGGTCAAGAGAAGGATTCTCTATATATCTTCTTGCAAAAGAAGCGGCGTATTCGGTGGATTCGTCTTCCAACGCAGCGTATTCGGGGATCTTCTCCCTGATCTCGGCAAGACGCATATCGCGTTTTGCAAGCGCCTCGGTTCTTCTTGCATCGTAACCGTTTATTATTTTTTCATACTGTGATCTGGTTAATGGCATATCAGTTACTTATCAGCTTTTTCTCAATTTCATCAAAATCGTAGGTGTTTTGATTGAACTGATTGAATTTATTGTTCTTGGAGCCTGCGGCAGCAGATCCTGACTGATTCTGCTTTGCATCGCGGGGATCCAGCTTATCGATGTCCGCTTTGGTCCTGATCCCGAGTTTATACCAGTTGGTAAGGATGGAATCCGCGTATTTGAAACGCGCTTTCTCAGTATTCAGAACGGTGCGAGCGCAGGCCTCGCCGATGACGGACATATCGTATCCGAAGACGTTGGTCCATTTGTCTATATACTGAAGCTCCACGGTTGACGGGTCTGTGTTATTCTTGCCCAGGGCGCGCATTATCTCATATGAAAGCTTGAACCTGCCTACATAGGCCTGAGCCTGAGTGGGCGTGGTGATCCCTGACTGCGCCCAGTTAAGGGCAACGGCTTCTATATATTTATGGTTGGTCTTGCCGTTGTCAACACAGTACTGAAGCAGATAATCCACAAGGTCATCCGAAAAATGAAGCTGATCCAGAATATACATCAGTGTAGTAACATCGCTTTGGCTAAGGGGCCTGCGAAGATACTGCTCAGCCACAAATATGATCTGTGATGAGTTAGGACGCTCCTTGAAGCTGACCAGGTCATCTCCGGTATACTGCGGCTTGGAATAATCCCTGATGCTGATTATCGGCGCAGAACCTGATGCTGCGGGACTGTCTGCGGGCTCTGTATATATTGCTGCGGGCACGCTCTGAACAGGCACTTCGTGAGTGCTTGCGGCATAAGTATCCGCTGAGGCTGCCCCGAAAGATACCATATGCACGCCTGTTATCGCATCAGAAGGATCACGGTCAAGCCTGATAACCCCCTTCTTTGCCCAGTAATCCAGAGCGCGTACAACATCCTTCTCGGTATAATTAAACCTGTCCGCAATATCAGATATCCCTGTTGCAAGATCTGCGCTCAGCATCCTGAGCAGATACAGATAGATCTTGAGCTGGGCATCATTTGCATCGGCCATGTAATCATCAATAAAACGGTTGGACACAACTGTAAAATCAGCAGCGCCATCCTGATAAATCCTAAAGTAACCCATATATATTCACCATCTCATTTATTAAGCTTTAGTGATTATATCATCTATGCAACCTAAATCTAAATGGTAAATCTCACGAATTATATTTTCGGGGTTATCCACAGAAATAAAGCTTTGTGTGGATAACATTCTATGTTAACCGGATCAGACAGCTGCCGCGTGTCAGGATGTGCGTCAAAATCTGTATTGTTCTGATCTGTATCAAGTATAAAAATATCCACATTCAATTGTGGAAAAACCTTCCTTCATGAATGTGGATAATGTGGATTAAGTATCGCTTAATAGTTTTTCGCCGATGTTTACAACATCTCCCGCGCCCATTGTTATCAACAGATCATCTTTTGTGCAATTTTTTAAGACGTATTGTCCGATCTCATCAAAATCTGAAATGTGCCGGCAGTCGCACCCGTAGGTCCGTATCCGTTCCGCCAGCGTATCAGAACTGATCCCGAGATTATCGTTCTCTCTTGCGGCGTATATATCAGTCAGGATCACGTGGTCGGCCATGGACAGGACTCTGGCAAAATCATCCATCAGCGCTTTGGTCCTGGTGTAGGTGTGAGGCTGGAAGATGACCCATATATCATTTGAATTAAGAGTAAGGGCTGTCTCCATGGTTGCCTTTATCTCTGTCGGGTGATGGGCGTAATCGTCATAGATCACAAATTCACCTGTTCTGTTCACTGTCTGGTGGGTTCCTTTGAACTGGAATCTTCTTTCGGATCCCGCAAATTTCTTAAGCGCCTCGCGCACGATGTCACGATCTATACTCAGATAGTCGGCAAGGGCGATGGCGGCCAGGGAATTATATACGTTGTGTACGCCGGGAACGCCGAGAGCGAACCGGTCCGATCTGACCTTGGCGTTTTTGCTTATTACGGTATATCCGGCGCAGGCGGTCTCGTTAAGGGCGATGTTCTCGGCGTAATAGTTACAGTCGCTTGAATGCCCGAAAGTTACTATCCTGCAGTTTAAGTCTGAAACAAAATCATCGAACCGGGGTATCTCTTCATTAATTATAAGGAGACCTTCTTTCGGGATGAGTTTTGCAAATTCGTGGAAGGAATGTCTTATATCGTCAAGATCCTTGAAGAAATCAAGATGATCCGAATCGATATTTAAGATGATCCCGATGTAGGGATAGAAACTTAAGAAGCTGTTAGTGTATTCACAGGCTTCGGTTACAAAATGATCACCTTCGCCGATACGGAAGTTACCGCCTATGGAGGGGAGTATTCCTCCTATTGAAAGGGTGGGATCCGTATCTGCCGCAAGCAGGATCTCGGAGATCATGGAAGTTGTCGTTGTCTTGCCGTGGGTACCGCTTATCGCTATCGGATACTTGTAGTCCTTCATCACCAGCCCTAACAGTTCCGCTCTGGTAAGAGTCGGGATATTGCGCGCCCTGGCGTCGTCTAAGTCGGGGTTTCCGGGTCTGATAGCCGCGGTATATACTACGAAATCCGTATCATCGGGAACGTGGCTTTCCGTCTGTCCGTAGAATATTACGGCGCCTTTTGAACTAAGTGCGTCCGTCAGAGGAGATCTTCTTGAATCGGATCCCGAAACATGAAAGCCGCGGTGGAGCAGAAGTTCCGCCAGTCCGCTCATGCTTATTCCGCCGATCCCTATAAAATATACATTTTGTGGACTGTTAATATTGAAATCATACATAAGTTTGTCCTTACCGCAAAAAATGTGGATTTGCTGTTGTGTTTTCACTCACATCTACTTTACCACAAACGGCCGCAAAGGCACACTTAATTAATTAAGAAAAACCATTTATTTTTGCCGATGTAAAATATTACCAATAATTTAGTTGAATATCACAAAAATAATATGAATTCTGACGCAGAACTATGAAAAAATAATTCACTTTTTGTTATATCGGTGATATACTTGTATAGAATACACATAAATTGTCAGAGAATTTAAAGAATTTTGTATGCTCTGACAAGAAGCATAGCGATACGATAATGCGTTTCGCCATATGCTTTCTGTATATCCTACTGAACCAGAGGTGATGATATGATCAAAAAAGAAATGATCGCCATGCTGCTTGCCGGAGGACAGGGAAGCAGACTTGGAGTATTGACATCCAAGATGGCTAAGCCCGCGGTTTCTTTCGGAAGTAAATACAGGATCATCGATTTCCCTCTTAGTAACTGTATTAACTCCGGAGTAGATACCGTTGGTGTTCTCACGCAGTATCGACCGCTTAAGCTTAACACCCACATCGGCATAGGTATTCCGTGGGATCTTGACCGGAATATCGGTGGCGTTACTGTACTTCCTCCTTATGAGAAGAGTACCAACAGTGAATGGTATACCGGTACGGCCAATGCCATTTACCAGAATCTGGAGTTCATGGAGACTTATAATCCGGAATATGTGCTGATCCTTTCGGGTGACCATATATATAAGATGGATTATGAGGTGATGCTTGATTATCACAAGAAGAATAAGGCTGATGTGACCATAGCGGTTATGCCTGTTCCTATGGAAGAAGCTAAGAGATTCGGTATCATGATCACCGACGGTGACGGAAGGATTACGGATTTCGAGGAGAAGCCGGAGAATCCCAGAAGCAATCTTGCCAGCATGGGTATCTACATATTTAACTGGAAGACTCTTAAGGAAGCGCTGGTCACCAATGCAAGCCAGCCTGCACTGGATTTCGGTAAGCATGTCATTCCGTATTGCCACCAGCAGGGTTCGCCGTTATACGCTTATGAATTTAACGGATACTGGAAGGATGTCGGAACTCTCAGTTCCTATTGGGAAGCAAATATGGAGCTTATCGACATCGTTCCCGAGTTTAATCTGTATGAGGAGTATTGGAAGATCTATACAAGAAGTGAGATCCTTCCTCCCCAGTATCTTGCAAGCGAGAGCGTTACCGAACGAAGCATCATAGGTGAAGGCTGTGAGATATATGGTAAGGTATACAACTCAGTCATCGGATGCGGCGTAACCATCGGCAAGGATACCATAGTCAGGGATTCCATTATCATGAACAATTCCGTTATAGGATCGGGATGTGAGATCTATAAGGGGATCATAGCTGAGAACGCTGAAATCTCAGACGGCGTAAAGTTAGGCGTCGGTGAAGAGGTTGATAATGAGACCGATCCTCATATCTATAACAACGGTATGGTAACGGTTGGCGAGAGGAGCTTTATTCCTCCTAATGTTAGCGTTGGCAAGAACTCTGTCGTATTCGGAGATACTGAACCCGCTGATTATCCCGGCGGGGCTCTGGCAAGCGGCAAGACTTTGATTAAGGTAGGTGATGAGCGATGAGAGCGGTTGGAATAATCTTAGCAGGCGGTAATAACCATCGCATCAAGGAACTTACGACCAAAAGAGCAGCTTGCGCGATGCCGGTGGCAGGTAGTTACAGAAGCATAGATTTTGCTTTGAGTAACATGTCGAATGCTCATATTAATAAGGTTGCGGTATTTACGCAGTACAATGCAGGCAGCCTGAATGAGCATCTGTCCAGTTCCAAGTGGTGGGACTTCGGACGTAAACAGGGCGGACTTTTCGTTATAACTCCGGCTGTTACGGCAGAAAGCAACGCATGGTATCGCGGTACGGCGGACGCTATCGCACAGAATATCGGATTCCTGAAGAGTTCACATGAACCATACGTTGTTATTTCTTCCGGGGATTGTGTTTATAAACTTGACTATAATAAACTCTTAGAGTATCATATCGACAAGAAAGCTGATATAACAGTAGTCTGCAAGGATATGCCGAACGATATTTCACTGGAAAGATTCGGAACGGTCAAGATCGGTGAGGACGACCGGATTGAAGAATTTGAAGAAAAACCGGTTGTTGCGAAGTCGAATACCATTTCCTGCGGAATATATGTTATGCGACGCAGGCTGCTCATCGAGATGATCGAGCGGTGTATCGAGGAAGACAGATTTGATTTTGTCAATGATGTACTGGTGCGCTACAAAGATATGAAGCGCATCTGCGGTTACAAGATGACCGATTATTGGAGCAACATCTCATCTGTAGACGACTATTTCAGGACCAATATGGATTTCCTTCGTCCTGAGATACGTAACTTCTTCTTCAAGGAGTATCCGGATATTTACTCCAAGGTGGATGATCATCCACCGGCAAAATACAATGTTGGCGCTTCAGTACACAATTCCCTCATTGCGTGCGGCTGTATCATCAACAGTGTAGTCGAGGATTCCGTGATCTTTAAGAAGACGTACATCGGGAGCAACTGTTATATCAAGAATTCTATCATAATGAATGACGTTTATATCGGCGACAATACACATATAGAGAACTGCATCGTCGAGAGCCATAGCACAATCAGAGCCAATTCCTACTACAAGGGTGAAGGCGGTATACAGATCGTAACTGAACAGAATGATAGATACGTCATTTGACCAAGATCCGAGGATGAGTGTGTTCATCCGTAGTAAGGAGGAGATCAAAAATGACAGTAACAGATGTGAGAGTCAGAAAAGTCGACACTGAAGGTAAGATGAGGGCTGTTGTATCCATCACGATAGATGATGAGATAGTGATACATGATATCAAGGTGATCGAAGGGGAGAGGGGCTTATTCATTGCCATGCCCAGCAAGAAAGGAGCAAACGGCGAATTCAGAGACATAGCGCATCCGATCAATTCGGATACAAGAGCTAAGTTGCAGTCCCTCATTTTAGAGGCATATGAGAAGGCATCAGATGAGCCTTTGGATTAAGAGCTTCTTAAAGTTAAGTCCGGGCATGAGATTTCATGCCCGGTTTAATTTTGCGTTTTAATGAAGTGCCGGTATGATCAGTGGACTTCTGAGGAAATGCTTTGATCTGAGAAATGTCCGGATCTGAATTATACTCGCAGGTGAGAGAAGCATGTACGTGATAGCCGGTCTGGGGAATCCCGGGAAAAAATACGAACATACAAGGCATAATATGGGATTCGACACGGTAGACATCCTGTCGGAGAGATATGATATACCCTTAAGACGGCATTTGTTCAAGGGTTTGTACGGAAAAGGTGTGATAGAAGGAGAAAAAGTAATCCTTCTTAAGCCTCAGACCTATATGAATGCCTCCGGCGACTGCATACAGCCACTGTGCAGGCATTATAAAGTCAAAACGGATTCAGATCTTATCGTGATCTCTGATGATATATCCATGGAGGCGGGAAGGCTCAGAACCAGAAAAAGCGGATCCGCCGGCGGTCACAACGGATTAAAGAGTATAATAGAACGTCTGGGAAATGATAATTTCATCAGGATCAAGATAGGCGTCGGCGACCGCGACCGGGGAGATCTGGTGGAACACGTACTGGGCAGGCCGAAGGGCGAAGACCTTGATAAAATACGCTCAATGCAGGAAAGAGCTGCGGACACGGCGGTTGCGATCATAACGGACGGCGTTGATGCGGCTATCAATAAATATAACTGTTAAGCATGTTATTCCAAGCGAAGCCGGGGATCACTGAGTAAATGATATTCCGGGCAAAACTGATGATAACTGAGTAAATGTCATTCCGAGCGAAGCGAGGAATCCCACAACCGAAGAGATATGCAATCAATCCTTGCTCCCGTAAGGGAGATGCCCGAATATAAGGAAATGCTTACCACCCTGGCTCGCGCGGCCGGGGCATTGGCGGTTTGCGGCTGCACAGATTCCCAGAAGGTCAATATGATCTACGGACTTTCCGAGAATTACCGTGCACGCCTGATCATCACATATTCTGACCTAAGGTGCAGGGAAATAGCCGAGGACGCCGGACTGTATGACCGCGACACATATATTTTCCCGGCTAAGGATATGATATTCTATGAGGCCGACATAAGCAGCAATCAGACTGACAGACAGCGCCTCGAAGCTATACGCCACATTCTGGCGAATAAACCCATCACGATAATAACCACCTGGAGCGCGCTCCTTATGCCCTGCGCTCCTGCAGAGGTGATAAAGAAATCCATCATAACCATCAAGTCAGGCGATACCCTGAATCTAAAGGGTATAAGCAGACAGCTTGTGGCTCTCGGATATGAGAAGCGTGACATGGTTGAGAACCCGGGAGAATTCTCCATCCACGGAGGTATCCTGGATATATACGATATTACGGAAGACACCCCTTACAGAATAGAGTTGTGGGGTGATGATGTAGATTCCATCAGGTGTTTTGACGCCGAGTCGCAGCGTTCCATCATCAAGGTTGACAGGGTATCCATATATCCGGCCAGCGAGATGATCTTATCTGATGAAGAATTAAGAAAGGGTCTCGATAAGATCGCTGATGAGACTAAGGAGTATTCCGAGGCGCTAAGATCAGAATTTAAGACCGAAGAAGCAGCCCGCATAAGAAAAAGAACGGAAGAACTCAGAGAGCAGCTTTTAGAGCTTGGATTTTCCAGGGAGAGCGTCAATCTTGAGGGCTATATCGGGTATTTTTATGACAAAACGGATTCACTTTTATCATATTTTGACCGGGACAGGACGCTCGTTGTGATAGATGAGCCTGCGCACTGCGCGGAACACGCTCATGCCGTGGAAAATGAGTTCGTCCAGAGCATGACGCATAGACTGGAGAAGGGCTATATTCTCCCCGGTCAGGCAGGTCTGATCATAGGAAACGAGGTATGTGCGGCAAGACTTTCCGATATGCATGTGCTCATGACGGCTTCGTTTGAATGCTCAAACGATCTGCTGAGTCCTTCGGTCACCATTAATACTTCAGCCCACAGTATTCCGCCTTACAATAACAGCTTTGATTCGCTTGTAAAGGATCTGGGCAGATACAGGAAAAATAAATACAGGGTCGTGCTCATTTCGCCGTCCAGAACCAGGGCAAGACGTCTTGCGTCTGACTTAAGTGATGAGGGACTCACGGCTTTTTATTCGGAAGATGCTTCCCGCGAGATCCAACCCGGAGAGGTTGAGTGCTTCTATGGGCGCATGCGCCGTGGATTTGAGTATCCCGACAGCCGCTTCTGCGTCATATCGGAATCCGATATATTCGGCAATACCAAAAGCAGGAAGAAGCGTAAGTCGCTTATCGATCCGGCTAAGGCTGTCAGGGATTTTGCGGAATTATCTGTAGGAGATCTGGTGGTTCATGAAAGTCACGGACTCGGGATGTATCAGGGCATAGAGCAGGTCGAGGTGGATCATGTGATCAAGGACTATATCAAGATTTCGTACCGTGACGGTGGGATTTTGTATGTGGCGGCTACAGGGCTTGATGTGATACAGAAATATGCTTCAGGTTCTGAGCATGCTCCGAAGCTTAACAAACTGGGAACCAAAGAGTGGGCCAAGACTACCGCAAAAGTCAGGGAAGCGGTGGATGTGGTCGCAGATGATCTGGTGGCACTCTATGCTGCCAGGCAGAGCCTGCACGGATATGTATACGGCCCCGATACCGTATGGCAGAGAGAGTTCGAGGAAATGTTTCCGTATGAAGAGACTGATGATCAGGTTCAGGCTATCGAAGCGACCAAAGCCGATATGGAATCAGACAGGATCATGGACCGCTTAATATGCGGAGACGTGGGATTTGGCAAGACCGAGATCGCTATCCGCGCGGCGTTCAAGGCGGTTCAGGAAGGCAGACAGGTCGTGTATCTGGTGCCTACGACCATTCTTGCGCAGCAGCATTTTACCACATTTACCCAGAGAATGAAGGATTTCCCGGTACGGGTGGAACTCTTAAGCCGCTTCAGGACTGCGTCCGAGCAGAAGAAGGTCATAGCCGGATTAAAGAGCGGGGCTGTCGATATAGTCATCGGCACCCACAGAGTACTGTCCAAAGATGTAGGATTCAAGGATCTGGGACTCTTGATCATAGACGAGGAACAGCGTTTCGGCGTGGCGCACAAGGAGACTATCAAGAAGCTTAAGGAAACCGTTGATGTGCTGACTCTAACGGCAACGCCTATTCCGCGAACCATGCATATGTCGCTCATCGGGATCCGTGACATGAGTATTCTCGAAGAGCCTCCGCAGGAGAGACGGCCCATCCAGACTTTTGTCTGTGAGTATAATGAGGAAATGGTCCGTGAAGCCATCGTCAGAGAGATATCCCGTGGCGGGCAGGTGTATTTTGTCCACAATATAATCAATAATATTGCCGATGTGACCGCATCCTTACAGGCGCTGGTCCCTGAAGCGCGCATAGAGTACGCTCACGGGCGCATGCAGGAGCATGAACTGGAGCGTATCATGTATGATTTCGTTGCAGGTAATATCGATGTTCTGGTATCAACGACCATAATCGAGACCGGTATGGACATCCCGAATGTCAACACCATGATAGTGCATGATTCTGACAAAATGGGGCTTGCTCAGCTGTACCAGCTCCGCGGCCGTGTGGGAAGGTCCAACCGTACTTCGTATGCTTTTCTCATGTACCGTCGTGACAAGCTTCTTAAGGAAGTTGCGGAAAAAAGGCTGGAGGCCATACGCGAATTCACTGATTTCGGAAGCGGATACCGCATAGCCATGAGAGATCTGGAGATACGCGGCGCCGGCAATCTTCTTGGAAATAAGCAGTCCGGACACATGCAGTCCGTAGGATATGACATGTATTGCAAGCTGCTTGCTGAGGCAGTACGTTCCAGGAAGGGCGAAGAGACTGTACCGGATTATGAGACACAGATAGACTTAGACGTGGATGCGTATATTCCTGACGGTTATATCTTAAATGAAATGCAGAA
>JAEEGI010028748.1_pt1 | contig 10559 bp, 10 predicted proteins | sample 8958751 | NCBI WGS metagenome assembly JAEEGI01 (sample SAMN16246545, study PRJNA631951) | gut metagenome | biome: gut microbiome; feature: rumen; material: KS-attached | host: Bos | place: Iran: Karaj | collected 2018-10 | reverse complement strand
AAGAGCGGCTGATATATACCGAGCGCTCCGAGCACAACGCCCGAAACTACGAACAGCACGAGTATTCTTGCAGGCGTCCAGTTTGTAAGATCAATTAACAGCTGACCTATTACGCAAATCAGTCCGCCTACAACGAATGCTTTGAGAAACATCATTTTAATCCCTCCCGTTTTATTATTTCCCTGTGTATTTACTTATTCCCAAAACGGTGGTAAAATTGATAAGAAAAAATTGATTATCCTATTCAGAGGTGAAATATATGGTAAATAAGCTTACCGACTGTTATAAGTTAATCAACGGCGTCAGGGTGCCGTGTGTTGCCTTCGGCACGTGGAAAATGCCCGGGCGCGTAGCCGCGGACGCCGTGAAATGCGCCCTTGAAACGGGTTACCGCCATATCGACACCGCCGCCGCATATCAGAACGAGGAATACGTCGGCGCAGGCATCAGGGAAAGCGGGATTGACCGTAATGAAGTATTCCTTGTCTCGAAGCTTCCCAACGACGACCACGGCTACGAAAAGGCTGTCGCTTCATGCGAAGCCTCACTTAAAAGGCTCGGCACGGACTATCTCGACTCCTATCTTATTCACTGGCCCGTGCTCGTGCAGAACGTTGACAGACTTGAAGAGGATCTGTGCGAAACGTGGAGAGCCTTTGAACGCCTTTATAATGACGGAAAGCTTCGCTCGATGGGCACGAGTAATTTCAATATTGAGCATATCGAACTGATTAAGCGCAACTTCTCAACTTACCCGATGATAAATCAGGTGCAGATGCACCCGCAGAATCCCGAGGAGGAAATGATTGCCTACTGTAAAGAGAACGGTATAATTCCCGAGGCGTGGAGCCCGCTTATTCAGGGGCAGGCATTCAAGCGCGAGCTTCTTGTAGAAATGGCTGAAAAGTACGGCGTTTCCGTTGCTCAGCTCTGCGTCAGATTTATCGTGCAGAAGGGGGCAGTACCCGTACCGAAATCCGCAACGCCCGAGAGGATAAGAAACAACGCCGACGTTTTCGGTTTTGAAATCTCTGCCGAGGATATGGAGAAAATGGCAACGCTTCGCACTTACGGACGTATCGGCGACGATCCTTCGGTCCCGAGAACGCATCAGGTTGTAGGTTTTTAATAAAAATCAGGGCGGCCGCCGGCCGCCCTTTAGTTATGAGTTTTGAGTTATGAGTTATGGTTTTCGCTTCGCGAAAAGCTTTAATGCTGTTGCCGTCAACCTGAAAAGCAGCTTATAACTGCGCGAAGCGCATCATAACTGATAACTTGCCGAAGGCAATCATAGCTCTCGGATTATTCATTTCTTCATCAATAAATACTTTTCCCTTGTCGCTTTTCCGCCGCGTATATGGCGTTCGGATTTATTGACGTCGAGCACGTGCCGCACCTGACTGAAGAGCGCGGGATTTGCTCTTTTCAGTCTTTCGGAAACATCCATGTGGACAGTCGATTTACTTATTCCGAATTGCTTCGCCGCTGCTCTGACGGTGGCGTTGTTTTCAACTATGTACTCGCCTAATTCAACTGCGCGTTCTTCAACCGTATATCTCAAATGAAGCCCTCCTTACATTTCAATAATAATTATGTAAGAATAAGGCTTTTTATGTATATAATGACAGTTGCAATTATTAAGACTTTGTGTTAAAATATTAACAACCTGACGGAAAGATTTATCTGACCGAAAGCGCTATAAGTAATTTTGACGGTATTACTGCGCTCTCAGGGCGCAGTTTTTTTGTTTTGGAGGTATTATGGAAACAAGAGTAGCTGTAATCGCAATCATAGTCGAGAATACCGGAAGCGTTACCGAGCTTAATTCCATTCTCTCGGAATACGGCGAGAATATCATAGGCAGAATGGGTATTCCGTATCACGAAAAGAATATCAACTGTATCACCATTGTCATTGACGCGCCGCAGAACGATATCAATACTCTCTGCGGTAAAATCGGACGGCTTGACGGCGTTTCATCCAAGGCGGCTTTCAGTAATGTATAAGGCGTTAATCGACCGACTCGAAGCGGACAGCTTTTTGACAGCCGACGAGTACCTTACACTGATTGAAAACTATAAGCAGATAAGCGCTTATGCTGCTCAAAGAGCAGTGGAAACCAAGAAGAAATACTACGGTAACAAGGTTTTTGTCAGAGGTCTTATCGAGTTTTCAAACTACTGCCGCAACAACTGCTATTACTGCGGAATCCGCGCGGGTAATAAGAATATTGAGCGTTACAGGCTGACACCAGACGAAATCGTTTCCTGCGCCGACAGCGGCTATGAGCTGGGCTTTCGCACCTTCGTTTTGCAGGGCGGCGAGGACACGCACTACACGGATGACGACTTTTGCCGTGTAATCGGCGAAATCAAGAAAAGGCATCCCGACTGCGCCGTTACGCTTTCCTTAGGCGAGAGAAGCACCGAGAGCCTGAAAAGACTTAAAGATGCAGGCGCAGACAGGTATCTGCTGCGTCACGAAACGGCAAACCGCGAACATTACCGAAAGCTTCATCCCGATTCGATGAGCTTTGACAACCGCCTTCGCTGTATTGATGACCTGAAGCGCTTCGGCTATCAGGTCGGCGTCGGCTTTATGGTCGGCTCGCCTTATCAGACCGACCGTGACCTCGCAAACGAATTCGCATTTCTCAGAAAGGTAAATCCGCAGATGGTCGGCATAGGTCCGTTTATCACTCATAAGGATACGCCCTTCAGCGATTTTGAAAGCGGGAGTGCCGAAAAAACGCTGTTAATGCTTTCGCTTATCAGACTTACCTTGCCGAGGGTTCTTCTTCCCGCGACGACCGCACTGGGAACACTTGATATAAAGGGCAGGGAAAAGGGCATACTTGCGGGCGCAAACGTCCTGATGCCTAATCTGTCGCCCGTAAGCGTCAGAGGAAAATACATGCTCTACGACAATAAAATCTGCACCGGCGAGGAAGCCGCACAGTGCGTGGAGTGCCTGAAAAACCGTATTAAAACTACCGGTCACGAAATCGTGACTGACAGAGGAGATTATAAAAATGAAGTATGATGTAAAAAGCATGAAGGCTGACGAGTTTATCAGCGACGAGGAAATCCTTGATACGCTCAAATATGCCGACGAAAACAAGGACAACAAAGAGGTTGTCAACGCAATCCTTGAAAAAGCGGAGCTTCGCAAGGGACTTTCCCACCGCGAGGCGAGCGTGCTTCTCGCCTGCGACGACGAGGAGACCGTGAAGAGGATTTACGACCTTGCCGAGCAGATTAAGAAGGACTTTTACGGCAACAGAATCGTACTGTTTGCGCCGCTTTACCTTTCGAATTACTGCGTAAACGGCTGCCTTTACTGTCCTTATCATCTCAAGAACAAGCACATTCCAAGAAAGAAGCTTACTCAGGAAGAGGTTGCAAAGGAGGTTATCGCCCTTCAGGACATGGGACACAAGCGCCTTGCCATCGAAGCGGGCGAGGACCCCGTCAACAATCCCATTGAGTACATTCTTGAGTGCATTAATACGATTTACTCTATCAAGCACAAAAACGGTGCAATAAGACGCGTTAACGTCAATATTGCTGCCACTACCGTCGAGAACTATAAAAAGCTCAAGGACGCGGGAATAGGCACGTATATTCTTTTCCAGGAAACTTATAACAGAAAGAACTACGAGTACCTTCACCCGACAGGTCCGAAGCACGACTACTGCTATCATACCGAGGCTATGGACAGAGCGATGGAGGGCGGCATTGACGACGTAGGCTGCGGCGTACTGTTCGGACTTGACAACTACCGTTACGAATTTGCGGGATTGCTTATGCACGCCGAGCACCTTGAAGCTGTTCACGGCGTAGGCCCGCACACGATAAGCGTACCGAGAGTAAAGCCCGCCGACGACATCGACCCCGACGATTTTGACAACTCACTTTCGGACGATATGTTCTGCAAGATTGCGGCGTGTATCAGAATCGCCGTTCCCTATACGGGTATGATTATCTCGACGAGAGAGACTCCCGAGGTAAGAGCGAAGATAATCCGTCTGGGCGTCAGCCAGATAAGCGGCGGCTCGAGAACCTCTGTCGGCGGCTATGCCGAGGCGGAGCGTCCGCACGACACCGAACAGTTTGACGTGTCCGACAACAGAACTCTTGACGAGGTTGTCAACTGGCTTATGAGAACGGGATATATTCCATCGTTCTGCACCGCCTGCTACCGTGAGGGCAGAACGGGCGACCGCTTTATGTCGCTTTGCAAATCGGGACAGATTCAGAACTGCTGCCATCCCAACGCACTTATGACCTTAAAGGAATTCCTTATCGACTACGCAAGCGAGGACACACGCAGAATCGGTGAGGAAATGATTGAGAAAGAAATAGGCAATATCCCGAAGGAAAAGGTACGCGAGATAGTTCGTGAAAGACTCGGACTTATCGAGCAGGGCAACCGTGATTTCAGATTTTAAGAGGTAATTATGTCGCTTAACGATACCGCATCCGCCGAGAGAGTGCACATAGGCTTTTTCGGCGTGAGAAACGCGGGCAAAAGCTCGCTTGTAAACCGAATAACTAATCAGGAAATGTCCGTTGTCAGCGACGTTAAGGGCACTACGACCGATTCTGTCAGAAAGGCTATGGAGCTTCTGCCCGTCGGTCCTGTCGTCATAATCGACACGCCCGGTATTGACGACGAGGGCGAACTCGGCGAAAAGAGGGTAAAGAGCGCGAAAAAGACGCTCGATATGTGCGACGTCGCGGTGCTCGTCACCGAAAACGAAACGCTCAACGAAGCGGAAAACGGACTTGTCGCAATATTCAGGGAGCGCGAAATCCCGTACCTTGTCGCCGTCAATAAAGCTGATCTGAAGCAGGAATTTGACAAGTCAAAGCTTTACGTCAGTGCGCTTACGGGCGAGGGCGTTGAAGAGCTAAAAGAAAGAATTGCCGAAAAGGCAAATCTTAAGAAAAAAGAAGTACGCCTTGTGGCCGATTTTATAAGCGAAGGCGATACGGTAATACTCGTAATTCCCATCGACGAATCCGCACCGAAGGGCAGGATAATTCTGCCGCAGCAGCAGGCGCTGCGCGATATACTTGACGCGCACGCAAGGGCGCTCGTCTGTCAACCCGAAGAGCTTGAAAAAACGCTTGATTTACTCAGAGAACCTCCGAAGCTCGTTATCACCGATTCTCAGGTGTTTGCGAAGGTTATGAAGATAGTTCCCGATAGCATTAATCTCACGTCATTTTCGATAATTATGGCGCGTTACAAGGGCTTTCTCGACACGGCGCTTGAGGGCGCAGAGAAGCTCGACAGCCTTGAAAACGGGGCTAAAATACTCGTCTGCGAGGGCTGTACCCATCACCGTCAGTGCGAGGACATAGGCACGGTCAAACTTCCGAGATGGCTGAAGGAATACACCGACAAGGAACTGAATTTTGAATTTACCTCCGGCCACGGCTTTCCCGATAATTTATGCGATTATGACCTTGTACTTCACTGCGGCGGCTGTATGCTCGGCGATGCTGAAATGAAATCCCGTGCCGACGCCGCGAAAAGTGCAGGCGTTGCCTTTACCAATTACGGAACGGTTATCGCAAAGCTCAACGGCATTTTAGAGCGCAGCACCGAAGTACTTTAATAATATACGGCTTCGTTTAGAAGCCGTTTTTTTATTGGTCTTTGTTAATTATCCGAAAACCACATCGAGCGTCATCATAACCACGAAGCCGAGCATCAGCCCGAGAGTTGCCGCGCACGAGCGCCCGTGTGCCTTTGAATCGGGGATAAGTTCCTCGGCCACAACGTAAATCATAGCGCCCGCCGCAAATGCGAGAAGGTAGGGCAGGGCGGCGGATACCGCCCTTGTCAGTATGAGCGTCAGCGCGCCTGCTATCGGTTCAACCGCACCCGACAGCACACCGCCGATAAACGCCTTTGCTTTTGACTTGCCTTCAGCTTTTAACGGCATCGAGATTATTGCGCCCTCGGGAAAATTCTGTATAGCAATTCCGACGCACAGCGCCATAGCCGAGGCTGCGGTGATATATGCGTTTTCGCCGCGGGCAGCCGCCAGTGATACGCCGACCGCCATACCCTCGGGAATATTATGAAGCGTAACCGCGATTATCATAATCGCGGTTTTACTTTTTTTCGTGCTTCTTATTCTGTCGGGATATACGCTTCTTGATTTGATTTTCGGCAGGGCGTAGTCGAGTACGAGAAAGAAGCACACTCCTGCCGAGAAGCCGACGCTTGCCGGCAGAAACCTCAGCGCGCCGTCGCCCGACAGCTCGATGGACGGAATCAGAAGCGACCAAACCGAAGCGGCTATCATAACGCCCGAAGCGAAGCCCATCAGCAGCTTTTCAAGCTTCGGGTTGGTTTTGCTTTTCATCAGAAACACCGTTGAGGCACCCAGAGAGGTACCGAGAAACGGCAGAAAAAGGCCCAATAAAGTCATTAAAAGAACTCCTTACGGTTTAACTGTGCTTTCTTATACACAATATATTTCGGAGTGTTTGTTTTTGTGATTTTTTGCGTTTTTTAAGCGGAAAAACTTTGTGGCGAAATTTCACAAAATTTTTCAATATTTTTTCAACAAAATGCTTGACTTTATATAGTTTTGGCATTATAATGGTGACAAAGTGGTGCGAAAAAGCACTCAAAATTCATAATAAAGGTGAATTTGCCCATGGTTTCACTATGAAACCGTGGAGATATTTAACTCGGAAGGGAGGGACAGACGTGGCGTCGTTCACCAACAATTACAAGCATACGATAGACGCGAAAAACCGTCTGTTTATTCCCGCACGCTTCAGAGCAATGCTCGGCGAATCCTTTTACCTTTATTATGAGCCCGGCTCACCCTGTATCGCGGTTTTCAGCGAGGAGGAGTGGGAGAAGAAGTCCAACGAGGTTGTTGAGTCCAGAGACGCCGATTGGCAGCGTTATTTCTTCTCAAACGTAATCACCGTTGAACCGGACAAGCAGGGCAGAGTTACCGTTAAGCCTGACTTCTGCAAGGGAGCGGGACTTAAGAAGGATGTTGCGGTTGTCGGCGTAGGCAACAGAGTTGAAATCTGGGATGCCGATAAGTACGAGGCGGAGCACGCTCAGCTCGAGGCAACCTCAAAGCGTTTCCCGAGTATGGTCAACTGACGGGGTGGGTATATGGAGTTTTCTCATATTCCCGTTCTGTTCGAAGAAACCATAGAGTCGCTTGACATTAAGCCTGACGGTCTTTATGTTGACTGCACGGCGGGCGGCGGAGGCCACTCGAAAGCCATACTTGACAGGCTGACTTCGGGTAAGCTTATAGCCATAGATCGCGACCCCGATGCGGTTGAGATATTGAACGAGCGCTTAGGCTCATACAAAAACGTAGAAATTGTACATAATACCTTTAATAATATAAAGGCGGTCCTTGACGGACGTAAGGCGGACGGAATACTTGCCGACCTTGGAGTGAGCTCTTTTCAGCTCGACGAGGCGTCACGCGGCTTTTCGTTTCACAAGGATGCCGAGCTCGATATGAGAATGAGCAAAACCGGCGTCAGTGCAAAAGACCTTGTCAATACGCTTTCGGTCGGTGAGCTTACGAGAATTATAAGGGACTACGGCGAAGAAAAATACGCCAACCGTATTGCCAACAACATTGTCAATTCGCGGCATATGAGGGAGATAAACACCACTTTTGAACTCATAGAGATAATTAAAGCCTCTATGCCGCAGAAGGCAATGCGGGATTCGCACCCCGCCCGCAGAACATTTCAGGCTCTGCGCATAGCTGTCAACGGCGAGCTTGACCAGCTTGACACGGCGCTTGACGATATGTTCGACTGTCTGAAGGTCGGCGGCGTGCTTTCGATAATAACATTCCATTCTCTTGAAGACAGAATGGTTAAGCAGAGATTTAACAGCTTTGCTGAGGGATGTACTTGTCCCAAGGAGTTTCCCGTTTGTGTGTGCGGCAAAACTCCTTGCGCAAAGCTTACGATAAAGGGCAAGGCGCCGGGCGAGGCGGAATTGACCTCCAATCCGCGCTCGCACAGTGCCAGATTACGCTCTCTTGTGAAAATTAAGGAAAAAGAGTAAGAAAGGGAAGAAAAATGGCGAACAGAAGCTACGATATGTATAACGGTATTGACTTTTCGGACTTTGAACCCGTCAGCCGTTCATACGAGAAGAATGCCGTGCGTAAAATTGAACAGACTCCGCGGAAGGTTTCTCAGCCTAAGAAGCCGCAGCTTCGTGTCGTCAGAAATCCCGTAAAATCCGCTCCCCAGGAGAAGCGCGAGATGCGCCGGACCGCATTGCAGACGGCCAAGGTTATCGCTGTAGCAGTCCTGCTGCTTACAATGCTCTCAACCCTTCTTTACGGAAGATTCAAGGTTGACGAGCTTGACCGCGAGATTTCGAACCTTACCGCCGAGATTACCGCGGCGCAGAGCGAGAACGTAAGACTGAATATGAAACTCGATTCGGTCATTTCCTTAAAGAATGTTGAGGATTACGCTCAGACCAAGCTCGGCATGGTTAAGATGGAAAACCATCAGATTGAATACATTGATCTTTCAGGCGAGGACAAGGTTGTGCTTTCGGGGACCAAATCCCTGAGCGTCGACAATAAGTCCTTCGCTTCGAAGCTGCTGGAATATATCAGCAAATAAATAAATAAAATTACAACGAGGGTTAAGTAATTTGTCTTAACTCTCGTTGTTGTATCTTATTACCGGAAATTGTGGCGAAAAGGAGTGATTGGCAGTATGAAAACCGGTTCTTCAAAAGGGCTTGCGTTGCGCTCGTCGATAGCGCTTTTTATACTGATTGCGGCATTTTTAACCTGCGTCGGATCTCTTGTCAGAGTTGCGCTTGTACATGGCGAGGAGTATAAGCTCAAGGCCGAAAAGAACCAGCTGCTCGACACCACAATCAGCGCAGAACGCGGAACAATTTACGACTCTAATATGAACGTGCTTGCAAAGAGCGCGTCCGCATGGCTGATATATATCGTCCCTTCAAAAATCGAGAACGACACGCAGCGCGACCTTGTAGTCGAGATTCTTTCGTCCACACTTTCACTTGACGCAGAGAGCGTACGCGAAAAGACGATGCGCGAATCGAACTACGTCAAAATTGCGGGCGAGGTCGAGGAAGAGCAGAAGGACGAGATTAAAAAGTTTATAAGCGAACACAGCAAGGAAAAGCTGTCCAACATAATCGGCATCGACCCCGACACCAAGCGCTACTATCCGTATTCGTCGTTTGCCTCGAGCATTATAGGCTTCGTAAACACCGACGACGAAGGTACGCTCGGAGTAGAGCTTACCTATAACGGCGAACTTACGGGCGTTTCGGGCAGAATAGTTACCGCCAAGAATGCGCGCCAGAAGAAAATGGCGAGCGAATACGAAACCACCTACGAGGCACAGCAGGGCGCTAACCTCGTTCTCACAATAGACGAGGTTGTTCAGTACTATCTTGAACAGAGCCTTGACCAGGCGATTATCGATACGGGCTGCAAATATGCTTACGGTATCATTATGGACGTTGACACTGGCGCAATACTCGCCATGACGTCAAAGCCCGACTTCGACCTTAACAATCCCAACGTTATCAGCAATAAGCTCGTTGCTGACAAGATATCCGAGATTCTCGACGAGGAGGAGAAGAAGACAGAAACCCTCAACGCGAGATTCGCTCAGTGGAGAAACAGAACCGTCAGCGATACCTACGAGCCCGGCTCGGTTTTCAAGACAGTAGTCGTTTCCGCAGCGCTCGAGGAAAACGTAGTTGACCTCAACACCACCTACACCTGCGTCGGCGGTATTCAGGTTGCCAACAACTATCAGAAGTGCTGGCGTCACGGCGGCCACGGCACCGAGACTCTTACTCAGGGACTTATGAATTCCTGCAACCCCTTCTTCATTACCATCGGTCAGAAGCTGGGCAAGGATAAATTCTTCAAATATTTCGAGGCTTTCGGCTTTACCGAAAAGACGGGTATCGACGTTCCCGCAGAGGCAAACCCCGTAGCCAACGTTACCTACCACGCACTTGAAAGCATGGGTATCTCCGAGCTTTCGTCAAGCTCGTTCGGCCAGACCTTCCAGGTTTCGCCAATTCAGATGGTCACCGCAATTTCCGCTATTGCCAACGGCGGTAAGCTTATGACGCCCTATGTTGTCGACAGTATGCTCGACTCGGACGGTAACGTAATCAAAAAGACTCAGCCCGTCGTAAGACGTCAGGTCATATCCGAAAAGACAGCTTCAACCGTTGCGGATATGATGGAAGCGGTTGTTTCCAAGGGAACCGGTAAAAACGCATACGTTGCCGGCTACCACGTAGCGGGCAAGACGGGTACATCGGAAAAAATCGGTAAGGAAGACGCTTATATCGCGTCGTTTGCGGGCTTCGCACCTGCAAACAATCCGAGAATTGCGATTCTTATTGCAATCGACGAGCCTGCAGGCGCTCACGGCGGCGGCGTAGTAGCAGCCCCGATAGCCGGTCAGATACTTGAAAAGGTGCTCACTTATCTCAACGTCGAGCCTCAGTACGAGGATAAC
>JAEEGI010028746.1_pt1 | contig 10560 bp, 4 predicted proteins | sample 8958751 | NCBI WGS metagenome assembly JAEEGI01 (sample SAMN16246545, study PRJNA631951) | gut metagenome | biome: gut microbiome; feature: rumen; material: KS-attached | host: Bos | place: Iran: Karaj | collected 2018-10 | reverse complement strand
CTGATTGCACGTCACTTGTTCGCAAAGTTAATACTCTTAAGGCTGAAGGTGGAACAGAGTATCTGAAAGCCCTGAATAAAGCTGAAGAAGTCATAAAGAATTCAGATGCCGAGAAGAAGAGTCTGATCATGTTCTCGGATGGTGAGCCTAACGATAATAAAGACAATATCTATGCGAAGGCAAAAGAATTAAGCACCCAGGATACGATTTATACTGTTGGTCTTATGAGCGGATACAGCTCTGATGACAGATACCGTGAAGTACTGATCAATGTTGCAGGTTCAGAAAAGAGATATTTCGAAGCTGACGATATGAACGGACTTCTTCAGGCGTTCCTTAATCTGTCAAAGGATATGGGGCGCCAGGAAAAGACTACAGCAGAGGTTTTAAGACACAATGTGCGTCATGACCTTATGCAGGATTATATGACATTTACCAAGGGCTCATTTGAAGAGATAGATCTGACTATCCTGCCGGGACTTGAACTTGGGGATTATGAATATGTATCGCTGTCTGTAAATGGTCAGGATGTGATGACCAGCGCCAACGGTCATTTCACTCTTGCACCCGGAAGTATATTCGCGCCCGGCGACCTGATCTATGCAGTTACTTATGACAGCTACGGCAGAGTACTTGAGCAGAAACGTCTCGGTATAGTGATCGTTGATGTATATAAGATCACATATCTGATGAATGATGATGAAGGCACAGTATATCGTGAAGATACCGTTATCGGCGGCGCTGATATCATACAGCCCGAGGATCCTGAACGTGACGGATACAGGTTCCTTGGCTGGTACACGACTAAGGATGGTGCAGGATTCGACTTCTTCAGTATGTATAACAGCTTTAACAGAATGAAGATAGAGACCAATCTTAATCTCTATGCGCACTGGGCTCAGTCCAGCAGTACCCTTGATACATCAAAGGATATATGGAACTTCTATAACAGTTCGGATGCTTTCAAGTCACAGGATTATGAGATCAGCAGTGGTGATTATTCAAGGCTTCTTGCAAGTACCGACAGCACATATACGAAACAGCGCCTTAAGAATATGAAGGCGGATGAATGGGGAGGCAGCTGCTTCGGTATGTCCTCCGGAGTAGTTCTTAACAGACAGGGCCGGATCAACATTACGGAATTCGATCCCGCAAGCCTCTATGTACGTCAGGCGCCTATCCTGGCAAATGAGCAGGGCGACATAGATGTTGGAAATATCGAGAGTATGATCAATTTCTACCAGTTAAGACAGGCTGTAGGAAATGTATACTCGGCATTGTGCGCATATACAGATGATGAATCCTCAAATATCGGTAATATCATTCAGAAACTTAAGACCAGTTCAGGTCCCTGCGTCCTTGTGATCCATCTGTATTCAGGCAGTCAGATCGAAGGCGGACATGCAGTCGTTGCATATGATTTCGAGGAGGTCAACAACGATTCATGGAAATTCAAGGTATATGACTGCTCGATGGGACCGGATAATGCATATCCGATAACCGTAAGCAGATCAGGTGGCAGATATACGGCTAATCTGGGTTCATGGCCCACGGATTGGGGATATACGATATTCCTTTGCAGTGCTATGAACGAGGAGGATCTGACCAGTGAAGCATATCTGACCGAGCCTTCATTCTCCTTCCAGAATGTCAGGGCAGGAAACGGAGTAGAGACATTTGTTGAAACTTCATACGGCGACTATACTATCAGTGACGGAACCAAATCGGCACAGATCAAGGATGGTAAACCTGAATCGGGAGATCTTGAGGTTAACGGTTATGGTAAAACCAGTGAAGTTGGCGCAGCTCCTATATACAGGATCGGTTTATTTGCAGAAGATGGGAAGAAATATACCATAACCCAGGGCGAGGGTGCTAAAACCTATACTACAGATATATTCAGCTATGATGAGGATGACGGATTTGTTGTGGATGCATCAGCTTCAGCAAACGGAACCATTACCTTTGATAATAACGGATATCTTAAAACATCATATGCTGCAGAGATACAGCAGACTATCGGTGTAACTACTTCGCAGATGAATACCACCTGGTATCATGTTGACATTGTGGCTACGTCTACAGTGCTTTCACTTAAGCCGGCCGCATCTTCGGTTGCATTTTCATCCGATTCTCAGACGAAGGCTGAGGTTACGGTATCATCTGACTTTAACAGCTACACGTTTACTGATGTGGATGTGACATCAACAGAGTCGGTTGTAACAGAGGAATCAGGAAAGACTGTGATCAAGACCGGCAGCACAACGAATAAGACTGCAGATTTTGGCTATTCGGTAGTATTTGACAGCAGACTCGGTACAGCAGTTGAGCCTATGATGAATGTCACATCCGGTTCAACCATAGAGGAGCCTCTCGATCCTCAGAGAAACGGATTCCTGTTTACAGGGTGGTTTAAGGATGAGGATTGCAAGACTTTATGGGATTTTGAGAATGACAAGGTTACATCCGATACTACGTTATACGCCGGCTGGAGTCTTGATGAGAACTATTTCCTTATCGTGAACTTCAGAGTTAAGGGTGAAGAAGCACTTCTTCTGTATCAGCAGAAGGGTACCAAACTTGCCAAAGAAAGCTGCCCTGTAACGGAAGACGGCAAGGCACTTAAGTGGTACAGCGATGTTGATTGTACGGTGGAATGGGATTTTGATACCGTTCTTGAGAGAAATACGGAACTGTATTCTCCCGACTGGAACTTCGGAAGAAAGACTGAAGGTGATGTTCCTTCGGAAGAGATACCTGAAGGCGGCATACCTGAAGGAGTATGGGTAGGTGGACTGACATCACCCGTATATACCGGTAGTGCGGTTACTCCGTCATTCCATTTATATGACGGATCAAAGCTTCTCGTTGCCAATAAAGACTACACCGTGAAGCTTAAGAATAATGTTAAGGCATATGAGATAGCTGATCCTGCGAAACTTACGGATGCTGATAAGAAGAGCGCTCCTCAGATCCAGATGACCATGAAGGGCAATTATTCCGGAAATCAGACCATATACTTCAGTATTTCCAGAAGCAATATAGCTGCAAGCAATTTTGAAGCCCACGATATAAGTAAGACATATACCGGCACTGCACAGAAGCCTGATGAGAAATCGGTTGTGCTTTATCTTAATGGCAAGGCACTTAAGTACGGTACAGATTATAAGGTGACACTTGATCCGGCTGATGATTATAAGGGATCAGAAACAGAGAATACTGTCTATAAGGTTACCATTGAAGGAATGGGTAATTATACCGGAAGCAGAGAGATCAACTGTACCATATATGCGAAGAAGTCTGCAGGCGGAAAACAGATGATCATGCTTGATGACAAGAGCATTAGCATAAGCAAGATCCCGGATCAGACTTATTTAGGAAGAGCATATACGGCTGCTGATCTTAAGGATAAGACCGGCAAGAATGTGGTTCTGGCTAAGTTAAATGGTAAGGAACTTGTTGAAGGAACAGATTATAAGGCAGAATTTAAGGATGCAAAGAATGCAGGAGTTGCGACTGTTGTTTTAACGGGCCTTGAAGGAAACGCTGAAGGATCTCAGGCTGCAATAGCAGGAACTATGACACTGACATTTAAGATCAAGGGTACGCCCATCTCCAAGGCAGTTGTTGAAGGGATCGAAAAGGGCGGATATGAATACACCGGACAGGCTATCAAGCCTGACGTAAGCCTTAAGGGAATAGCGGATTCAGATTATTCAGTGAAGTTTGAGAATAATGTAAACGCCGGTACAGCCTCCGTGATCTTTACAAGCAAAAACGGATATGAGGGCACTAAGAAGGTCACATTCAAGATCAAGAAGCGTACGATAAATAATAACAACACCCTGATCAACAACGGAGTATCCGTTACTATTCCTTATAATCCGAAGGGTTCCGTGCCTAACGTCAGCGTAACCTGCGGTGGCAGAACCTTAAAGGCCGGCGTGGATTACAAGGTGACCTGTAAGAACAATAAGAGTATTACTTCGACAGGCCGCAGGGCTAAGAAAGCCACTATACAGGTTCAGGGCATTGGTAATTATGCAGGTTCCGCAAGCGGAGAATTCTCAATAACACGCGCAACCATGACAGGACGTGTAAGTGTCATCGCATCCAATGTGGTATATAACAAGAAAGCCGGAAAGTACATGGCTAAAGTAATTGTTAAAGACGAGAACGGCAACGTACTTAAGGCCAATAAGGATTATAATAAGAGATTAACTTATCAGAAAGTGAATTCCGTATCGTCAAGCGGATATGAGAGTTTATCATCGCTTAATAAGAAGAAGGATGCGCCTGAGGCGGGAACCAAGATCAAGGTCACAGTAACCGGAAGAGGCAATTGGACAGGAAGCGCTTATGGATATTATTACATAATCAACGCCGATAAAGACTTAAGCAAGACAAAGATATCCATCAAGAATCAGACATATACCGGCAGCGAGATCCTTATTAACAGCGCGGATCAGTTCAGCCAGCTGACAGATGCGAAGGGTACGCCTCTTAAGTTTGGAACCGAAGAAGACGATATTGTAATCGAGAGTATAACCGGAAATAAGAACGCGGGTACAGCTACGGTTGTATTTACCGGAACCGGAGACGGCGTGAACGGTTACTGCGGAAGAAAGACGGTGACATTTAAGATAGTTAGCCGTGAAGTCAAAGATAATACCTGGTGGGGCTGGTTTGCGAAACTGGTTGAATAAACTATAGGAAAATGAAATGCGATCAATGGCCTTCATAGGGGCCGGATCGCATTTTATTTTTCCTTGACTTATTATTGCATTGCAGACTATACTATATGAGGTATGCGCTCTTAAGACAAATGCACATATATGGTATATAAAAACGGATATTTGACAGATGAAGGTAACGTTTAAGGACAAAGTGCTGGGACTGTACAGAAGGACAGTCTTAAAGAAGCCTAAGCTTAAGATTCCGATGATGATCTTGAGTATATTTTTGCTGACCCTTGACAGGCTTGCGCTTAATTTCCGTCGCGGATACCGCAAGTATGTCGTTGTCCTGATGACTGTGCTGTTTGCATTTGTCAGCTGTTCGTTTTCATCGGTTATATGGAGTGACGGACAGAATGATTTTGCCGTAGATCCGGGACTGTCGTATTATGAGACTGAAAAATCCAATGCTTCTCTTGCAGTTGAGAGTGAGGTGGATACCTCAGAATTCGTCAGTCAGGAAGAAGATGATGATGAAGAGATTGATCCGGAGAATATTACTGATGTATCTATGATCGATACGGTTTCCGGTACGGATATTCTTGATTCCATAGCATTTAATAAGAGTAAGAATTCATTTGAGAGTGTTGCTGATACAGAGGATCCTGATACTGAGACTGAGTTTTCCAGAGATGACTGGATGCTGGTTCTGGTAAATAAGAACCATCCGATAGCGGAGGATTATACCTTTACACTTGGGACCATAAGCGGGGCTATGAAGTGTGATGAACGTATAATCCCTGATCTGTACAGTATGATCGAGGCTGCGCTTCATGACCATGTGAACCTTCTTATATGTTCTCCTTACAGGGATGAATCCAGACAGCAGATGCTGTTTGATAAGAAAGTTGCAAAATACACCGCACAGGGCATGAGCTATATGGATGCATATAAGACTGCTTCGCAGGCTGTGACGATCCCGGGTACCAGTGAGCATCAGATAGGCCTGGCTCTTGATATTATCAGTAATAATTATTCCAGCCTGAACGCCGGATTCGGAGATACTGCTGCCGGTAAATGGCTGGCTGAACATTCTTATGAGTATGGATTTGTCATCAGATATCCTGAAGGCAAGGAAGAGATCACCGGTATAGAGTACGAGCCCTGGCATCTGCGCTATGTAGGCAAAAATGCCGCTAAGATACTGTATGAAGAGTCTATAACCCTTGAGGAATTTTGGGAGAAATATCTGTAATGTATAAGCTTCTATCAACTGACGGCCGTGCCAAGAGAGCGGAATTTACCACGGTTCACGGAGTTGTTCAGACACCGGTATTTATGAATGTAGGAACAGTCGGCGCTATAAAAGGCGCCGTTTCTACTGATGATCTGAAATTGATCGGCACCCAGATCGAGCTGTCCAATACTTATCATCTTCATGTAAGGACAGGAGATGACAAGATCAAGGCCATGGGCGGGCTTCATAAGTTCATGAAGTGGGATAAGCCGATCCTGACGGATTCCGGCGGGTTTCAGGTTTTTTCCCTTGCATCTATAAGAAAGATCAAAGAAGAAGGCGTGACCTTCAATTCCCACATAGACGGACACAAGATATTCATGGGACCTGAAGAGAGCATGAGGATCCAGTCTAACTTAGGATCCACCATAGCTATGGCGTTTGACGAATGTCCGCCTGCTCTTGCTGACAGGAAATATGTGACTGATTCTGTTGACCGTACATACAGATGGCTCTTAAGATGCATTGATGAGATGAAACGCCTTAATTCGCTTGAAGATACGATCAATCCTGATCAGCTTCTGTTCGGGATCAATCAGGGCGCAATATATGATGATATCAGGATCGACCATGCGAAGAGGATCTCTGAACTGGACCTGCCCGGATATTCGATAGGCGGATTATCTGTCGGCGAAACCAATGAAGAGATGTACCGTGTGCTTGATGCCGTGGTTCCTTATCTGCCAAAAGAGAAGCCGACATATCTGATGGGCGTAGGAACACCGGTAGATATACTTGAAGCTGTAGATCGCGGCGTGGATTTCTTCGATTGCGTATATCCCACCAGAAACGGCAGGCACGGGCATGTATATACTCACGACGGGAAGCTTAACATGTTCAACGCGTCTTTCGAGATGGATCAGCGTCCTATTGAGGAGGGCTGCGGCTGTCACGCATGCAGGGGAGGCTATTCCCGCGCATATATCAGACATCTTCTCAAGGCCAAGGAAATGCTGGGTATGAGATTCTGCGTACTCCATAACCTGTATTTTTACAATCATCTGATGGAGGAGATAAGAGACGCCATTGATGAAGGGCAGTATTCTTCTTTTAAAGAGGAATCCATCAGGAGAATGATGTAATATATTTTGTGTTTGCATATATCATTCATATAATATAAAATATGTGTGTTTGTGTTGTGATGTTCAGGATGACAATTCAGGTTTATGATCATAGCCGGATCGATCCTGTTCATAAGATAGGAGGTTTATATGTTTAACGGAGTTTTACTTGAAGCAGGTACGGGGGCTAATCCCTATGGCGGCATTATCATGGTCGTATATGTAGTCCTCATTGTTGGATTCCTGTATTTCTTCATGATCCGTCCCCAGAAGACAGAGCAGAAGAAAAAGAATGCAATGCTCGGAAACCTTGAGATCGGTGACAGCGTGCTTACTACAGCAGGTTTCTACGGAACTATCATTGATGTTGCTGACGATACTCTTATAGTTGAATTCGGTAATAACAGGAATTGCCGCATACCTATGCAGAAGAGCGCTGTTGTTCAGGTTGAGAAGGCCGGAGCCGCAACAGAAGAAAGCAACAGTAGCAGTAAGTAATCTTTTGCTGATATATGTATATTATGATTCAGGGGCATTCTTTTTTATTGATTTCAGAAAAAAGAATGCTCTTTATGTATTTAATTATGAGGAGGACAACGAGAGATGAAAAAAAATATAACATGCATACCCGGAGACGGAATAGGACCGGAGATAGTTGCGGAAGCCAAGAAAGTACTTGACGCTGTTGCTGCAAAATTCGGTCATGAGTTCATTTATAAGGATGTGCTTATGGGCGGAGCAAGCATAGATAAATACGGAGTACCGCTTACCGAAGAGACTATTGAGGCTGCAAAGAACGCAGACGCTGTACTTATGGGATCCATCGGAGGTAACACCAATACGTCGCCCTGGTATAAGCTTCCTCCTGAGAAAAGACCTGAAGCAGGACTTCTCGGGATCAGAAAAGCGCTTAATCTGTTCGCAAATCTTCGCCCTGCCATGCTATATCCTGAATTATACAGGGCTTGTCCGCTTAAAGAAGAGGTGGCTAAGGCCGGTTTTGATATGCTCATAATGAGAGAACTTACGGGCGGACTGTATTTCGGAGAGCGTTCGACAAAAGAGATCGATGGCCAGATGGTAGCTACGGATACACTGGTTTATTCGGAGTCCGAGATCAGACGCATAGCAATCAAGGCGTTTGAAGTGGCCAAGAAGCGGCGTAAATCCGTGATCAGCGTAGATAAGGCTAACGTATTGGATTCTTCCAGACTTTGGAGAAAGATAGTAAATGAAGTTGCAGAGGATTATCCCGAGGTGAAGGTTGAACATATGCTTGTTGATAATGCGGCTATGCAGCTGGTTAAGGATCCCGCACAGTTTGATGTGCTCCTTACCGAGAATATGTTCGGTGATATCTTATCAGATGAAGCCAGTATGATCACAGGTTCCATCGGAATGCTTCCTTCGGCTTCTCTTAATGATACAAAATTCGGATTATATGAGCCCAGCGGCGGTTCGGCTCCCGACATCGCAGGTCAGGGAATAGCTAATCCTATTGCAACCATCCTTTCAGCTTCTATGATGTTAAGATACAGCTTTGATATGGAAGCTGAAGCTGACGCTATCGACAATGCCGTAAAGAAGGTCCTTGAAGACGGATACAGAACCGGCGATATCATGGGCGCAGGCGGCGAAGGCCTTACTAAGGTTGGAACTGCACAGATGGGCGATCTGATCGCAGAGCGTGTATAGTATCAGGTGGCAATAATACGTAAATTAAGGCAGAAAAATACAGCGTGGGTGATCGGACAATCACAGTCATCCTGAGCGAGCGAAGCGGGTCGAAGGATCCCCTCATTCATAGATATAAGATAATGAAATTGAAATCATATGCAGATAAACTGATACGTGATCCGGAACTGATTATATTTCTTGTGTTTTTGGCGATCATGTCGGGATACTACATATACCGGATGTTTACATTTGCTCCCTGGTATGATGAACTCTACACCTATAACTTCTTCATTAGCAGAGGTCCGGTATATGCGGGGATCCACTGGCCGGTACCGAACAATCATATGGGATATTCGGTGCTGAGCGGATTCTTATACGTTATCACACATGAACCGTATATATCACTTCGCGGCATATCCCTGCTTTCGTCCATAGGCAACCTGATCATGCTGTTCATGGCAGGCAGGAAGCTCATGCTTCGCGGATTTGCATTACTTTTCCCTGCAATCTATGCGGGTGCCTGGCTTGTTAACAACATCACGGTACAGGGACGTGGATACGCGCTGTCCGTAAATATGATGCTTATTGCGCTGATATGCCTTATTCATCTGTGCCTGGATGATGAGAGAGATGATCGCGATCGCGGAATGCGCAGATACTATATAATATGGGCTTTTTCTCTGATCCTGGGATTCTACACGGTCATGACAACGCTTTACTGGGTTGTGACTATATGTGTAGCTGCATTTTGCTGTCTGATGGCACTTAAGAAATATAAAAGGCTTATACGACTGATCATTGCATCGGTGTTTGGCGCCATCGGTACTGTATTTGTATATGGAATAGTCTGGCTTGCTATCGGTTCCAATCTTCTTAGCAAGGAAGAGTGCGGAGCTTATTTCGGAATGTACCAGCTGGATGTCATTAAGAAAGCCCCGATTCTTGCAGCAAAAACCGGCGCGGAGTACATGCTCGCCACGCCCTATATCCAGAGTGTGTCAAAGGAAGGATATGCCAAAGCCTTTGCAGATCACTGGATAGACATTATCAGCCATATGTACACCTTTGGCATAGTGATCATCATATTGATGGCGATATCATTGATATTCGCAGTGATCACACTTGCATCAAGGTATAAATACGAGCACCATGGTGTTTCAGAGCATGGAGATTTAAAAAATTCCGAACAAAAAAGCAGTAATATAGTTGATCATAAGCCCGGTGATCATATAAAAACAGATAATAAAGCAATCCAGGAGATAGACAATTCGAAAGTTATCAATGCCCTTTCAGAACGAGACCTGTATCATGTTCCGAATTCAGATGGAACGAAGGAAAGGATTAATAGAATCGAAACAGGAACGTCGGAAAACATAGAAGACAAGCTTACTGTTTTTTCGTGGCTTGTAGTATGTTTCGTATTGGTGAGCCCGCTGACCGTATTTGTGCAGACCAAACTGCCTTATGTGAGAGTGTTCACATACTATGCTGTCTCCGTTAGTCTGGCGTTGTCTTACCTGATCTATGTTCTGTTTGGCGCTCTTAAGAAGTATTTTACCTATGGTATAAGCATTATAGTATGCGTTTTTGCATTTGCTTTAATACTGAGTAAAGATTATAATATGCCCTATGGGGACAGGGAACAGGCGATCCTTGAATTAATGAAGCAGTCGGATCTTGAAGACCGTATAGCTTCCGGGGATAGAATATGTCTGACAGACTGTAATCAGGAGTATATGTACAGATTCCTGTATGATGAATATCCCGATATGCCCGACCAGCATGATGCGGACATCATAATAGTCGACAAGGATATGCTTGATCCGGACGCAGAATACCATTGGGAATT
>JAEEGI010028742.1_pt1 | contig 10561 bp, 8 predicted proteins | sample 8958751 | NCBI WGS metagenome assembly JAEEGI01 (sample SAMN16246545, study PRJNA631951) | gut metagenome | biome: gut microbiome; feature: rumen; material: KS-attached | host: Bos | place: Iran: Karaj | collected 2018-10 | reverse complement strand
CCTGATATCGCCGGTAAGTTTGAGATCTTTTACCGCCTGTATGACAATTGCAGGGAGAGATATCCTGTGGAGCAGATTCTGGCCGGCACGGAGAAAGATGATCTTCTGATAAGAGCCGGGGATGCTGCCTTTGATGAGCGGCTGGCGGTACTGGAACTGGTCCTTGACAGGTTATCCGCAGACTTTGAATCTGCCCTCAGTGACATAGAGGATTCCGCACAGGAAAGCTAGGAAAAGACCTGATGAAGTCAGCGCAAGACTTGAGGCGGCCTTCCGCTTTATCGAAGAGGCCTGGGGAACCGGACAGGAGCTTGGTTTCTTCATGACGCATCTTACAATGGGAAGGTATTCAGCGCTGTTCATAGCCAGATACGGATCTGAATCGTATATAAGATTTAGTGAAAAAATGCTTACCCTGGACCGTCGTGAAAAGTTAAGGGAAGAGATTATCAAAAACATAGGCAATGACGATATATAATGAACGGCAGAAATTTCTGCCGATTACTATAGAGCCGACGGCGAATGTAAAAAACTAAGAAAAAGGAGATCAGTGAATATTATGAAGAGATCTGCAAGAAAACTTATCGCATGCGGAGTTTGTGCTGTTTTCATGGGACTAATGCTGTTTACAGCGGCCTTTGGATCAGGAAGTCCGCAGGAGAGAAAAGTAGATAAGATAGTAAAGAATATGACATTGGACGAGAAGATATCTCAGATGATAATTCCGGCAATGCGCACCTGGAATGAAGAGAATGTAACTGACCTGAATGCTGCTCCGGACCTGCAAGCAGCACTGCAAAGACATCAGTACGGCGGTGTCATCCTCTTTGGTGCCAATATAACCGGAAATGAACAGATCACAAGACTTCTTTATGCGCTCCAGGAGAATAATGCCGGAATCGGGAATGTCTCAACGCATATCCCGTATCTTACTCCTGTTGATGAGGAGGGCGGTATAGTAATACGTCTTGCAGCCGGAACCAGGATGAATGGAAATATGGCGATCGGCGCTACTGCAGATGCTGCAGGAAACGCTGAAAAGACAGGTGAGATCCTGGGCGAAGAACTGGCTGCTGTGGGCTTCAACGCTGATTATGCGCCGGTAATCGATGTGAACAACAATCCAAATAATCCGGTCATAGGGACCAGGTCTTTTTCCGATGATCCAAATAAAGTGGCGGAGCTTGGAATGGCATATGCCAGGGGGCTCTCCAAAAGCAACATAATTGCGACTTACAAGCATTTCCCCGGACATGGTGACACCGGGACCGACAGCCACATAGGTACGCCTTCAGTGGAAAAGACATATGAAGAGATCTCAGCTACTGAGCTGGTGCCCTTCAGAAAAGCAATTGAAAACGGTGCTGACATGATAATGACAGCGCATATCACTTATCCTTTGATAGACCAGGAAGTTACATACGCTGACGGAGTGACAAAGGGATATTATCCTGCAACGATGTCAAAGAAGATGATAACAGACATCCTCCGGACTGATCTTGGATACAATGGAGTTGTTGTGACTGATGCCCTGGAAATGGGCGCAATCGAAGAGGCAAAACTTGTTCCCGGAAACACTACTGTCGAATATAGGGTAAACATTGCAGAAAAGGTAATAAATGCAGGTGTGGATGTACTTCTTTTACCTGCGGATCTTAACGGACCCGATATCATCACATTTTATGATGACTATATAGCAGGCATAGCAGCCAAGGTTGAGAGCGGAGAGATCAGCCCGGAGAGAATTGATGAGAGCGTAAAGCGCATTCTGCTTCTCAAGGCTAAGTACGGAATCCTCGATGTTGAAGGCAATGGCAGCACAGCTGAAGATATTGAGACAAGGGTGGCAAAGTGTAAAGAGATTGTTGGAAGTGAAGCACATCATGAAGTTGAGGCAAGTATTGCCCGCAGCGCGATAACCCTGCTTAAGAATGATAACAACACCATTCCGGTAGCATCGGATAAAAAGAAGATAGTGATACTTGGCAGACTTGAGGATGATAAAAACACTTTAAGCTATGCCGTAGATGAGATGAAGAAGCAGGGGCTCATAGCAGCTGATGCTGATGTTGCAATTGATTATTACTACAATTCTTCAGGAGATGACAAGCTCCATTATCCGGATGAACTTAAGGAGAAACTGGCCGCTGCAGATCTGACCATAGGATTTTCTTATGCATCCGGCAGCACTGTCATTGATAAGGAGAACGCTCAGTTCATCGCACTTCATAACGCGATAGACGATGTACATACCGGAGGAGGAAGATTTATCCTCGTGAGCGAGAACCTTCCTTATGATGCAGCGGTTTACCAGAATGCCGATGCCATCGTTCTGGCATACATGGGATCGGGCCTTAATATCGACCCGACAGACAGAGGAAACGGCATCGGATCCAGCGCAATGAACGCCAATATAGTTGCGGCTGTTGAGACAGTATTCGGAAGCAACTCTCCTTCCGGAAAGCTTCCCGTAAACATTCCTGTTGTGGAAGAAGGGGCGGACGGCAAGCTTTCCTTTGGAAAAGACTTTATTTATGAGAGAGGCTTTGGGCTGAACTGATGATATTCCCGATGGCATCCCAGTCATGGCACCTTAGGAATCTATCATTTGGGAATTCGCAGTCCTGATTCCATGGGCGGTCATAGACCAGCACCTGAAGGTTCGGCAGATGATCAAAAAATTTGAAAGCAGAGGGTGAGTCTTCAATGGCGTAATCGAAATGCATCCTGTAGTAGTCTTCAATCTCCAGGGTGAACTCGCTGTTCTTGATAAAACTGTCCCTGCCATATTTATTGAGACAGTAGAGCCTGGCCTTCGCAAGACCATGCTCATCCAGCCACTTACGTGATGCCTCGTAAGCACTGGAGGGGCGTCCTGTTATTATTGACACATTGTGACCACAGTCAATGAAGCTGTTGATGGTCCTTATCGCACCGGGGGTCTCCTCGTAAGACAGGAGTACCTCCGGTGTGTGTCCCTGGATCATCATATGTTCATATTCATCTTCTGTAAGAGAAAAAGATCTCTGCAGATCAAAATACTTTATATCCTCATATGGAACTCTTTTCCCAAAAAGGTCTTCCACAAGTAGTGAGAAGTGCTTTGCGGTTTCACACAGACAATCATCAAAATCAATGTAAATATTCATTTCTTCAATATCCTTTTCCTGATATTTATTCCATAAAGTAGAACCGGGTTCATCTACTAATATATCTTTTTTGCAGGATTAATAAAAGTACCGGATTGGATACTGACAGGGCTCCTGGATTTTACTCCTTGGAATTTATCCTGTATCGGAAAATGGAAACACTTGACTTTTATAAAAGAAAAGATTAATATACATATAGATTGATAACAATATAATTGCAATAAATGAATTGCAGGGAGGTTGGAATAATAACTGATGGCTAAGGAATTCAATATTCAGGAATACATGACCAAAGGTGTGGAGCGCATCGTTGCCGATGCGGTAAAGGCAACTCTGAAGAACCCGAAAGAGAGCGCATATATGGCAAAATTTGCCCTGGCAAGTAAGTCGGCCTCAAGAAAAAGGGCAAGGATGGAAGAAACAGGAGAGCATGTGCCGCCATTTCTCATCGCCAGCATAACAAGCAGCTGCAATCTTCACTGTGCCGGCTGCTATTCAAGATGCAACAGTGCCACAGACGACGCTGAGCCTGTTGATCAGCTTACTGATGAGGACTGGATGAATGTATTTGATGAGGCTGACGACCTGGGCGTGAGCTTCATACTCCTTGCGGGTGGTGAGCCTCTTCTTCGCAGAGGGGTTATAGAAGCTGCAGGGAAAAAGCCATCAATACTGTTCCCGATCTTCACAAACGGAACATATATGACAGAAAAATATTTTGATGATTTTGACAGCTGCAGAAACCTTATCCCCATCATGAGCATAGAAGGCGGAAGGCAGGCGACTGACAACAGACGCGGTGCGGGCGTATACGATAAGCTCATGTCAAATATGGATGAGCTCAAGGAAAGAGGCCTCATATTTGGAACATCAGTTACGGTAACAACTGAGAATATCAAAGAAGTATCGTCTGAGAACTTTATCGGTATGTTATCTGACAAGGGCTGCAAAGCAGTGATCTTCGTGGAATTCGTTCCGGTAACTGAGGACTCGGAGTACCTGGCTCCCGGAGATGAAGACAGGGAATATCTTAAAGACGAGATAAGCAGACTCAGAAGAGAACACCCTGAGATGGTGTTTGTATCCTTCCCCGGTGACGAGAAGAGCTCAGGAGGATGCATTGCCGCAGGAAGAGGGTTCTTCCATATCAATTCCCACGGCGGCGCAGAGCCCTGTCCTTTCTCTCCTTATTCAGACATAAATGTAAGGGAGACATCCCTCAGACAGGCCATGAAATCAAAACTGTTCATGGAGCTGCAGGATGGCGGGCTTCTTCTGGATGACCATAAGGGCGGCTGTGTTCTTTATGAAAGAAGAAACCAGGTTGAAGAACTTATGATAAGCTGAGAAAAAATATAGTATAATTGTAAATATGTTAAGACTTCGTATGTGCAATTGATAATGCTTTATAACGATGAAAGGTAAATCACATGAAAGAATATGTTGGTGAAATGTTTTCAGGGGAACGCGCCCTGTATCGGGACAGTGACCTGCAGCTGGAAAGAGTGATCTTTGATGATGGTGAATCACCTCTGAAGCATTCCAAAAATGTGGATGCAAAAAATGTCAGCTTCAGATGGAAATATCCCCTCTGGTATGCTGAAGATATAAAGGTGAAGGACAGCAGCTTTTTTGAAATGTCGCGCTCAGGACTGTGGTACGGTAAGAACATTTCTATTGAGAATACCATGATCGAAGCTCCGAAAGAATTCAGACGCTGTGATGGCGTGAGCCTTAAGAATGTGTCCATGCCCCATGCGCAGGAGACACTTTGGACCTGCAAGAATGTTAACCTTGAAAATGTCGTTGCCAGCGGAGATTATTTCGCTAAAGACAGTGAGAACATAAAGGCAGAAGGGCTGGACCTTTACGGCAATTACTGCTTTGACGGAGCCAGGAACATTGAGATAAGAAAGTCAAGGCTTCTGTCCAAGGACAGTTTCTGGAACACAGAAAACGTCACCATCTACGACTCTTACATCGTGGGCGAGTATATCGGATGGAATTCAAAGAATATCACTTTTGTGAACTGTATCATAGAGAGCCTTCAGGGATTCTGCTACATTGAGAATCTTGTAATGAAGGACTGCACGCTGGTCAACACATCCCTTGCATTTGAGTATTCAACTGTAGATGTGGATATCAAGGGCAGGATCGACAGCATCATAAACCCTGTTTCCGGAACTATCAGTGCTGATGAGATTGGCGTAGTTATCATGGATAAAGAGTGGGTAGATGCATCTAAGACTAAAATCGTCAGCAGAGATGGAAAAGAGCCCAGGTACTTAACTTCTTATGATATAGAACTGACATCAGGACAGGGACACGAAACAGAACTAAAGATCAAGGATAATCAGTAAAAGGGTAGAATGCCATGAAATATGATTTTGACAAGGTCATCGACAGACGGGGCACATGCTCGGAGAAATGGGATGTGGCCGAAAACGAACTCCCCATGTGGGTTGCGGATATGGACTTTGAAGCTGCTCCTGAGATCGTTTCCGCTCTGCAAAAGAGACTTGATGCAAAGGTGTACGGCTACAGCTATGTACCGGATGAATGGTACGATGCATATATCGGCTGGTGGAAGAGAAGGCACGGCTTTGAAATTGACAGGCAGTGGTTTGTGTTTGTATCAGGTGTTATTCCTGCAATCTCTTCTATTATCAGGAAGCTTTCAACACCGGCTGAGAAGGTGCTTGTGCAGACACCTGTTTACAATATTTTCTTCAATTCCATTATCAATAACGGAAGACAGGTATTGGAGAGCCCGCTTGATCTGACAGACGGCAGGTATGAGATCAACTTTGAAAGGCTTGAAAAAGACCTTTCTGATCCGCAGACATCACTCATGGTGTTGTGCAACCCTCAGAATCCCGGCGGCAGGATATGGACCAGGGATGAACTGATCAGGATCGCAGATCTGTGTGCTAAATACGATGTCAGGGTTATATCTGATGAAATACATTGTGATATTGTGACCCCCGGCACCCGGTACGTTCCCTTTGCCAGTGTCTCAGAAACTGCCAGAGATATCAGCGTAACCTGCATCAGCCCCAGCAAGGCCTTTAATATTGCGGGACTTCATTCGGCTGCGGTATATGCAGCCAATAAGAAGATCAGGCATATGGTATGGCGCGGACTTAATACTGACGAAGTGGCAGAACCAAATGTATTTGCTGTTACTGCAGCAGTTGCGGCCTTCAATGAAGGTGAGGACTGGCTTAACAGCCTGAATGAGTATATCGGTGAGAACAAGAAGATTGCCACTGAGTACATTGCCTCAAATATTGGCACGATGAGTGTGATAGACGGACCTGCCACTTATCTTCTCTGGATCGACATCAGAAATCTTCCGGAGCAGGGAAAAGGATTTGCAGGGTTCCTGCGTGAAAAAACAGGTCTTTTCCTTAGCGATGGAGAAATTTACGGCGGCGCAGGCAAGGGATTCTTGAGAATGAACCTGGCCTGTCCCAAAGCATTATTAAATGACGGACTTGGCAGACTTAAGGCCGGAACGGAACTATTCATTAAAGAGCATACATGATCTATTTTATGTATAATAAAAGAAAGAATAAGCTGGTGGTAGAGTAATGGGTGTGATGGATATTTTTAAGAAAAGTGAAGAAAAGGCTTCATTTGATTCGTTTCCTGATATTTCGAATTATAGGACATATATTGTTCTCACTCCTCTGCCAGCTAAAGAGAAGAGATAACATGGCAGCAAAGCGTCCCAAACCCATTTGATTATGTTGGATATCTGCGTGAAAACTTTGGACTGGATGTCAGTCTGATGTAATATGACTTTCAGAAGCGTAAACCACGGAAAATATAAATTTTCCGTGGTTTTTTGTTTATGGACATTTAAGAATTGTTGTCACATGTCCATGTTACAATTAATAAGTAAAATTGTGCTTGTTTTTCGTTAATGCTGTGTGGAAAGCTTTACCTGGAAGAAAGGAGGCTGCCATGAAAACGAATAGCTTTAACAGGGTGGTAATCTGCCTTCTGCTTTCAGCTTTTATTTCCATGAGTACTTCATGTGGCTCCCAAACCTCGAAAAATACAGTAAACCAGCAGGCCGATCCCAAGAGCTATGATACATCACACTTTCTTGTAGCTGTGGAGGATGAACCGGACACAGTAGATTTTCAATGCACTTCGATCCATTACACCATCGCCCAGAATGTATTCAATCGTCTGGTGGAGATGGAGAATGACGAAAACGGAGATATGGTAATACTTCCTTCTCTGGCCAAAGCTTGGGAGATTTCTGACGATGGCAGGGATTATACCTTTCATCTCCGGGAAAATGTGACTTTCAGCAACGGAAAGCCGCTTACAACCTCTGATGTACAGTATACCTTTGAGAGACTTTTAACCCACCCGGATTCCTGCAACAAGGATATAGTCGATATAATCGTCGGCGCCACTGCACTGGAGAACGGTGAGACTGATCATCTTGAAGGCTTCAGGATTCTCAGTGACCTTGACTTTGCAATAACCATCGAGCAGCCGTTTGAAGCGTTTTTAGCCTGTCTTACTATGCCCGGAGCTTCCATTCTGGACGGGGAATCAACTACCGCGGCCGGAGATCTCTTTGGTAAAGATCCCAAATGGACAATAGGAACAGGCTCTTTTGTATTAAGAAAATGGACTCCCGGTGAAGGAATGATCCTTACTGCTAATCAGTACTGTTGGATGGGACCACCCAAATGTGAAGGACTTGATCTTCGATTCGTTAATGATGCCAGTGAGATCCGCAGGATGTTTGAGAATGGCGAGATCGATGTGCTTGATCTCGATGAAGTTGGCAACTCTGCCGAGTTCTTTTTACACGGAAGTGAGTATCAGGACAGGATATTCAGTGTTCCGCGTATTGGAATAACATATATAGCAATGAATGAGAGCATTGCGCCTCTTGATGATGTGAACGTGCGAAAAGCCATGCAGATGTCGCTGAATCGCCCAATGCTGCTTGCTGCGGTCTATGGTGGCCGGGGCAACATAGAAAACGGAATTTTCCCCTATGGACTGTACGGCTATAATCCTGATCTGCCGGAAATACCCTATGATCCTGATGCGGCAAAAGACCTTTTGGCCAAAGCAGGTTACAAAGTCGGTTTTGACCTGACTGTAAGCGTAAATTCTGCTTCAACAAGGTGGGAGTTGTCTGTCCTGCAGATGGCAGCATCCATGTGGGAGACGATAGGTATAAAGGCAAAAGTTGAAGTTATCGACGAAAGTGAATTCATGAGCCTTAGAAAGAGCGGCGACCTGGCATGCTACACGGCACAGTGGATGGCTGACTTTAACGATCCGGACAATTTTATATACACGTTCTATGGGAATAGCCATAACACTACCTTCCGCAGCCTCTGTTATCCCAGAGAAGACGTTATGAAACGCATTCAGCTGGCCCGAGCAATATCTGACCCAAAGGAGCGCATCAGTGAATATCAGGATCTGGAGCGCATAATAGTACAGGAGGACGCTGCCTGGATCCCGCTGTATTCCAGAATGCGCTACTACGTCACATCCAAGAGACTTCAAGGAATTCAGGCATCATGGAATGGTTCGGTCAAGAACAAGTATCGTGAAATGTCCATAATCAGCGATTAAGAGTAGGTTTATGCGAAAAAGGAGTTGAGTTAATGCATTCTATCCGCTCTACTATCACAATAATCACTGTTCTGGTAATCCTTACGAGTGTTCTGTCTGTCTTTGGTGCAAGTTATATCATTATCCAGAAAGAGACAGATCAGAATTCGGTGCGGATGATGAACCTGATTAATGAGGATACTGACAAAGCACTTGAAAGGTACTTCGGAAGTATAGAACAGTCTGCAGAGATCATTGCCAATATTGCTGTTGAAGATCTTGACAGCATAGTATTGGTCAACTGTGGTGTGGTCAAAACAGGAACGAATGAGAATACCAGGGAACCTGAACAGATAAAGGCTATGGATGATTATCTGGAAAAATACTGTGCAAAAATTCAGGGGGTATTTTCCGGAATCGCTGAAAACACCCAGGGAATATTTTCTTATTACTACTGCATAAGTCCTGAGATCAGTAAAAATGAGCATGGCTTTTTTTACAGGAAAGAAGGAAAAGCCGGACTGATTGAACAGACCCCGTTTGATGTCACAACCCTCACGCCTGAAGAGCAGCTGGGAGTATCCTGGTATGAGGCTGCAGTTGACATGGGAAGACCGGGGTGGATAGGCCCTTATTCATTTCAGGATCAGTGGGTATATTCTTACTTTGTTCCGATCTACAAGGCCGGAATGCTGATTGGTGTCATTGGAATGGATATTCCCTGTGATATTATGATTGATCAGGTTAAGGATATTCGCATCTATAATACCGGTTTTGTCTGCCTGCTGGACAAGAACGCAAATGTTATCTATCACCCTGAATTGCCTATAACAAGCAGCCTTGATGATCTGCGGCTTAGTGTCACAACGGAAACACTTAAGGAGGATAAAAGTGGAGATGAACTGATACGTTATCTGGCAAATGGAGAAAAGAGACAGATGTCTTTTTCCACTCTTTCCACAGGCATGAAGGTAGTATGTATTGCACCGACAGATGAGATCAATGCTCCATGGATCACACTGATCAGAGATATTGCGCTTATCACGGTGATCGCCATTCTTGTTTTTGTTGTTATTATTCTGGTACTGTTGCGCGCGATTACTCTTCCTTTGACGCAGCTTACCAATGCTTCTCAGAGACTGGCAGATGGGGAATATGATGTTGATCTGGCTTATAAGAGCAAGAATGAGATTGGTGCTCTGACCTCTGCATTCAATCGAATGAGAGATCAGTTGAAACTATATATTGAGGACCTGAATCATCAGATCTATTACGATAGGATGACGGATCTTCCCAATATGCGTCACTTCTTTAAACTTGTAAAAGCTGCAAAGCCGCGCATACTGGAAGCCGGTCATGAGCCGGTAATGGTCTATGCAGATTTCATTGGAATAAGATATTATAACCGCCAGTACGGATTTGAGATGGGCGATAAACTGATTTTGAATTTTGCAAAAATTCTCTCAAAACATTTCGGGGAACAGAGAGTTTGTCGATTCAGCGCAGATCATTTTACTGCATTTTCCGAAGAGAAATACATAGGAGAGATCATTCAGAAGGTTTTGGATGACTGTAAGACAGCTATTGATGGAAAAGAGATATCGGTAAGGGTGGGAATTTATCGTAACAGGCTGGAGGATGTGGATCCAAATGTTGCCTGCGACCGCGCTAAGTTTGCAGCTGACACAAGAAAGGGTGAGCTGGCTTCAACCGTAACATATTATGATGAAGATATGTTAAAGCGAAGTGAGCTTAATATCCATGTCATCCAGAACATTGATCGCGCCATTGAAGAGGGCTGGATCAAAGTA
>JAEEGI010028737.1_pt1 | contig 10561 bp, 3 predicted proteins | sample 8958751 | NCBI WGS metagenome assembly JAEEGI01 (sample SAMN16246545, study PRJNA631951) | gut metagenome | biome: gut microbiome; feature: rumen; material: KS-attached | host: Bos | place: Iran: Karaj | collected 2018-10 | reverse complement strand
TTTATGAACGATTGGAAACTGGTTCTGAAGTGCAAAAGAATGGATATGAAACCAATGGTCAGATATATGGAATACAGATAAACGAAAAGAAGATTGACTGAAGAATTGATTACGTACAGCATGATTTGCAGTAACATGAGTATGAGCTATAGCTCTTTTATGGAAATGAGCTAAAAAAACTTGGAATTGGTTGTTTTGAAGTGATGATGAAGAAGAGGAAGAATCAGATAAGAAATCTGAAAAAAAAAGATGATTTTTAAGTAAAGCATGGAGCGTTATAAAATGGACAGCTGTCGGTGTATGATGAGCTTTTTGAATAAATCGATTAGGTAAAAAATTGTGACGACGAGGTACAGAACCGAATGCTACATCATCAGCTGAAGATCAAGTTAAGGCTTCAGAGAAATTAAAAGAAGAAGATCCTGAAAAGTTTGAGAAATATCATGAACTATGAGAAAATATTGATAGTCAGTATAATCAATTAATGGGGAAAGAAATATCAGCATGACGATGAGGAGTAAGTATAGCAGATTGATATAAAAAATATTGTGATAGTTCAAAATTATCCCTTGAAGACTTCAAAGCAACAGTACCTATGTGTGTAGATAACCAATTTTCATCCGTATGAAACATGTTATCAGAAGCAGGATATTATGCATACTTAAGATCAAAAAATTTTAAAGAATTAAAGGATGCTCTTCTAAAAATGATAGGTGATTGATCTGATAAATTAATTTGATCAATATTTCCATTTTTTGGATGTTTAAAGTCATTTGAAAGATATAAAGATAAAGATTTCTTAGAAGGTATTAAAACATGGTTAGACGATTGAGCTCCTACTGAAAGATGTGAAGAACTGCAACTATTTTTTAGACAATATGCCAAAGTTCTAAGTTATGCACAAGATAAGCGTTTCGCATTAATAGAAAAAATAGCAAAAAGAAAATTAGATGCAATGAATGCAGCATGAGTTGATACATCAAAATATGCAACTATCAACGATGCTATTAATGATGAAGAATGGTTTGAAGAAAATATTAAATCAGATAGTGATTACATAAATTTCATGGAATGAAAATTAACGGGAGCAATAGACGTAATGAAAAAAGAATCTTTATTCGATGATAAATTATCGGAATGAGTAGAAGAAATTAAAACAACAGTCGATTCTTATAGGGAAGATGTATTAAACGAACATGATTGAAAAGATGCTTTATGAAGACTAAAAGAGAATAAAAACGCACTAAATGGAAACAATTATAGTGAATGAATGGAAGTTATAGATAAGGTTTGTAAAGATGTTGACGAAAGTTTCGAAAAAGACTGGACATACATGTACTTTTCATTTGCTCATACTTTAACAAATTCTGATGAGAAAAATATTCAAGAATTTCTTGAAAATTCGTGATTAAAAGCAGCAAAAAATGAGCTAAAATCAAAATTATTGGAGTTTAAAACAAAATTTAAGAATAAAAGCATTACAGCAGACGAAGTAGAAGGATATTCCGACTTAGTAAACAGTTATTTTGCAATGAAAAAGGAGATAATGGTTGCAGCTAAAGCAATACAGACAATGAAATCTGAAGATCCAAGTATAGTGAATAGAGCATTAAGTACATGAGCAGCAATCTTACATGATCTTTGGGCACAATGAAAAAAAGCATATGAATCTACAAAAAAATGAGATTTGTTCGAAGCGTGGTTATATTCAACATTTCCTCTGATAACACTTGGATGAGTTACGAAGTTAGTATGAAAAAATAATAAACTAGCCAATAAACTTTGAAATTGTCTCTTAAAGGTCAATGCAATTGGTGCAATTCCATGAGCAGCACAATGAGCATACAAATTATGGGGTAATGTTTTACGTAGAACAAGCCATATTAACTGATTATCGGACTGGATGTTAGTACACTGAAGATATAATGTTGAACATTGAGATGAGTTACTATTTCAAGATGTTTTAGAGTGAAGAATTTCTTGAACTAAAGCAGAAAATGTTATTAAAAAATGAAGATGGGAGAAGAAACGAAGTAAGGCTAAGAAAGTAAATTCTCTTGAAGAATTATTAAAAACAGTTTGATGATTAGATTCCTCTACTAATGGTAGAGTGTTAACAGATTTATTTAAAACAAAAGTCCAAATTTGAGGAAAGGAAGTCGAAATATCCTTCGTGAAAAATGAAGAGATTAGAAAAATAATCTATTGAGTTCCAACATGAACAACTTGAAAAATGAAATCAGTTTTTAATTGATACTACAGAAGAATATACGGAGATTTTTCTAAGATAGAATGAAACGCAAAACATCTATGATTTTGAGAATTGTTTTGATGGACAGATTGAGGAGTATCAAAAATTGAAAATCTATCCGAAAATCAGCTTATATTCCTTAAAAGAATTGTAGAAGACTGAAATTTTACAGATCCAACAAAACAGTTGAAGAATCTTTTAGATAATATAGATAAAATAGACTTAAATGGAATAACAGAGGATAATTTAATTAAAGTTATTGAAGAAATATGAAGCAATGCTACAGATTTAGAAGATGTTGCAAAAATACAAAATAAAGTAAACAAATTTAAGGGAGTTGATAATATTCCACAGCAACGTCTTAAACAACCTATATTTTCTGAAATTGATAACACAAAGTGAGTACTTCAAAACGAACTGAATAAAACTTCAAATGCAGCAAAACGTCAACAGATACAGAAACAGATTAATCAACTTGAAGATTTTAAAAATGAAATGTGAAAAATGCCAGACGCTGAATTTAAAAAGATGGATAGTTTATTAAGTTGTTTTGAATTAAATTGAACAAGAAAGAATTTAAATTGAATTATAACAGATGTAACTAAGTTGAAAAAAATAATTGATACGGGTTCTCATTTAACAGTAGGCGAAAATTGAGTTACTAAATCGATAGATGATATAATAAAAAATCTTGATGCAGATTGATTAAGAAAAGCCATAAAGTTCAATAGTTGAATAGCAGATGAATTGGAGGATGTTGCAAAAATATTTGAACATATAAAAGTAAAAAACATGAAAAATGTACTTTGAAATGCTGATGATGTTTTGAGGTGACTCAAGTTTTTGGTAAAAACTATAGCACAAGTATCATAAAAAATTTTTACCCTTAAAAAAATAAAAAATGCCAGAAACTACAGAAGTATTAAAACAGGAAATTTCAGAAGCTTATTTAAAAAATTTCAAAAAAGAGTTGGGATGGCTAAAATCATTAACACTATTACCAATTGAAAAAAAAATCAAAAATATATTAGTATGAAGGATAAACCTTCCTAGTAAATTTGATGAAATTAAAGAATTTTGATGGCGAAGAAATATAATTAATTTTTTTTCACCATCAACGGGAGCTAGTATTTACAAATTTATTAAAGAGAAAAGTAGCGAAATTGAAAAAAGAAAAACAGCAAGCGAACTACTAGAATTAAAGAATAGCATAATATTAGAGGGACAAACAGGTACAGAAACGCAACCAGAGAATAGTACGGAAACGCAACCAGAGAATAGTACGGAAACACAACCAGAGAATAGTACGGAAACGCAACCAGAGAGTAGTACGGAAACACAACCAGAGAATAGTACGGAAACGCAACCAGAGAGTAGTACGGAAACGCAACCAGAGAGTAGTACGGAAACGCAACCAGAGAATAGTACGGAAACACAACCAGAGAATAGTACGGAAACACAACCAGAGAATAGTACGGAAACACAACCAGATAAAGAATCTTCATCTATATCGATTTGAACAAGATTTGCACTTTATGGATCTGCATGAGTTTATTGATTATGAAAAATATCAAATAATATAGACCGTACATTAATTAAAGACTCATTAGATGCATGAAAAATTAGAGAAACAATAAATTGAGCTATCGCACAGATGAAGCAACAAAAAGATGTATTAAGAAAACGTTTGAATAAATCTCAAATTAAGACAATAGATAAGCATATAAAAAAAATGGAAGAGTGACTGCAACTTCCTGATTCTGAATTGTCTGAAATTCTAAAAGAACGAAATAAAGTATGAAAAAAAATTCCATGAAAGTTGTTGGAATCATCATGATTGAGTGTAAAAGAAATCAACATAATACAAGATTTAGCATGAGAATTGCATGGTAAAAGTATAACAGAAATAAAATCTATTCTCAGTAAAAATTGAATTAATAATGTATGAGAAGAGTTACTTCTAACTATAAAACAGGCGAAGACTGTTGATGAAATTAAGAGTATAGCAAAAGTCTTGAGACATTGATCAAAGCTAAACAGAATTATACAGACCATGTGTTGAGCCATGCTTGTTGATGTAGCTTTTTTGTGACTTGATGTACGAATGTTTATTGAACAGAGAAAAGAAGCCGAATTGATAGCAAAAGTAAATAAGATTAGATCTAATAATAAATATCTTCAAGCGTATACACAATTATGAATATGAATATCAAGTGTTGTTCTTGAGGCAGTATGGACTATATGTGCATGTGCATCATCATGATCAGTATGAGGCCCCTATTGAGTCTTAATATGATTAGTAATATGAGTGGCTACAACAGTTACAAGTATATGAGTGGATGCTTATTATTTTGATGTTGTAGATTTTTATACACAAAATAGAGATGATTTTTTAAGGCAGAAAAAAAGCAGGATAACTGAAGCAATTTTGCAATGATTACACAATGAAAAAAAATGAAATACATCAACTAATGAAATAATTTGAAGTTTGTGAGTTGATTCTTGAAAGAGAAAAGATTCAACAGAAGCGGCGTTACGATCTTTAATGTTTTTAGATGAGCTTGATAGTGGAGAATTTAGAAATTATGCTCCATTCCATGAATATTTAGGTGAGTGAATAACAAAAGAAGATTATTTAAAAAAAGTAACAAAATGATTATCTGGAGAGGAAGCCAAAGAGGTGAGGGCAAATTTTGAAGAATACTGGACAAAAATGAATAATAAAATAGAAATAAGAATGAAATATCTAGAAGAAATACTTAAAAAAGATGATGTTATAAATAGTTTAAAAACGTGAAATTGAATACAAACTATAAATGAGTTATGTTTAGAATCGAGAATTTATGCACAAATATGACAAGAAAAACGACAGTGAGATAAGTCGAGGGAATCATACAAATTTAATTTAAACAATTATAAAAAAGATTTTTTTAAAGATTTTTCTCCAGAAAAAATTACAAAACTAGAAAACTTAAAAAAAACCGAGCCAACATTGTTTCAGGAAATGATATCATCATCAGGTTATGAAAGCTTACTGGATGAGGATGAAAATGATCCTAACTACTCAGAGAATATTAAGCTAATACAAAAATACAAAGAACGAATTGAATTAACACAAATTAATGCAGACAAAATATGATTATCTATAGAAGACACAAATAGAAATATGAGATTTATCGAATCTTTAGTAAAATCTGATTTCGACTTAAACTGAATTAGTATTTTTGAATGATATAGCGATGAAGAAGTTATTAATTTAATAAACTCAAAAGCCGAGAGAAGATGAGCATGTATGGAAGTTTCTGATGATGTTTGGCAAAATGTTTTATATAGATTAGCAAAAGAATTATATAATTATGATTGAGAAAACTCAAAAAAATGAATTATGTCATTTTTCGATGAATGAAATGATTGAGTGCACGGGATTTATTACGGTAACAAGTGGAAAATTAATGCAGATCGAGCCAAGGATTCAGTAGTAGGAAAAGATTGAATGGACAAAATATTTTCATCAGAAGATGAGGTAACAAAATATGTAAATGATTTTATTAAAAATAACTTTAGCACAGTATTTTGAGTTATAGATACTGCAACAGAGTCTATTGATGATGACTTGGAAGATGAAGTTAAAACAGTATTTAGGAAGATACTCACACAAGAATTGATGCGAAGGACTAAAAACAATCAAGAAAAAGTAAAAAATGAGATAATAGATTTTGTAAAAAAATATAGTAATTGAAACTATTTAGAACTTCCATATTATTTGGTATTAAAAGCAAGAAGAGCATGACTTTGAAATTTAGAGAGACAATTTATTAAATGCGAATGAGGTAGTCTTTCTAAAAGTATAAATAGTAAAATAGTGGTCCTTAACTTACCAACAGAAATATCAAATAACCCTTTATGAGCAGAGGTAAATTACATTACAAAAGCACGTGAATCCTACACTGATGAGGAGAAAGTATATATCAGTATGGTTGAAGATGCTAGAGACAAATTAACAGATTTGTTTGCAGCCCAGTGAGGAGTTTGAGTTATTAAACAACATGAGTCTGACCTTGATCTTCCACGAGAAGTAAAATGATTATTTAGTGACAAGTGTAAAGAATGGGATGAATTTAAGGAAAGATTGTTATTGTATTCACCAGACGTTGTTTCAGGTATGTTGGAAGAATATAATCAATATACAGAATATTTTGAAAACTTATATAGATGAATATTACTTGCTTTAACCACATATAAAGTGTCAAATGATATTGATACATATGGATTATTTCAACAAGCAGAATGATTTTGAAATTTAAATTATTTTTGAGAAAATTGAGAAATAAAGACAGATCTAGATATAGACTTCTTTAAGAATACTGAAATAAAGTCGTTTTATAACAGTCAAATTAAAAGTCAAAAGGTTAAATTTTTAACATATGAATGAAATGAAAAAGAGGCGACAATAGAAGAACTTCGAAAATCACAAGAAGAGCAAGAAAAACAAATAGCAAAAAGGGCAAGTAATTTAATAATCATGACTATTGCAGAGCAATGAAGGATTAATAGAGGATCTTCATGAGAAATTACATGAATATGTATTTGAGATAATCGAAAAGATTCATATACAAGGTGAGTAAAAGAGCTTAAAAACGAAACAGAGTCATTAATTTCAAATAGATTAAAAAATATAAAATGAAGGCTCTTAATAGATAAAACTAAAATCAAAACAAAGAAACAAGAAGTTAGAGCGCTAACAAAAAAAGAGTCAAAAACATCAGAAGAAATGGTAGATTTACAGAAAGAAATTGAGAATACAGCTAAGGATATAGAATGGCAAGATAAAAGATGAGATATAAAATATGATCCAGAAAAAAAGACATTAAAAAGTCGATCACAATCAGTTAAGATTGATCTAGTAGAAAAGTGAAAATATAAAATTAAAGGCCTCGATATTGAATTTACAGATCTCAAGGAAATGCTTTGGGTTGCTAATTTTAGGAATCGAGCCGTAAAAACTTATCCAAACGAAGTGATTGAATATGATTGGGATTTGGCAAATACAAAATGATCACGAAGAAACACTTTGGTTGTCGATAGGTCAGTATTTGAAAGTGATACAATGTTGATTCCTAGATGAGCCCTTGAAGAGTATTATCCTGCATGTAAGGATGATAATGTAGTCAAAAAATTAGCTAAACGGTTAAATTCAGAGGTTTGATATCCTAAGAAATCCTAAGGAGGGACGAGCTGAGGTATAAAGAAGGAAACAAAAAATACAGTAGAAGATATATTTAATAAGAAAGAATATTATTTCTCAATATTTTATTTCCCTAGAAGGGCTGAGGATTTTCTTTAGCATATCCTATGCTATCAAATAAAAGGATTAATTAGATTTACCTTGCTTTTGATGGTAATTATTGTATACATAATAAATGTTTACTATTTTATACTATTAAATGAAAAAAATAGCATTTTTATTGGTAGCATTATTATTCACTATCCTATTGGGGTGTGAAACAAACCATAACTTTATGGACGTAGATAATTCAAATGCAAAAGATGACTTAAAAAATATGATTTGAAGCTGAAATTTACCAAAAATTGATACAAAAAATATTGTACCAGATAGCCTATCTTGAAAGCGAAATGAAGCAAAATGATACGCAAATAAATATTATGAAGATACATTGGAAGGATATGTCGATGTGGCTAAAGACTGACTTTCATGAGCTAAAGAAAATCTGAAATGATATTATAATAGTTGAGTAGATCAGCTTAATTGAATTATTACAGATAGTATAAGTTGAATAATTTCATGAGAATTAAATAAGATTAAGGTGAAATAAAAATTTATCCAACAATGATAAATGGAGAAAAATTTACTAAAAGAAGAACCTCTTTCTCATAAATTAATAAATAAGTGATTCCGAGCATATATTTTTGTCGTATTTACAGCACCACTTGGATATCTGATTAGATTGGTGGCATCCAATACATTATCTGTTGCAGATATATGAATAATTTATTGAGTAATTAGCTTGTTCGGACTTTTATCAAGTTATAATGACCTTGGATTGACAGAGTCGATGCAATATTTTTTGCCAAAATATCGATTAGAATGAAAGAAATGACAAATAAAGAATACAATTTGACTTTCATTTTTTATGCAATTAATAACATGAGTGCTTATTTTTTGTTTACTGTTCTTTAACGCAGAATGGCTAGCTATTCATCATTTTCATGAAATTGCAGCTACAAATATAATTAAAATTATGTCATTCTATTTTTTATGAACAAATTTAATACAGGTTTGTAATTCAATATTTGTAGCATTTCAAGATACATTTAATTCATGACTAATGAGCTTTTGTAATTCGTTTTCAGTACTGATATTTTCTGTTATTTTTTGGGTTTCTGCTAGTTTTAATGTATCCTTATTTGCATTAGCGTGGATTATTTGAGTGGCAATTTGAATTTGAATTTGACTTATTCAGCTTTTTAGAAAATATAACCACTTGTTGAAATTACCTAGAGATAAATTGGATAAAAGTCTGATTTCAACCCAGTTTAAATATGCATTTTGGGTATTTTTAACCTACAATGTGTGAACCTTACTATGAAATGTAGATCAACAGTTAGTTATTAATAAACTATGAGCAGAATCCTCATGATATTTTACAAATATGCTTTCACTGTTGAGTATATTTATAGCCATAGTGTGACCATTTTTAGCACTACTTTTCCCTATAACAACGGAACTTTCAACAAGGAAAGAGAAAGAGAAATTTAAAATGCTTGAATCAATGATGTATACACATTTTGCGTTTTTGGCGTTAGTTGCATGATGAATATTCTTAATATTTTGACAGGAGATTTCAGTTTTATTATACGGAGAAAAGTTCAGATTTTCATGAGAATTACTCCAAATTTTATGACCATTTTTAATATTTAATTGCTTGAGTAGTTTGAATTTCTATTTGCTTGCATGACTTTGAAAAATTAAGCAAAGATTTGTTATTCTTTTAGTTTCTCTTGTAATAAATATTACATGTAATGTCTTAGCATTATTTGTATTCAATTGTGATTTACATGCTGTAATTTCAGTTTTAGCATTATCACGAATAATTCAATTTCTTTGATGACTTATTTACATCAAAAAGAAATACCCATTCAGTTTTGATCGAAAATTTTTCTTAAAAAATTTATTAATAGTCTGAATTCTATGTTTATTGTTCCAATGGATAAAAAACATTTCAACATTATTCTATCCAGATCAAAATAGATGGCAACTATTATTTATGCTCGCATGAATTTGTATGATTTATGCATGAATAATTGCTTGATTCAACCGATGAAAGATAAAGACACTGCGAAACGAAGTCAAAAAGGTTAGAGAATCAGATTCTTAATTTATTCTTATTTCAGATATGCAGATAGATATTTCTCATATTCCACAAGAGCCATGAGTTTACCTTTTCAAAGATTCAAAAGGCAGCATTTTGTATATCTGAAAAGCAAAGAATCTTCAGAAGCGTGTTTCTCAATATTTCAATCCGAATTCTCTTTGGAAGCAAGAGATGGTAGCCAAAGCTTCAAAGGTGGAATTTTTCGTGGTAGCAAATGAAAGTGAATCTCTATATTTAGAGAATAACCTGATAAAAAAGCACAAACCATTTTTTAACTGTATGCTGAAATGATGAAATGGTTATACATATATTAAATTAACAGAATGAGATTTCCCTCAAGTTCTAACAACTAGGAATAAGAGAAATGATAAGGCTACATATATTTGACCAAAGCATAACACAAAAGAATTAAAAAAACTGATGCAATATCTACGCACCATATTAAAATATCGTACATGCCCAAATTCACAGTTTAAAGAATGAAAAATATGTTCAGATTTTTACTTTTGATTGTGCGGTGGGTGGTGTGAGAAATGTAAAAATAAATCTGAATTATCACAGTTAAAAGATGAATATAAAAACAACCTTCAGATTTTTAGTTCATTTTTTAAATGAAATACTAAACCGATTGAAAAAGTATTATTATCTCAGATAGATGATGCGGTAGTTAAGCAGAATTTTGAATGGGCGAGTCAAATCCGTGACATTTATATGCATATCGAGGAGTTAGTAGAAAGACAACACGTAGAACTCTGAAAAAACTTAACGTGATATGTGTTAGCCATAAAGAAAATTGCATATTCGCACATTTGTGTATTACTAAATTTCTATGAATGAAAACTTATCGATATTATTCGTCAAAAAGTACCGATTGATGATGGAGATATTTACTGGATAAAATCATGATTTGAAGCTG
>JAEEGI010028734.1_pt1 | contig 10562 bp, 7 predicted proteins | sample 8958751 | NCBI WGS metagenome assembly JAEEGI01 (sample SAMN16246545, study PRJNA631951) | gut metagenome | biome: gut microbiome; feature: rumen; material: KS-attached | host: Bos | place: Iran: Karaj | collected 2018-10 | reverse complement strand
AAGCCCCTGCGGCGGTCTCTGCAAGGGCAGCCGCGTGCGGATCGCGTTGGCTCACAACCGGGACGATCAGGCGGAGACGGTGCTGATGCGCATGCTGCGCGGCACCGGCATCCACGGCCTCGCGGGGATGGAATACGTCCGGGAGGACGGCCTGATCCGCCCGCTGCTGGATACGTCGCGCGTCGAGATCGAAGCGTACTGCGCGAAGAACGGCCTCACGCCGCGTTGGGATTCCACGAACGCGGATACGTATTACACCCGCAACAAGCTGCGGCTGGAAGTGCTGCCGCTGCTGGAAAAAGAATTCAATCCGAACCTGAAAGAGACGCTGGCGCGGCTGGCGGCGGGCGCCAGAGAGGACGACGCGCTGCTGGAAAAGCTGGCGCGGCAGGCTGCGGAAGGATATAAAGGCAGGTATCCCGTCAAGGAACTGGCCTCCATGGATCCGGCGCTGGCCAAACGTACCGTGCGCATCCTGTTTGCCCGGGAAGGGCTGACGGAGGATATCGCTTCGGCCCACCTGGAAAGTCTGCTGGACGCGGTCCGGGGGAGGCGCACGGGAAAGGTGATCGAGTTCCCGCACGGATTCAGAGCGGAGATCACGCATGACGAGGTGATTTTCAAATAAGCGCAGCGCGTCTTCGGACCGGTATTCAACACTCGGCACCACTCCTCGCTTCGCTCGTGCGTTAGCGACTGCCTCGCTTATGAATACCGGCTCCTCAGCCGCGCCTTAAATGCAATTTACTTGATATATACCAATTAGTATGGTAGTATATTGTGTCATATTACAAATTGTTTGTGACGTTTACAAAATCAAGACGCAATTACGGAGGAAATTTGTAGTTGAATAACAATAACAGGAAAGGCGGCCCGATCCGCGGGATCTGGCTGTACGTACTTTTATTTGCTGTCGTGCTCGCAGGCGCCTGGTTCTTCCAGAACAGCGGCATCTTCGGGCAGCAGGCGCAGGTCAAAGAGATCGGTTTTTCCGAGTTCGTGGAGGACCTGAAGAGCGAGAAAGTCCAGACGTTGAGCGTCAGCGAGAGTTCCCGCAGATATGAGGGTCAGCTGAAGGACAGCTCCTATTTCGTCACCTATGCTCCGACGGGATACGATATGGCCATCGTCAGCGAAGGCTACCTGATCCCCCAGGCGGAGGGAGGAAAGCTGACCATCGAGAGCATCAAGCCCTCGCCCTGGTCGTCCGTGCTGTCCTGGATCCCGACGTTGCTTCTGGTAGGCATCATGATCTTTTTCTGGACGAGCTTCATGGGAAGCGGCGCCGGAAACAAGGGCATGATGAATTTCGGCAAGAACAAGGCCAAGATCTTCAAGGACGGCAATACGAAGGTGACGTTCCGCGATGTGGCGGGCCTGGACGAGGAAAAGGCCGAGCTCGAGGAGATCGTCGACTTTCTCAAGAATCCCAAGAAATATACCGACCTGGGTGCGCGCATCCCCAAGGGCGTGCTGCTCGTAGGCCCTCCGGGCACCGGTAAGACCTATATTTCCAAGGCGGTCGCAGGCGAAGCCGGCGTGCCGTTCTTCAGCATCTCCGGTTCCGACTTCGTGGAGATGTTCGTCGGCGTAGGCGCAAGCCGCGTCCGCGACCTGTTCGACGAAGCCAAGAGAAACTCTCCCTGCATCGTGTTCATCGATGAAATCGACGCCGTGGGACGCAGAAGAGGCGCGGGCATCGGCGGCGGCAACGACGAGCGCGAACAGACGCTCAACCAGCTGCTGGTCGAGATGGACGGCTTCGGCGTCAACGAAGGCATCATCGTGCTGGCGGCCACCAACCGTCCGGACGTTCTGGATCCGGCCATCTTAAGACCCGGCCGTTTCGACAGGGAAGTCACCATCGGTACGCCCGACATCAAGGGCAGAGAAGCCGTGTTCCGCGTGCACTCCAAGAACAAGCCGCTGGGCAAGGACGTCAATCTGAAGATCCTGGCCAAGAGAACGCCGGGCTTCACCCCCGCGGACATCGAGAACATGATGAACGAAGCCTCGCTGCTCACCGCGAGACGCAACGGCTCCGAGATCCATATGGAAGACCTGGAAGAGGCGATCACCCGCGTCATCGCAGGTCCGAAGAAGCGCAGCAAGGTGATGAGCGACAAGGAAAAGCGGCTGACCGCATACCACGAAGCGGGTCACGCCGTCGTCATGCGCTCCACCCCGGGCGCGGACCCTGTCCACCAGGTGACCATCATGCCCCGCGGCAGAGCCGGCGGATTCACGATGCAGCTGCCTGAAGAGGATAAATACTACATGACGAAGGGCGACATGCTCTACGAGATCCAGCACCTGCTGGGCGGCCGCGTGGCGGAAGCCATCGTCATGGGCGATATCTCCACCGGCGCCAGCAACGACCTGGAGCGCGCCACGAAGATCGCGCACGACATGGTCGCGAAGTACGGCATGAGCGAGACCATCGGCCCGCTGAACTACAGCACGGCCGACGAGGTGTTCCTGGGCAGGGACTTCACGTCCAAGCAGAACTATTCCGAGGAACTGGCTTCCAAGATCGACAAGGAAGTCCACGATATCATGACCGAGGCGTACGCCAAGACCGAAGCGATCCTGCGGTCCCACATCGACGAGCTGACCCGCGTAGCGGAAGCCCTGCTCGAGATGGAGACCCTGGACGGCGACCAGTTCGAGGCGCTGTACACCAACACCAGCACCGTCGAGGAACTGGAGACCGAACAGAAGCGGGTCAATGAAGAACGCGCCGAAAAGGAACGCATCGAAGCCGAGAAGAAAGCTGCGAAGGAAGCCGAGGAAAGACGGCTCGCCGAAGAGCAGCTCCGCGACGCCCTGGAAAAGGGCAAGCGGGTGGCCGTCATGGACGAAAAGGGCAACATCACGTTCCGGGACGCTTCCGAACTGCGCAAAGAGCGGGAAGCGAACCAGAAGAAAGGCAGTGAAGACTAATGGCCGAGACCTTTTCCAACAGTCTGATCACAAACAGCATCTATCACCTGCTGAATTTCGAAAAGTACAGCAGTTTTCCCATGGCGGCGCGGGAAGCCGCGCTCAGCAACGCCTTCCAGATCGTGCTGTTCTCTTCGGACTTCAACGCGCTGTTCTCCGTGGAGACGCGCCACACGGTCTCCATCGAGGAGGCGGTGCGCCAGAGCACGGAGATGGGCCTTTCCATCGAGACGAAAAAGGCGACCAAGCTGCAGCTGGAAGGTCTGACGACCTACTGGGGCCCGGTCACCGTCGCGGGAGAAAAGTACTATCTGCTGCTGGTGGACAACGACGATAATTACAGCCAGGACGACATCCTGAAGCTGGCCGAGATCATCGAGCTGGCCATGGGCATGTGGAATTTCGCTCCCGAGCGCGACCCGGTGGCGGAATTCATCCGCGCGCTGCGCAGAGGCAACCGCGGCCTGGCGTATTCCCTGATGCAGGAACTGGATCTGACGCAGGAGGAATTCCGCGGCGTGTTCTACGTTCCGGGGGTCAAGAAAGAGGGCGGCCTGAGAGAGCTGGCGGCGTTCGAGAACGACTTCAACATCCGCACGCTCAAGATGGTCACCGAAGGCGAGATCGCCGGCCTTATCCTGGAATCCAGCCAGACGAAGGAATACGGCGAACCCGAATGGAAAGCCTTCGCCAAGCGCATGTCGCTGCTGGACGCGGACAAGACGTTCCACGTGCTGGGCACCGACGGCATCGAAGGCATGTGCAACGCGTTCCAGCTCATCAACGAGACGGAAGCGTTCATCCAGCTGATCTTCCCGTACAAGCACAGCTTTTCGAAATACGAGCTGGCTTTCGCGGGCAACTGCGTGAATATCTGCATGAACGGCGGCACGGTCAAGAAGAACTATCTGGACCTGATCAAGCCGTTCCGCGACGCGAAGGACACGAAGAGCCGCCAGCTGATGGAAACGCTGGAGACCTTCATGCTGGACTCCGGCCTGTCCACCGCCAAAACGGCGCGCCTGATGGATATCCACGCCAATACCGTGCAGTACCGCTTAAAGCGCATCAAGGACGTGCTGGGCGTCGATATCACGGCGAACACCGTGGTGCCCGGCCTGATGATGGCGCTGGCGGTCTACCGCATCGAGAACGAAGTCAAATCCCTGTAAGCCATGCTGACGGAGTGGAAAAATCCCTTCGTGCTGGCGCCCCTGGCGGGGGTAACGGACAGCGCGTTCCGGCGCGTCTGCTTCGAACAGGGCGCGGCGATGGCCTTCACGGAGATGGTCTCCGCGAAGGGGCTGTATTACCGCAACGCCAACACGGAAGACCTGCTGCGCATCCATGAGGACGAAGGTCCCGTGGGCATCCAGCTGTTCGGCTCCGAGCCCCTGATGCTGCGGTTCGCGGCGGAAAAGCTGAAAGACCGTCCGAACGTCTGCATCGACCTCAACATGGGCTGTCCCGTGCCGAAGGTCGTCAAGAACGGCGAGGGTTCGGCGCTGCTGAAGAGCCCCGCGCTGGCGGAGGAACTGGTGAGAGAGGCGGTGAAAGCGGCCGGCAAACCGGTCACCGTCAAGATGCGCATCGGTTTCGACGAAGCCCATCCGGTGGACCCGGTGGCGTTCGCCCTGCGGATGCAGGAAGCGGGCGCTGCGATGGTCACCGTGCACGGGCGCACGAGGGAGCAGTATTACAGCGGCAAGGCCGACTGGAGCGTCATCCGCAGGATCAAGCAGGCGCTCGACATCCCGGTGGCGGGCAACGGAGACATCTTCTCCGCGGAGGACGCCCTGCGGATGCTGGAAGAGACGGGCTGCGACCTGGCGGTCATCGCGAGAGGCGCGCTGGGCAACCCCTGGATCTTCCGGGAGTGCGAAGCGCTTTACAGGGGTCAGCCGAAGCCGGAGCGTCCGGATATGGACGAGATCATAGAGACAGTAAAGAAGCACGCATTGCTGCTTCTTGAAGATAAAGAGGAACGCCGGGCCGTGCGCGAGATGCGAAAGCACGCCGCCTGGTACACGAAAGGCGTCAAGGGAGCCGCCGCGCTGCGGGCCAAAGCCAGCGAAGCGGAGAGCCTGGACGAGATGTTTACGATCATGGAGGGCTTAAAAGACTTAAGCCCTGCAAAATAGAGGAGAAGGAAAATGAGTGAAGAAATCTTACTGAGACAAGAAGATTACGACAAGATCGTGGAAGAGCACGAGTACCTGACGTCCGTGCGCCGCATCGAAGTCTCCGAGCACCTGAAGGAAGCCAAATCCTACGGCGACCTTTCGGAAAACGCGGAATACGACGCGGCCAAGAACGAACAGGCCGAGCTGGAAGACCGTATCCAGAAGCTCGAGACCATGATGCGCAACGGCAAGATCGTCACGGAAGCCGAGATGACCGGCGACCACGTCAACCTGGGTCTTGGCGTGCGGGTCAAGGACATGAAGACCAAGGAAGAGTTCACATACACGATCGTAGGCATCAACCAGGCGGACCCCTTCGAGGACAAGATCTCCAACGAGTCTCCCGTCGGCAAGGCCCTGCTGGGCCGCAAAAAAGGAGAGACCGTCGAAATTCAGACGGAAAACGGAGTTCTGAACTATAAGATCATGGAAATCATCAAGGGATAGGAAAAATGAGCGAAGAAAGAATCAACAGCCAGGTCCCGCAGACCGAAGAACAGGCTGCGCAGGATCTGAGCGAACAGTGTCTCATCCGCAGAGAGAAGCTGGCCGCGCTGCAGGCAGAGGGCAGAGACCCGTTCCTCGTGACCCGTTTCGAACGCACGAGCAACGCCACCGAGATCAAGGAAAAGTTCGAGGAACTGGAAGGCACGACGCAAAAGATCGCCGGCCGCCTGATGTCCAAGAGAGGCATGGGCAAGGCGTCCTTCTGCGACCTGCAGGACCAGGACGGACGCATCCAGATCTACGTCCAGGTGGACGATCTGGGCAAGGACGAGTACGACCGCTTTAAGAAACTGGATATCGGCGACATCATCGGCTGCGAAGGCACGGTGTTCCGCACCAAGCGCGGAGAGATCTCCCTGCACGTGCAGAACTACATCCTGCTCTCCAAGTCCATCCGCCCGCTGCCCGACAAGTGGAGCGGCCTGAAGGACATGGATACCCGTTACCGCCAGCGCTACGTCGACCTGATCGTCAACCCCGAAGTGCGCGAGACCTTCAAGAAGCGCGCGCTCATCTACCGCTGCATCCGCAAGTACTTCGACGATCTGGGCTACATCGAATGCGAGACGCCCATCCTGAACACGGTGCAGGGCGGCGCGACCGCGCGTCCGTTCGTGACCCATCACAACGCCCTGAACATCGACCTGTACCTGCGCATCGCCACCGAGCTGCACCTGAAGCGCTGCATCGTCGGCGGCCTGGACAGAGTGTACGACATGGGCCGCATCTTCCGCAACGAAGGCATGGACACCCGCCACAATCCGGAGTTCACGACCATCGAGTTCTACGAAGCCTACACGAACATCGAAGGCATGATGGAGCGCACGGAAGGCGTCATCAAGTACGTCAATAAGATCGTCAACGGCAAGGACGTCATCCCGTTCGGCGACCTGGAGATCGACCTGGGCAAGCCCTTCGCGAAGATCACCATGACCGAAGCCGTCCGCAAGTACGCGGGCGTGGACTTCGACCAGATCAACACCCGCGAGGAAGCCGTCGAAGTCGCGAAGAAGCACGGCATCGAAGTCGAACCCAAGCACGAGAGAGGCGATATCCTGTCCCTGTTCTTCGAAGAATATGCGGAAAAGAACCTCATCCAGCCCACGTTCGTCATGGAGCACCCGGTGGAGATCTCCCCGCTGACCAAGCGCTGCGTGGACGACCCGCGGCTGACCCAGCGGTTCGAGCTGTTCATCAACGGCGGCGAATACGCGAACGCCTTCTCCGAGCTGAACGACCCGATCGACCAGCGCGGACGTTTCGAACAGCAGATGAGACTGCGCGAGATGGGCGATCTGGAAGCGTCCGAGATGGACGAGGACTTCCTGCTGGCCGTCGAATACGGCATGCCTCCCACGGGCGGCTGCGGCATCGGCATCGACAGACTCGTCATGCTGCTGACCAACAACACGTCCATCCGCGACGTGCTGCTGTTCCCGACCATGAAGCCGCTGGATTCCGACCGCAAGGTGATCAAGCAGGCGGACGAGCCGGTGAAGATCGAGGAAGCGGTCAAGGAACCGGTCGACTTCTCCAAGGTGGAGGTCGAACCGCTGTTTACGGACTACGTGGACTTCGAGACCTTCGCCAAGAGCGACTACAGAGCCGTCAAGGTGCTGGAATGCGAAGCCGTCAAGAAGAGCAAGAAACTGCTGAAGTTCCTGCTGGACGACGGTACGGACGAGAAGCGGGTCATCCTCTCCGGCATCCACGAATACTACGAGCCGGAAGAACTGGTCGGCAAGACCTGCCTGGCCATCACGAACCTGCCGCCGCGCAAGATGATGGGCATCGATTCCTGCGGCATGCTGATCTCCGCTATCCACCACGAAGAGGGCGAAGAGAAGCTGCATCTGATCATGCTGGACGACGCCATCCCCGCCGGCGCGAAGATGTACTGATCCCGGCGGCCCCCAAAAGGCTGATTCAAAACGGTCCTCCCTCGGGAGGGCCGTTTTTGCATAGGAAAAACGGCCTGCTTGTGCACAGCTGTTGGAAAAACGGCTCCATTTGCTTGTGTCGGCAAACGTAAAGTAATAAAATGTTTTTATTAGAGTGTTGTGAGATTACGTACTGTAAAAGCCATGACAGAGAAAAACCAGGCGGAATCGAAGAAAACAGGAAAGAGGAAAGGCAGGATCCGGAGAATACTCCTCTGCGTTCTGGCCCTTTTGCTCGTCGCTGTTTTTCTTTATGTGCCGTACACAAAAACGCATTATAAGATCGTCTTCTATCAGGAAACGTCCAAAAAGGTCAGCGATAATATCCGGATCGCGGTCATCTCCGATATCCATAACCGGGAATACGGAGAGCACAACGAGACCCTGATCTCCGATCTGCGCGAACTGAAGCCGGATCTGATCCTGTTCCCGGGGGACATGGTGATCCGGGAGCAGGACGACTACCAGCCCATGCTGGATATCGTGACCGTACTGAGCGGGATCGCGCCCTGTTACGGGGTCCTGGGCAACCACGAGAGCGAACGGATCTATTACAGGGATGACAAGGGTCTTCCGGAAGCGTTCGAAAATGCAGGACTGCGGCTGCTGCGCAACGCGCAGGAAGAGATCGAGATCGGGAAGAACACCGTTCAGCTGATCGGCGTGGAAGGCACGTCCTACGGATTCGAAGAATACGGCGGGCGGGACTTCATGGAGAAGACCAGTATCGACCCGGCCGCTTTCAGCATTCTCATGGCTCATATCCCCATCCTGTTCGAACCGCAGCTGTCCGGATACGATTTCGATCTGGGCATTGCGGGTCACGTGCACGGCGGGATCGTGGTCCTGCCCTTCATAGGCGGCCTATATACGAGAGAAGAAGGATTCTTCCCGAAGTTTACAGCGGGAAAATATATTTTAGAGAAACAGCAGACCCTGATCATCAGCGCGGGGCTTGGAGACTCCAAGGTCTTCCCTCCGCGGATCCATAACATGCCGGAGCTTGTTGTGATCGATGTCAATCCGTACTGAGCGGTCCAAAGGCAAGAAGGAGAAAAGTAATGGAAGGGAATAACAAATCGAGGGCGGCCGGAGAGATGACTTCGTCCGGGAATCCGTCCAAAGGGCAGCGCAGCCTGCGAAACGCCTTCAAAGCGTTCCGGAAGCGGGGAATTCTCGTTCTCGCTTCCTTCCTGATCGTTTTCCTGGCGCTGTGCGGTTTTCACTATTTCAGATCCGGCCACACCGCCAGCACGATCCTGTCGCTGGATTACGAAGAGGCCTCCAAGGGCCTGACGCCCAACGGGATGCGGTTCAACATTTTCGAGATCCGCAGCAGCGAGGTGATGGAGCGGCTGATCGGTTACGCCGGCCTGGAGGGGAAGATCACCCCGGAGGAGCTGAGCGAATGCGTCAGCGTAGAGGCGACGCATGACCAGAGCATCAGCGGCAACGTGAATTATATCAGCACCTCGTTTATAGTCAGCTTTACGAACGACGGCGTCATCGAGCAGATCTCCGCGGAAGACATGCTTTCGCTCCTCTGCAAGGCCTATCGCGAATACTTTGTGGAGCATTACGGGTTCAACCACTCCATCCTGTCGTTCGACGTCGACGAGCTGAAGTTCAACGACGAGTATCTGATGGCAGCCGACCTGCTGGAGCTGAAATGCGGCCAGCTGGAAAAATACGCGCAGCTTCGCAGCCGGGAAAGCAAGAACTACCAGGATCCGGAGACCGGAGCCACGTTCGCCTCGCTGGAACAGCGGCTGAACAGCTTCTATACGTATGATCTTGGCAAACTGCGTTCGTATATCATCGAAAACGGCATCGCGAACGACAGGGCGGGGCTTGTCAGCATGCTGGATTACAAGATCCGCATGGACAGCCTGGCGCGCGACAAGATCATGGCCGCGTACGAAGAGGACAACAACGGGATCGGGATGTACGACGCCGCCATGAGCGCTGTGGTCATGATCCCCACCCAGGATCAGAACAGTCAGTACTATATGTCCAGGACCAAGACGGGAATGGACAATATGGTCAGCCATGCGCAGGCGCAGCTTGCGGGTACGGCGGAACTGGGGGAACAGATCGAATATAATTCCTATCTGACGCAGAAACTGGAAACGAACACGCCGGACCGCGCGAAGGTGGAAAAAGCCGACGCCATGATCCATGAGCTGGCGGCAGAACTGGACGGAATCGCCTCGGAGATCCAGAAGGCGGACAGCGTGTACCTGAGCACGAAGGGCCGCAACTTTATCGGTTTCAGCGAAGCCGACATCGGTCTCGCGGAACGGATCGGCCTGATTCCGTCGCTGCTTTGCGCCGTACTGGCGCTGATCGCCGCGTTCTTCTGCGTGTTCCTGCGTTCCCTTGTTTCGGATAAGGAGGTAAAAGAATGAGACAATTCAGCATACTTCGTTATCTGAAGCAGTTCAGCCTGCTGATCTTCCTCTTCTCCGTGATCGGCGCTCTGCTGATCCTGGTCTACGGGCAATCCCAGCAGCACTACGTTGCGTCCACGGTCATCCAATATGCCAACAGCGGAGCGAAAGAGGGCTATACGCCGGACGGAAGTCCTTTGAACGTGGAGGAGATCTATTCCACTACGGTCATCGACGCCGCCCTGGCGGACCTCGGATATCAGACGAATATCGATTCCGTCCGCTCCAATTGCTATGTGGAGGAAGTCATTCCGGAAACGCAGCAGAAGCTGAGCGAAGCGCTGCTGGAGAAGGGCGAAGAACCCACCTACGTACCGGATACATACCGGGTGTATTATATCGGCGACAATCAGGTCGGCGAGGATGACGCCCGGAGCATGCTGGACGCGATCATCAAAAATTACTGCGAATTCTATGCCGAGAAGTACGTGGAGGAGCCGCTGCCGGGCAACGGCGTTTCCGTGCTGGAGAAAGGGGATTACGACTTTATCGAAGGCGCCCAGGTCCTGGAGGACTCCGTATCGGAGATGCTGGATTAC
>JAEEGI010028731.1_pt1 | contig 10563 bp, 5 predicted proteins | sample 8958751 | NCBI WGS metagenome assembly JAEEGI01 (sample SAMN16246545, study PRJNA631951) | gut metagenome | biome: gut microbiome; feature: rumen; material: KS-attached | host: Bos | place: Iran: Karaj | collected 2018-10 | reverse complement strand
TAGAAGCGCTGCGCAGGAAGTATACTCCGCTCCACTCAGTGTCAGCACCGATGGCATAGATGAAGTCTGCGAATGAATGGTAGTCAGCGGGCTTCTCGCCTGCAGCCATTACATACAGCTTGTCATTTGCTGAATCGAAGTATACATCGTAAGCTGCGGTTTCTGAAACTGAAAGGTTCTTACCTCCCTGGATTACATGGAGGCCTTCGCCTACAGTCACAGCAAACGGCTCAGTTTCGCCTTCAGCGCCACGGTTGAAGTCCCATGCGCTGTCGCCGCGGAGTTTCCACTGCTTGCCTGACTCGAGGTTGACGTTGGTTGCAACGAACCAGTCGCCGTCCTTTGTCATGGCGATGTCAGCAGTTTCGCCCCAGCTGGTCATCTCGCCTACGATACCCCATGAGTTGGGAGCTGTGGGGGTCGGAGGTTCGGGCTCGACAGCTCCTTCAGGAGCTACGCCTTCTGCCATAACATAGAGTTTCTCGTTGGCTGCGTCATACCATACGTCATAGTTGGCGTCAGCGTTTACACCGAGGTTCTTTCCGTTAGGAGTAGCGTCGACAACAGAGTTGGCGTCAACCTTAAACGGCTCTACATCGCCGGGAGCTCCACGGTTCTCACCCCAGTCGCTCTTGAAGCGGATCTTGAACTGATGGTCAGTGGTGAATGCGATTCCCTTATGTACATAGAAGTCGCCTTCTTTGTACATGATGAAGTCGGGTTTGCCGCCCCAGTCGGTGAGGTTGCCGACAACGCCCCAGTATTCGAGAGCCTGGCCGGCAGGAACTACGAAGATAACTTCGCTGTCAGGAGAGTACCATACGTCATACTCACCATCTGCTGCAACAGCGAGGTTCTTACCGCCGGGAACAGCCTGGATAGGATCGTTGCCCATGATGAAAGGTTCGACACTGCCCGGTGCTCCACGGTTCACATCCCAGTTGTTCTGGAAGCGGACTTTGATCTGGTCGCTTGCGGCGAGTGCTACATTCCTGCGGACGAGCATGCCGTTCTCCTCGCTCATGGCAAGGTCAGCGGTGCCGCCCCATCCGTTGATGGTACCGACAACGCCCCAGGTTGCTATCTCAGGAGGAACTTCACCTTCTGCCATTACATAGAATGTCATGGCATCCGGGTTGACATAGAGGTCATACTTGCCGTCTGCGGGAACACTGAGGTTCTTACCGCCTGCGGCACCTTCGTACTTGGTACCAAGCTCAACTACGAACGGCTCTACGTCGCCGGCAGCACCGATGTTAACACCCCAGTCTTCATCCTTGCGGAACTTGAACTGGTCGTCAGCAGCGAGGCTTACGCTCTTGGCTACCCAGAATTCTCCGGAAGCAGTCATGTGGATGTCAGGGTCGCCGCCCCATCCATTGATGGTGCCGACAACGCCCCAGCCTTCCCATACGGGTTCGGGTTCATTGCCACCTTCGCCTACGGGCTCGTCTTTGCCGAACATAGATGAGCTGAATTCATACTGACCCTTGTTGACGTTGAGGTAGATACGGTATGAGCCGGGCTCTACGGCGATGTTGGCGCCGCCAGCGGCAGTCTCGCCGTTCTCACCGCCCCAGTTGATATCCCAGCTGTCATCGCATGTGAACTTGAGTTCAGTAGCCTCGCTGAAGGTCATATCGATCCAGAAGCGGCAGAGGTAGTCGTTATAGTTCATCTTCATGCTGGCGTCAGCGGCGTTCCAGCCGTTGAATGCGCCCACGATACCTACGTTGTCGAAGCTGAAGAGCTTGGTCAGCAGGAGCGAACCGGTGTTGAGAGAGAATGCGTAGAAACGTTTCTCTTTGTAAACAGTAATGTTGGTGCTTGAGCCGTTTTCGAGCTGCAGGGTAGCAGGCTCTGCGGCTTCCTGGTCAGCAGCAACGCCCCAGTTTCCGGTAGCGTCTTCCCAGCCGGCTGCACCGGTGAACTTGAACTGGTTGTCAGCGTGGTCTTCGCCGAAGTCGAGGAGTCCGCTGAATGTGTTGCCGGTCTTCTCGTAGTCATAGAGGAACTGGTATACCTTTTCGTGGCTCCAGTTACCCATCTTGGCGCTGTTACCGATAGCCCATACATGGTCGTACAGGTCGACATCCCTGATGAGGGTGCTGTATGCGGTGAATTCAGCCGATACGATGTTTGAGAGCTGCTCGGTGGAAGCGATCGCTGCATTCTTGTCGTTGGCCATGGCTGCGCTCAGCTGGAAGTAGATGGTGAAAGGCACATCTGCCTCGCCGCCGAGGTTGAAGACCATCGAGTTGATGTCTTTCTGAAGCAAAGTGATCGTGCCGGCGCCTGTCTCCTTGTTTATGCTGATGTTTGAAGACATTTTCTTCTTGTCAGCCATCGATGAAGATGCTGAAGCATAGAGAGAGTAGGTGCTGGCTACATCGAGTTTGAAGTCAGCTGCATTGAATGAAGCCGTGAGAGCTTCTCCGTCAGCAGCCAGGACTGCGCCGGGGATGTTCCCCAGAGTCTGGGCTGTGACTGCTGCAGGGTTGAAGACTGCATCGATGTGAGACTGGTCGCAGGATACCGCTGTAAGAGCGGCTGCTATCATGAGAAATGAATAGAATATCTTTTTCATAGTTCAGTCTCCTTATTAATATCCGGGGTTCTGTTTGAGATTGCCGTTGGCATTGAGCTCGCCCGGGCTGATAGGATAGAGGTTGTAGTGAGAATCCACAGCCTGTCCTTTCTGGACGCCGCCCTTGAAATCCCAGAGGTAATCAGAGGGAGTGAAGAGGCCGAAGCGGATGAGGTCCTGACGGCGGAAGCCTTCGAGATAGAGCTCGCGGCCGCGCTCGTCAATAATGTTGGACAGAGTCAGGTCGATGTTGCCGACACCTGCGCGGGCGCGCACGGCGTTGAGGTAATTCTGGCCTTTGCCCTTGTCAGCCTGTCCGCGGGCTGCACATTCAGCATACATCAGGTAGGCGTCAGCGCTGCGGAATACAGGGAAGTCGGTGTCTACGAAACCCTGTGCTTGAGCGGCGGTGCCGTCGTGGTTGATGTTTTTGTACTTGGTAGATTTCCAGCCGTTAGACTCTCCGTTGGGGCCGCGCAGATAGTCGATATACTGCTCGAAGCCGCCCTTGAAGAAGTTGCCGCGGGTGTCTGAGCCCTCAAACTTGCTGGTGAAGGCGCCGGTGAGGCTGAGTCCTGACCAACCTGAAGAGATGCCGACCTGGCTTACGTCCATGGTGCGGTCCGGGTCGCCGGTAACTGCCCATGTGCTTGCGAACACGAGGAAGTTGGTAGAACCCCATGAGTGGATCTGGATACCGTCCTGAGGAGAGACGAAGATGAGTTCGTCGCCGTTGTAAGTAGTGTTGGCGCTGAACAGGTGGTTGTCGGCGCTGAACAGGTCGTTGTAGTTGTTGTGGAGAGGATACTCGCTGATGATGGTTTCGCAGATGGCTGCGCACTTGTCATACATAGGGGTGCCTTTCCATATCTCAGCGTTGAGGTACAGCTTGGCAAGGATCATCTGGACCATGCCTTTGTCGGCGCGGCCGTATTCGTTCTTGCCGGGAGCTGCGAGGGCGCTGCCATCAAGAAGGTCTTCAGCTTCGGTTACCATCCAGTCGAAGAGATCGGCTCTCTCGATCCTTTCGCCGCCGAGAGAACCTACGCTTGAGTTCTCGTCAGAGAAGGGAACGTTGCCGAACATGTCGATGGCGTGATACCAGCTGAGGAGTCTCAGGGCGCGGGCCTCTGCGATGTATGCATCCTTGAGGTTGTAGCCTGAGATCTTGGTTGCCTTTGACTGGCGGATGAATTCGTTGCAGATACCTATCTGATAGAATATCCTGTAGTACATACTGAGAACGAACTCGTTCGAGGCATTCCATGACATGTTGTGGATGTCGAACAGGTTACCGTCGTTCCAGCAGCAGGTCATGACGTCGGTGGGAAGCTCTTCAGTGTTGATAAGAGCCCTTATATACTGGCCGAAACCACCGTCAATACCATACATGTCGGGGTCGCCGTTCTCACCGTGTGACGATGAGCAGGCAAGTCCCTGGTAGCATTTTGCCAGAAGGCTGGTGAATGCAGCCTGGTCTTTCAGCACATCCTGAGGGAGTACGGTATTCGGGTCGATAGGGGTTACGTCGAGGTCACCGACACAAGAAGAAAGCGAGCTTGTTGCAACAAGTGCAATCGTTGCGATTATAAAGTATTTAATCTTTTTCATACCGTGTCAGAATTAGTAGTTGAGTTTCACACCGAGGATGAAGGTGCGGGGACGGGGATACATATTGTTGTCGATGCCGTTGAAGATCTCAGGGTCGATGCCCTTGTATCCGGTCAGGCAGGCAACATTGTTGACAGTAGCGAATACGCTGCCGCTGATGCCGCGCTCGCCGAGCTTGACGATGTTGGCAAAGCTGTACTGCAGGGTGATGTTGTCGATCTTCAGGAATGAAGCGTTGGTGACATACATGTCTGACCAGTACTGAGCGTAGTTGGAGAAGTTGTGAGCCTCGGCAGTGCTGTAGCGGTTGTTGACGAAGCCGTTGGTGGTGAGGTCGGTGAGCAGGTCACCGTCGCTCATCACGTTGTTGTAGACGTAGTTGCCTACATTGGCGTGTGCGCTGGCTGCGAGGGTCCAGTTCTTCCAGGATGCCTGGGTGTTGAAGCCGAAGGTCCAGTCCGGAGCTGCCTTGGGGAAGCAGTATTTATCCTTGGCGTCGATCACGCCGTCCTTGTTGAGGTCAACATAAGCGCCCTCGATAGGGTTGCCGGCAGTGTCATAGATCTGTTTGTATACATAGAACGAGCTGGGAGCCTGGCCGGTCTGGTGAACCTGAACCTGGTTGCCGCTACCGCCGGAGATTCCGCCGGTCTCGACGCCGAAGTAGTCTTCCCTCTCGTCATCGGTGGTCAGACGGGTTACGACGGTCTTGTTGTAAGATGCGTTGAATCCGACTGTCCAGCTCCAGTCCCTGGTAGCTACCGGCACAGCGTTGATTTCCATCTCGACACCGAAGTTCTGCAGGTCGCCGATGTTGGCGTTCAGATAGTTGGTGAGGTTGGCTGCTGCTGCCACGGGAGTCCAGTTCAGCAAGTCGTAAGTGTCGCGCTTGTAAACGTCGAAGGCTCCGTAGAGACGGTCTCCGAAGAAGCCCCAGTCGATACCTGCGTTGAGAGTAGTAGTGGTCTCCCATTTCAGGTCGGCGTTGTAACCGTTAGGAGTAAGAGGGGTTACGAGCGTGTTGCCGAAGAAGTACATGCTGGCGTCTGTATTATATGTATAGGTAGCCAGTGAAGGATAGTTGCCGGCGTTCAAGTCCTGCTGACCGGTCTGGCCCCATGATGCACGGAGTTTGAGGGCTGACAGAGCTTCAATGTCTTTCATGAACTTCTCGTTCTTGACATTCCAGCTGATGGCAACTGAAGGGAAGAGACCCCACTTGTTGTTGGCGAACCTTGAGGTACCGTCACGACGCAGGGTTGCGGTGATGAGGTAGCGGTTGTCGAAGCTGTAGTTTACGCGGCCGAAGAATGACACCAGGAAGTACTCAGTCTTGAAGGTGTTCGGGTTGCTCAGGTAGTAAGAGGCGTCGCTCTTGGCAGTACCGTCGGCCTTGTAGGTCTCGTTGAAAGTCTCGTTGTAGTAGTGTGACCATGAGTAACCGGCCATTACGTCGATGAAGTGACGGTCGAAATCGTGGCTGTAGTCGGCGTAGAACTCGAGGGTCTGGTCTCTCTTGGTCTGGTTGTAGTTGCTGTGGTAACCTGAAGCATGGTTGTTGGCCTGCTGTGCGGTCGAGTGCATTGACTGCTCGGTGTCAGGAGCTACGTCCACGGTACCGTTTGACCTTGATACGTCAAGACCGAGGTTGAGGTTGAGCCTGAGGTCTTCGAATCCGTGGATCTTGTAGTCGAACTGGGCGTTGCCGACGAACCTCTTGGCGTTGGCCTTGTCAAGCTTGTCGTTGAGAAGAGCGACAGGGTTCTGGGTTGCCATGGTGTTGCAGTTGTCTACAGTGTAGGTGCCCTTGCCGTAGTTCCACCAAGTGTATCCGTTCAGACCAGTATTGTCATACACGGGCTTGGTCGGGTCGTATTTGACTGCGGCTCCGATGGCTCCGGTGTTGGCGAAGCGGTTGTACATGTTCATTCCCTTTGCATTGAGGTTCACGGTGAGGTGCTCGTCAAGCAGGGTGGGAGTGAGGCTGACTGCCATGGTCTGGCGGTCGAGGTTGGAAGTCTTGAGGGTACCGTCCTGGTTGTGATAACCGAAGGATACGCGGTAAGGCATGTAGAATGATTTGCCCTGACCTACCTTGCCGGTCACTGAAACGTTGCCTTCGAGGGTGCGGGCAAGCTGGAAGATTTCTTTCTGCCAGTTGGTGTTCGCATTGCCGAGAAGTTTGTAAGCGTCGCTGTCAGTGCCGTAGCGCTTAGCCATGAGGGCGCGCACGCCGTCGCCTGTGAGCACGTCGACATACTTGGTGTTCTGGCTTACAGAACCGGTGAAATCGAAGTCTACGTGAACGGCGTTGTCATACTTGGAGCCCTTCTTGGTGGTGATGATGATCACACCGTTGGAAGCACGGCTACCGAAGATGGCGGTTGCGGAAGCGTCCTTGAGGACTGTGAATGACTCGATATCGCTCGGGTTGATTGAAGAGAGCGGGTCGGCCACTCCGTTGATGCCGACTTCTGAGATGGGAAGTCCGTCGATGACGATCAGAGGGTCGTTGTTGGCTTTCAGTGAAGAACCGCCGCGGATACGGATGGTGTTGCCGGAACCGGGGGCGCCGTCGCCTGAGGTCACAACTACACCGGCGCTCTTGCCCTGGAGCAGGGTGGTCGGTGAAGTGGCGACTCCCTTGTTGATCTGGTCGGCCTTTACGGTCGAAATAGATCCGGTCATGTCGCTCTTCTTGACAGTACCGTAACCGATGACGACAACTTCGTCGAGGAACTCTGCGTCCTCAGCGAGAGTAACGGTTGCAGGTACGTCAGAAGCCTTGAAGGTCTGGGTGGCGTAGCCGATCATCCTTATTTCGATGATGGCATCGGCTGAGCTCACCGTCAGGCTGTAATTACCGTCGAGATCGGATACTGCGCCGTTGGTCGTGCCCTGTTCTACTACAGCGGCACCGGCGACGGGACCCAGCTCATCGACAATCACGCCCTTAACCACGTATCTGCCGTTCTGGGCAAATGCGCTTACGGACATCACTGCAGAGAGCGTGATGGCCGTGAGGATGGTTAGGATTCTTTTCATACGATGTTTATTTGGTTTGTTTTGGTTGTTGTTTATTTGGTTTTAACAAGTCTTACGGCGAGGGCTCCCAGACAGAGAAGGACTCCGGCTGCGAAGAGCATCATAGCCTGGTTGCCTCCGAGGGCCTTCAGCAGAAGTCCTCCGAGCACTGCGGCGATGATCTGCGGCAGGCAGATCGTGCAGTTGAACAGGCCGAGGTATGCGCCCATATGGGTCGTGCCCTGCAGAGCGTTGGTGAGCAGGGTGAAGGGCAGTGCAAGCATTGCCGCCCAGGCTGCTCCGACGAGCAGATAGCTTGCGAACAGGGCGTACTGGTTATGCATAAAGGCTGCGCTGGCGAAACCTGCTGCTCCGATGAGCAGGCTCACGACATAGGCGGTCTTGACATTTTTGAACTTGGGTATCATTATGGCCCAGAGGATTGAGCCTACGGCCTGCACGGCGAAGAGCACTCCCACCCAGTTGCCGGCGGCCTGGTAGCCTGCAGAGGCAGTGTCGGTGGTGTTCCAGCAGTTGGCTGCTATGGCTCCGTTGGTGTAGGTCCACATAAAGAGGAAGGCTGCCCAGCAGAAGAACTGCACGAGGCCCACTGTCCAGAAGGTCTTGGGGGCCTTTGCCAGCAGTTTGACGAATCCTTCTTTCTCTTCAGCCTCAGGGGCGGCGGTGCCGTTGTATCTGCGGTATTCCTCAGGGTTGTATTCCTTGACTTTCACGAAGGTGTAAAGCACGCAGGCGATGAGGATTGCGGCTCCGGCATAGAAACTCCAGACCACTGAGGGGGGAATAACACCCTTGGGGGCTGTATTGGCTATGCCTATCCAGGTGAAGAAGATGGGGAGGAGGTAGCCCACGAGCGAGCCGGCGTTGCACAGCAGGCTCTGGATGCTGTAGGCGCGGGTTTTCTGCTCCTCATTGACCATATCGCCCACCATCATCTTGAAGGGCTGCATTGCAACGTTGATGGAGGTGTCGAGGAAGATGAGCGAGAAGAGGCCGAACCACATTGCTCCGTTGAGGCCAAGCATCAGGCGGGTCGAGAAGTTCAGGCTGCCTGCGTTGGGCAGGAAGGCCATCACCAGCACTGCGATTATGGCTCCCACAAGGAGGTAGGGTTTGCGGCGGCCGAGGCGGCACCAGGTGCGGTCGGACCATTTGCCGATGAGGGGTTGCACTATCATTCCCATCAGAGGGGGAAGGACCCAGAAAAAGCTCAGCTGGTGCGGATCTGCACCGAGAGTGGCGAATATGCGCGAAATGTTTGCGCTCTGGAGCGCATAGGCGATCTGTACGCCGAAGAATCCGAAGCTCAGATTCCAAAGTTGCGCCGTTGATAATGAAGGTTTGGTGGCCATCGGTTTTAGATGTTATAACGAATACTAAATTAAAAATGATAATCGGCATTCCCTCGCGCGCGCGATGGAATTCGGAGATTATTAGGATGAAATTGGCGTTTTTGAGGATGAATTTTTATCTTTGGGGGACAGAATTAAAGAAATGGGAGGACTTTCAAGAAAAACCGCATTCTGGCTGGTGATTGTTTTTACAGCTCTGCACGCCCTGACCTGCGTCGCGTGCCGTGCAATGGGGACTGAGGACACCCAGGCGCTGACTTTGCTGACGCTGGCGATGGTCTTTATCCTTTGTTACCAGTTCGGACTCAATATCTTTTTCATCCTGGTGGCACTTGTCCTGGTCAATGTGCTTGCCTATCTGATCGGCAACGCCCTGCCGGCGGTGCTGATTCCGCTTGTGGGGGAGAGTATGTGGGTGAATGCGATTTCAACAGCCCTGACTACGCTGGTCCTCGGCTTTGCCTTACTCATAGCCCTGCATTTCCTTTCGAAGAAAAGACATTTCAGCAATATGATGCGCCGCCCCGAGTTGTCGGCAGCGCCCCCAAAAGAGTACCGCCAGCGCTGGATCGTAAGGCTTGGAGACCGCATCGTCCCCGTCCAGACATCACAGATCGCCTGTTTCTACTCCAAAGACAAATGCAACTACCTGATGACGTCTGACGGCCAGAAGTATATTGTGGACTCGACGATGGACGATATAATGAAGGGTCTCGATCCGGGCCGGTTCTTCCGCATCAACCGCAGCTGCATCCCTGCCCTGTCGGCAATAGAAAGCGCTGTCGTGAGCGCGGGCCGCTACAAGGTCGAAATCAATCCCCAACCCGAGGATGTTTCTACGCTTGTCACCCGTTCCCGCGAAGATGAATTCCTCGGCTGGCTGGAAAAACAGTAGATTATCGCATATCGTGTAGTATCACGATTTTTGTGCCCCTGCACACCATGGTAAAACTATAGGCCTCAAGCTGGACACAAGTAGATGAAGACGCTTCATAGCAGGCGAATTGTATTTCTCCGATTCTACCAGAGCAAGTCTGGTATTCAGTGTCAGCTCTTGCAGAAAGCGCTATGCAAATCATCATGATAAGCATTAAGGCTGCACATATAATGAGTTTTGTTCTTCTCATGGTATCAGTGGACTTGCAATGCATCAAGAAACAAACGCTTTTCATCCGCATTTCCGAGTGTTTCAAACCGGTCGATGAATCTGCTTTTCTTTACCCTGATGGTACCTTCCCTGACACCTGTCATAAAACTGATGACAGAAGGGCTCATGCCTGCAAACAAAGCTGCAAGAATATGATAGTCATTCTCCGATATCTGATCTCCGAAAATGCCACGTACACGTGACATTATATCAGACTTGCCGGCATTGAGGGCCATCTCCAGTTGGGAAAGAAATCTCGTGTCGTCCTTGAATGCATCCAACACCTTCCTGTAATTATTGTTTGTCTCCTTTAAGTATTCAACCTGGTCCATCAGATGCATATTCTTATGCGGAAGCTTGTCTGCCTCTTTATACTGTGACACCAGCGACTGCATAAGCCTTACTCTTTCTTCAATCAGAACTGCGATGGCTTAGCAGGTGCTGCGGTTGCTCTGCACCAGCTGCTGCATCTCATGCATCATATCTTGACACTGGTGGTCTTGTCTTTTTATAGTGCGAATCGCCATGATGATGAGAACAGCAAGTATGGCTATTATGACTAGTGCAACGACTACCCAGACATACGACACTGTCCCGGGGTTCAAAATAAATATTTTATGGGCTGCTTCCCCATATAAAGTATCTACAGGAAATTGTGTCAGGAGAGAGTCGAGATCCATATTATCAGAGAGCTTGGAACCTCCTGAATGGACAATATATGCAGTATCTGCCTGTATTTCTACTCGAATGGGTTGCAAAAAGACCTTCATATAAGATAATCAATATTTATATCGAACCAACCGGTCATGCTCCCTGGCTTT